>OJNU01001849.1_pt1 | contig 9579 bp, 6 predicted proteins | sample 1597941 | NCBI WGS metagenome assembly OJNU01 (sample SAMN01915228, study PRJEB22387) | human gut metagenome | isolation source: stool | host: Homo sapiens | place: USA | reverse complement strand
GCGGTACTCCTTGTTCAGCTCGTGGATGCGGTTGTTATCCACGAAGGTCACGCTGATCTCCGCCGGACCGTCAAAATGCTCGAAATCCAGCACCGCGTTGCAGCTGCGGCGGATCAGGATGCGCAGCCCGGAAGGGACCTTGACCACGTTTTGATCGTTCGTAATCAACACCTTATTGGACACGTTAATCGACCTCCATTGTTTGTTTATGGTTGTGGCTGCCGGGAGCCTTCTCCTCGGCGGCCTTTTCATACGCTTTTACGATCTGCTGCACCAGGCGGTGGCGCACGACGTCCTTCTCGGTCAGGCGAACCTGCGCGATGCCCTCGACGTCCCGCAGGACATGCAGGGCATCCATGAGGCCGCTGCGCACCTTATCCGGCAGGTCGATCTGGGTCACGTCGCCGGTGACCACGACCTTGCTGCCGACGCCCATGCGCGTCAGGAACATCTTCATCTGCTCGGGCGTTGTGTTTTGCGCTTCATCCAAAATCACAAACGCGTTGTTGAGCGTACGTCCGCGCATGAAGGCTAGCGGCGCAATCTCAATGATCTGTTTTTCAATCAAACGTTGAGTCTTTTCAAACCCGAAGAGGTCAAATAGTGCGTCGTAAAGCGGGCGCAGGTACGGATCCACTTTCTGCACGAGATCGCCGGGTAAGAAACCAAGGCGCTCTCCAGCTTCGATAGCGGGACGCGTGAGGATGATGCGCTCGACCGCGTCACGCTCGTAGGCGTCTACTGCAGCTGCGACAGCCAGATATGTTTTCCCGGTGCCAGCAGGTCCGACCCCGAAGACCACATCGGTCTGCATGATGGCCCGCAAGTACTTTTTCTGGTTGGGAGTGCGCGGCTGGAGACCTGCTCGACGAGTTTTGAGCATGAACGCTTCATCGTCATCAATGCTGGAACCAGTCTGTTCGCTGAGTACAGCCATCTGAACGTCGTTTACGGAAATCTCTTCACCCGCATGAACACGGGCTGCGCAGGCCTGCAAAACGGCAAAAGCCTTTGGCGCCTCCGCTCCGGCAATGCGGAAGTGATTTCCTCGGCGAGAGATCTTGGCATCGAACGCCGTTTCGATCTGGCGAAGATTTTCGTCAAGAGGCCCGACAAGCATGGCGAGTTCACCTGCAGTCGCCTCAAAAACATAGACAAAATCCTTCAAATCCTTTTTCATGTTTCTTTCTGGTTTTATACCAATTCACCGCCCAACGTGTGAGGATAGACCTCGGTGATACGGATATTTGCCATCTGCCCGATGAGCGATTCGTCACCCTTGAAGTTCACCACACGGTTGTTATCCGTACGGGCCGACAAGAGTCCTTCACCTTTCTTGGCCTTGTCGAACACAAGGCAACGCTCAACACGGCCGAGCATGGATTGGGAAATTTCCGTTGCCTTAGCATCAATCACAGACTGAAGATGTTGCAGACGCTTGAGTTTGACGTCTTGCGGCGTGTCATCTTTATAAGATGCGGCAGGCGTACCGGGACGTGCGGAATAGACAAATGAGAAGCTTGCGTCAAAGCCGACTTCATTAATCAATCGCATCGTCTCGTTAAAGTCTTCCTCCGTTTCACCCGGAAAGCCCACGATGAAGTCCGTGGCGATACTGATGTCCGGTCGTACGGCACGCAATTTTGCTATTCGTCCAAGGTACCACTCGTGCGTGTACCCGCGCTTCATGGCGCTCAGAATGCGGTCTGAACCGCTTTGCACCGGCAAATGCACATGGTTAGCCAGTTTGGGTAGTCTTCCATAGGCTTCGATCAAGCGATCCGAGAATTCCTTGGGATGACTTGTGGTGTAACGAATGCGCTCAATACCGGGAATTTCGCTCACGTACTCCAACAGTGCCGCAAAATCCACAGAATTTCCGTCAGTACCACGACCGCAATAGGCATTGACGTTTTGACCCAGTAACGTAATTTCTTTTACACCTTGACTAGCCAGATGCGCACATTCCACCAACACGTCCATCAAAGGACGGCTGATTTCTTCGCCACGCGTATAGGGCACCACGCAGTAGGAACAGTACTTGCTGCAACCTTCCATTACAGAAACGAAGGCCGTGGCTCCAGTAGCTGTCGGAGCCGGTAAGCAATCGAATTTCTCGATTTCAGGGAACTCGATATCTACCTGAGGTTTGCCTGTACGTTCTCGTTCAGCAAGAAGCTCAGGCAAGCGATGCAACGTCTGGGGACCAAAGACCACGTCAACCCAAGGCGAACGTGAAAGGATACGCTTGCCTTCTTGGCTGGCAACACAACCACCCACGGCAATACGCATGGACGGTTTTTCTTTTTTGAGTTCTCTCAGTCTGCCCAGATCCGAGAAGGTCTTTTCCTGAGCTTTTTCTCGGATCGAACAGGTAACGACAACTAACAGATCTGCGTCTTCAGGCTGAGCGGTACACTCATAACCATGCTCGCGCATCAGATCAATGATGCGAGCAGAGTCATAATCGTTCATTTGGCAGCCAAAGCTACGGAGATAGATTTTTTTGCGTTCACGGTTTATATCCATTACACGATTAAAACTAATACCGTTAGTTCTATAATTCAACATTTACCGACACGTAAAAATATTTAGATATCTAGCGAACCAAATTAAAAATATTCATCCTTTCACTCAAACAACACTCTCTCTTTATCATGCATCAATAACATCTCGACGCTTCCAAAGCGTAAATCCAAAAACACGCAACTTCAACCACTCCTGGCTACATACCAATTTAAATATAGTAATTTTCCATACCCGCAGAATCTTAGTATAACCACCCCAGTAAAATAAACAACCGAACTTTTTAAAAGCAAAAAACTTCCAATATAGATCTTTCGTAATTGAAATATATTCTTCACCCTTATGTATATCACACAAATACTTAAATGCATCCTGGATCGACAATAACATGTCATCAAACTTTCGGGTATCGTTATTCTGTCCAAAATTCATCAAAGACTGAGCTCTAATTCTATACTGATATCCCGGCTCATCTACTACAGAAATTGTTGGATTACGTGCCAGGCATTTTATATGAAAGCCATTATCTTCATGGCGAATCTTTTTTTCAGCAAACATCAATCTATTTTTTATTAAAAAGTCAAATCTATAAAGTTTGCCGCACGCCACACATGGAATAGCGTCTACTGAGTATCGAAAATTTTTAATAGAAACTCTTTCTGGGATATTTTTCAACTTCAACCAAATATTTATATCTTCTGCCGACTTTTTAAGCGCAGTATCATCAACGTCAGCAAACGCACATACCCCGCCAATAACAATATCAGATCGCATCAAAACTGCCTTCTCTACTAATTTTTCAATTGTAGTTGGCATTATCCAATCATCTGAATCTAAAAAATAAACAAACTCACCCGTTGCAGCATGGATACCCGTATTTCTTGCTGGTCCAAGTCCTAAATTTTTATCGTGCCTTATAACCTTAATTCTCGCATCACTCGAGCATAAAGAACACACCACATCTATTGACGCATCCCCACCATTATCATCAATACACAGGATTTCCAGATTTTTATATGTTTGCCCCATAACGGACTTAAGACACTGGAGTATATATTTCTCTACATTATAAATTGGAATTACAATTGTCACGAGCGGAAAAGAAGAACCAAAGAGTTCTTCATCCCCATTTGTAGTCACAGCCACCATAAACACTCACAGAAAGCTTATTCCTTGTTGATTTTGCAGAATCTCATTTCTAATAATTTGAGCCAAATTTACAATAACATATAACCCTCTAAAAAATTAGATACCAGATATCCCTTAATCAAATTGAAAGCAACACCATCCCCCCAAACAAAACAACCACTATAATTATTCAATACCCCCCCATCAATAAATATCACAAAACACAAATTTCACATTTGAACTCAAGCACCAATCCTCATAGAATCTAACGAAATAGACAACTCATCAATAGATTCATCCTTTAATTTTTTATCCAAAGACAATCAGTCTCACAACACAAATAAACCCTCTTCACTGCTGAAAAACTATATTCGCAGACAGCAGGCATTTTCAAATCGTCATTATTAAACAAACCTCCTTGTTCATTGATATCGCAGCGATACCCACATGAAGCCACTCGGTAACATTTGCTTCAAATCGATCAACAACACTTAACATCAAAGCCGTTGCCAACTAACATACAGCAACAGCCATATTTTAAGAAAAATCTGTTGATAAATCGTAAACTGCCGGCAAATTGTAGAACTTTTCAATATCATCTCGGGGGGGGGGCAAGCCACCGCCCCCATATCTTTGACTATATTCCAGACTTCCGTAGCTTTCTTCAAATAACAATCATCCGACCAAAATGTAAAATTAAATACAGCCTTGGTCAATCGAAGCGCATATCACAATCGAGATACACATTTGCCTCAGTATTTAACCCTTCGAGATATTTGTACGTTCTCTTCTCCCGAAAAAAAATCACATATCGAGAATCGCGCGCATCCGTTAGCATTGGACAACCGATAATAGAACTTGGAAGTATTACAATTTTTTGCCTTTACAAAAAGAGAAAGCGCTGGCAAACAAGTTTCTGGATAAAAACCACCACCCAAGGCGCCTCACCAGCATAGACTATATTTTCCCAATTTTTATCATTGGTTATATTATATAATAATTTGATGGTCCTTAAAAAACAAAAATGTTGCAGTCCCTATCAAATAGTCACCCAAATTATCTGTATTTTCAATATATTGAAACTTACCAAAAATCTAGGCACGACAATATTTGCATAGTCCACTATGGAAGTACTGAAATTTTTATACACAATTCGACTTTTACTAGCTTTTTTGAGATTCTAGAACGCCATTTACTTCTTATTTTCCTACGCCTCCGCTTTCCAGCAATCAAGAAACAGAAAATATTAACATTCCATTTCTATATTCGCTTGAACTTCTACTTACTTTATATTAAAAAGTCTTAGAATTCAAAAGCTTTTGGAGTTAGCACTCTACCACACTAACAGCCAATCCTCCGCGGCTCGTTTCCCGATATTTCGATTGCATGTCTTTACCTGTCTCAAACATCGTCTGCATAACGGCATCGAGGCTAACAAAGTGACTACCGTCCCCAGCAAGAGCTAAACGCGCAGCATTAACAGCCTTGACAGCCGCTACGGCATTGCGTTCGATACAGGGAATTTGCACTTGGCCTGCTACGGGGTCACATGTAAGACCCAGACAATGCTCCATGCCGATTTCTGCAGCATTTTCCACTTGTCTCGGATTAGCACCCAACACTGCCGCTAATGCTCCGGCAGCCATGGAGCAGGCGACACCTACTTCACCTTGGCAACCGACTTCGGCACCTGAAATTGAGGCGTTGCTCTTGTAAAGCAGACCGATGGCACCTGCTGTGAGCAGAAACTCACGAATGCCATCAGGATTGGCTCCGGGAATGAACGTGCGGTAATAGCGAAGTACCGCAGGGATAACGCCGGCAGCACCATTGGTTGGACTTGTTACCACTCGCCCACCGCAGGCGTTTTCTTCTCCGACAGCAAAAGCCCACGCGTTGATCCAATCCAGAACACTCAAGGGATCGGAAGCCGAGTTGACATTTTTCAACCGTTGCGCCAGATGTTTCGCGCGACGCTTGACGGCAAAAGGTCCGGGCATCGGACCTTCTGTTTCCAAGCCTCGATTGATGCAATCGTTCATAGCATCCCAAACGGCATCAAGCTCCTTGTCGATCTCTTCATCGGTGTAATGCACGCGTTCGTTAGCACGTGCAATCTGAGCAAACGACAGATTGTTTTTGATAGCCAGTTCAAGAAGTTCCGTACCGTTGCCATATACGTAAGGTAACGGCAGAGCTTTGCTCTTGGTAACTGCTACAGGTTCATTGGGTACATCCGGATCGCGTTCGCTTCCGCCCACAATAAAACCGCCGCCCACGGAATAGTAACGGCGACACAGCAGGCAATTGCCTTGTTGGTCCAGTGCCGCCAAATCCATCGCGTTAGTATGAAATGCGCAAACCTTGTCAGCCGAGAAAATCATGTCTCGGTCAGGATCAAAAGCAATGCTCTTGATTCCTGCGAGATTAAGCACATGATCTTCTTCGGCCTGTCGTGGAATCTCTACGGATTCTTTGCCGGTGACAGTTGCCGGAGCTTTGCCTGCCCACCCGAGGATCACGGCCTTATCAGTAGCGTGACCTCGGCCTGTGGCCCCCAGGCTTCCCATCAACTCGCAAACCACGCGCTGTGTTTGTGTCAAAAGTTCCTTTTTCTGCAGCTCCTGCACAAACAGCAGCGCAGCCCGCATCGGCCCGACGGTGTGGCTCGAGCTTGGACCGAAACCAAGCTTGAACATTTCAAAAACGCTGGCAGCCATATTCCTCATCTCGATTAGATCTGCTTGTCCACAACCAATGCTGCTTCACAATGCGTGCGAGGGTCAGTCTTGACATCCACGGGCACACGATCACCAATCTTCACTTCCTGAGGCAAACGCACCAATGCCACCGTAAAGGGCCCTTCGGGAACGCGAGCAATTGACGTGCATGGATATTGCGTACCGTTGAGTACAACGTAGGGAACTTCAACAAGCAACGCCGGATCGAATGCCACATCAAAGGCCACCAGCTGCATACGGTCGTAATTGCCGGCCTTAAAACGAGCTTCCGTCAGGGCTCGACCTATAAAGATACGATCCGGATCGTCGAAATTCAGGGCACCTTCAAGACCGGTTTCAAGCGGGCTGGAGCTTTCGTCAAGTTCGAGCCCGGCAGCCGGTTCACGAGCGAAGATACGCAACGCATCCCATCCTGTCTGCTCGCCTTTCTTTGCTCCGGCCCTGATAAGGTTGTCACTCAACGCCTTGATGTTGACCTCGGGGCCAACCGCCAAACACATCCATCCCATATCGATGAAGCGAATGCCGAGACTCTCCACCATATGTCCCGGCTGGAGGGATATGCCGTCAATAGGAAGCTTGCCGACGAAATAGAAGCCGGTAAGCGCTTCAACGCCCACTTCCGCTTCGAATGCAACGCTCACCTGACGAATCCAGGCTTGAAGGGCATCGGTTTCGTCACCCGCAAGAATGATTTCGTAGGCTTCAGTGGCTCGGCGCGCAACCCAGGGCGTGCCCAGCACACCGCCGGTAGCGTTCATTGCCACTGAGCGTTCCACTCCACCCACAGCAAGCTTTGTGACATCACTCGTCAGCAGTCGAGCCAAAAATTTTTCTGCCCCCTGTACCTTAAGAATCGTCACAGGAGTGTCATTGAAGATCACAAGATCCAAAGCCATTTTTTCTATTTTTCGTTAAGTAGTGGTTTTCAATAATCAGGCTTCACGCACACAGTCGAGCATGTACTTAATCGTGCCGTCCGGTTGCTTGACCTTTACGAGACCGTGGACATCGCTTTCAAAACCTGGGAATCGACGGGTAAAGTCGCGCGCGAAGCGCAGATATTCGACAATCTTGGAATTGACGCGCTCGCCCGGCACCAAGAGCGGGATTCCCGGCGGATAGGGAGTCAACAGCACAGCAGAGATACGCCCTTCCAAAGAGTCGATGGGTAAACGGTCAATTTCGCCGTGTGCGAACTTAGCGTATGCATCGGTCGGACGCATCGCCGGGATCATCTCAGAGGTGTACATCTGCGTGGTCAAACGTGCCACGTCGTAGTCGCGGTATACCTCATGCACATTCTGACAGAGATCACGCAGTCCCATTCCTTCATAATGCGGGAACTCAGAGAGGAACCGCGGCATCACGCGGTAGAGCGGCGAGTTAGCGTCGTATGCGTCCTTGAACTGCTGCAGTTCCGTCACCATCGTGTTCCAACGGCCCTTCGTGATGCCGATCGTGAACATGATGAAGAACGAATAGAGTCCAGTCTTTTCAACAATGATGCCGTGCTCAGCCAGGTACTTCGTCACAACGGCCGCAGGAATACCCGTTTCGGAGAAGTCGCCTTCCACAGACAAGCCAGGCGTCACAATCGTTCCCTTGATAGGATCGAGCATGTTGAAGCCTTCTGCCACGGGTCCGAACCCATGCCAGCTTTCATTGGCGTGCAACATCCAGTCTTTTTGCGAGCCAAAGCCTTCGCTCGGAAGCTTTTCCGGCCCCCACACAGTGAACCACCAGTCGTCGTAATTTTTACCGACTTCTCGCATCGCGCGACGGAAATAAACAGCTTCAGCAATGGACTCTTCCACCAAAGCTTTGCCTGCACGACCTTCCATCATGGCTGCAGCTACGTCGCAGCTTGCAATGATCGCGTACTGCGGCGACGTCGACGTATGCATCATGAATGCTTCGTTGAAACTGGAGCGGTCAAGTTTTTCCGTTTCGGAATCCTGAATACAAATTTGACTTGCCTGGGAAATACCAGCCAAAAGTTTGTGCGTCGAGTGGGTCGCAAAAACCATGCTCTTCTTGGTGCGCGGCTTGTTGCGATCAATGGCGTGCATGTCGCTGTAGAAAGGCGAAAATGCCGCATGCGGCAACCAGGCCTCGTCAAAATGAAGGATGTCCACCTTGCCGTCGAGCTTTTCCTTGATCACTTCATCGTTGTAAACGATGCCGTCGTACGTCGACTGCGTGATCGTCATGATGCGCGGCTTGGCATTTTTATTCTTGATCAGCGGATTCTTGGCAATTTTTTCCTGAATCGTTTCCCAATCGAATTCGGAACGCGGAATCGGTCCGATGATGCCGTAATGATTGCGCGTGGGCATCAGGAACACAGGAATAGCTCCCGTCAGGGTGATCGCGTGAAGAATCGACTTATGGCAGTTACGGTCCACAATCACGATGTCGCCCGGCGCCACCGTATAGTTCCAAACAATCTTGTTGGACGTGGAAGTACCGTTGGTCACAAAGAAAAGGTTGTCACACCCGAAAATGCGAGCGGCATTTTGTTCGGATTTTGCAACAGGCCCGGTATGGTCAAGTAGCTGACCAAGTTCTTCCACGGCGTTGCAAACGTCGGCACGAAGCATGTTTTCGCCGAAGAACTGGTGGAACATCTGACCCACGGGGCTCTTCAAGAAAGCAACACCTCCCGAATGCCCCGGGCAATGCCAGGAATAGGAGCTGTCAGCCGCATAGTGCGTCAACGCACGGAAAAACGGCGGCGGCAAGCTTTCGAGATATTGACGGGCTTCACGAACGATGTAACGCGCCACAAACTCAGGCGTGTCTTCAAACATATGAATGAAACCGTGCAGTTCACGCAACACATCGTTTGGGATCGAAGGCGCAGTCTTCGTTTCACCGTACAAGAAAATCGGAACGTCCGGGTTCGAGCTTCTAACTTGATGCACGAAAGCTCGCAATTCTGCAATGGCTTCGTTTTCTTCACCGGTGTCAGAAAAATCGTCGTCGTCAAGACTCACGATAAAGGCCGATGTACGGCTTGCCTGACGCGCCAGACTCGAGAGATCGGAAAACGTTGTAACGGCACTAACCTCTTGTCCTTGCGCTTCGATGGCTTGTGCAAGGTCGCGGATGCCAAGACCGGAGACGTTTTCCGAATGGTAATCCTCGTCAATGATGACGATCGGGAAGTGATATTTCATTT
>OJNU01001846.1_pt1 | contig 9588 bp, 10 predicted proteins | sample 1597941 | NCBI WGS metagenome assembly OJNU01 (sample SAMN01915228, study PRJEB22387) | human gut metagenome | isolation source: stool | host: Homo sapiens | place: USA | reverse complement strand
TACTGATGTGCCTATTTGGGAAAAATATACGCTGACGGTTGAAGAAGCGTCCAAATACTTCCGCATTGGCGAAAAGAAATTGCGTAAATTAGCCGAAGAAAATCTTGACGCTGGCTGGGTTATCGTGAACGGCAACCGTATTCAGATTAAGCGAAAACAATTTGAAAAAATCATAGATACATTGGACGAAATCTAATGTCATTGAGCCGTAGATATGGTATAATAAGATATAGCGTATCACGGCTCATTCCATGACGGAAAGGAGCTTTACACTATGTCTAATGTGAAACGAAAAGACAGTAAAAATCGCAATTTGCGTAATGGAGAGAGCCAGCGAAAAGACGGAAGATACGTTTATAAATATACCGATATATACGGAAAGCCACAATTTATCTATTCTTGGAAACTTGTACCGACAGACAAGACACCTGCTGGAAAGCGTGATGATATATCGTTGAGGGAAAAAGAAGCACAGATAAAAAAAGACCTTAACGACGGTATCGACACAGTCGGTGGTAAAATGACAGTCTGCCAGCTTTATGACAAGAAGAACAGCCAAAGAAAGAACATCAAGAGGGCTACTGAAAAAGGACGACAGTATCTTATGAACGCTCTGAAAAATGACCCGTTGGGTATGAGGGCGATTGATACTGTTAAGCAGTCGGACGCTAAAGAATGGGCTATCAGAATGAGCGAAAAAGGATATGCCTATAAAACGATTGATAACTACAAGCGTTCCTTGAAAGCGTCATTTTACATGGCGATACAAGACGACTGTATCAGAAAGAACCCGTTTGAATTTAAGCTAAGTGATGTTCTGGAAGATGATACGGAGCAGAAAGTTATCCTTACACCAGAGCAGGAAGAACGCCTGCTTGCCTTTATGGAAAAGGACAAGATTTACAGCAAGTATTATGATGAGGTTGTGCTTCTGCTGGAAACGGGACTTCGTATTTCTGAATTTTGCGGACTGACGACGCATATTGATATGCAGAACAGAATACTCAATATAGACCACCAGTTATTGAAAGATAGCGAAATGGGCTACTATATTGAAACGCCAAAGACCAAAAATGGAAAACGGGAACTTCCATTGACAGAACGTGCTTATCAAGCAATCCAAAGAATACTAAAGAACAGAGGAAAGGCACAACCGCTGATTGTAGGTGGTTACAGCAATTTCCTATTCTTGAACCGTGAGGGCTTACCTAAAGTTGCAGGAAACTATGAGGGCATGGTGCGAGGACTGATTAAGAAGTATAACAAGTATCACACGGACAAGTTACCGAACATCACACCACATTCATTCCGACATACTTATTGTACGAATATGGCAAACAGAGGAATGAACCCAAACACCCTGCAATATCTCATGGGACACGCTAACATAACCATGACACTTGGCTATTACGCACACGGTACATTTCAATCTGCAAAAGCAGAACTGGAAAGACTGGCTTGTTAATATCGGAGCTTATATTTACTACTCATTTACTACTTTTGGTTGCATTTTCATGCTGGTAAATGCCAGCTTATGCAAGGTATCTTCCAAAAAGAAAATACCGATAAAGCCCTAAAATACGGGATATATCGGCATTTACCAACTTATGAAAAGATAATCAGAAATTTAGTAAGTTTTTATACAAAAAGTAATTACTTATCCACAGTCAGATTGACGAAAGGACGTTTTCCGGCAAATTACGTTCAAACGGAATGCCAGTTCCGCTACTGCGGAACGGCTATTCCATTTTTAACGGTACGAAGTACCGCTAGATGATATCATTCTGTTTCACGCATATTTATACCGTTCATTTCCAGACGATATGTATGATGTTTATCTGTGATTCGTGTAAGGCACGCATCAGCGTAGGTATTATCAGCAAACATATCAAACCATGTACTGACTGGAAACTGTGAGATGACTACAGTTGATTTTCTTCCATCCCTGGTGTCAAGGACTTCAAAAAGATCCCGGCATTTATCAAGATCAAGATCCATAAGGCCAAAATCATCGATCACAAGAAGATCCAGCTTGGTCAGCCTATTCAGGTAATCCAGATTTGTGGATTTGATACGTGCCTGTTCCATTTCGCTCATAAGAGTGTTCGCTTTTATATACTTTACACTCTTAGACTGCTTCATTGCAGTTACACAAAAAGCATTGATTAGATAAGTTTTTCCACTGGCGGAAGATCCTGTTACAATGAGATTCTTTCCTTCCTCTATCCAATGGCAGGTACTCAGTCGCTCTATTGTCTGGGTATCAAGCTGACGTTCTGGACGGTAAATAGTTTCGTCAAGATCTGCCGCCGGGTATCGCAGATGCGCTTCTTTCATCAGACGATTAAAACGTTTATCTGCCCGCGCCTGCCACTCTGCATCAATCATTGCTGTCATGCGTTCCATAAAAGTGTTCAGATCTGCATTGGGATCTTTCAACTGTTCTTCCAGGATATGTGCCATTTCTGGAACACGGAAACTCTTCAGACGCATGATCAGAGCCTGTTCCTGAGGTGTTAATGTAATGTCATGGGATGAACTCATTTGTATGCCTCCTTTCCACGGATGTTTGTATGGGAAGGAAGTTTTCCGGTTCCGTTTATAGCACTGCTGGAATGATTATTCTGAACCATGCTAAGTACTTTCTTGAAATAAGAATACTTGCAGGCATTGGCTTCTACGCATTTCTCAGCAGCCTCCTGAACCAGCCTGTGAGGAACATCTTTACAGGAATGGAGTACACCGGCACAGCTGTTGTATGCCTGTTCCTCATGCTTGGAACTGCGGAGTATCCTATCAATAAGAGTTACCATAGATTCTCCATAAACAGATGCCCATCGTCTGTAATAAGCTCCGTCATGTGCATTCACTTCTTTGTAATACAGGTGTTCTGGAGGCATATGATTGTCATCTGTAATGTAAAGAGGAAAATCACGGTAAGATCTTGGATGGCGGCAGATCAGCCGGTTATACTCATCACAGATCCGTATCTCCGTCATTGTAGCCTTAAGAATTGCAGGCTTCCCTTTATAGGTATACAATACAGAATAGTAGTGGGCATCATACTCAAGGTGGTAATTATCTGGAACTTTAAGAAAGTATTTATAATCACAAAGTGTATAACTTTCGCCTGGAAGCTGGTTCATACGCGGTTTGTCGTACTTTTCGAATCCATTCATGCGGGATTTCCGAATGTCGGATTTTTTCTGGAAAGGACGCTGGTTGATGTCCGCTACGATCTTTTTGACCGCAGCATTCAGAGCTTCCAGAGAGGTATAAGTATCTTTCTTTAATTCTTCTACCAGATGCGTCTCCAAGAAACGCACATGATTTTCAACTGTTGGTTTGCCTTTCGGTTTCCTTGGTGGTGGCGGCAGAATGATCGTATCATAAAAAGTTTCCAGATCTGAAAAAGCTGACTGCAGCACAAGTTCATCTTTACTATGCCTGGTAACAGCTGTTCTCAGATTGTCCGGGACAAGATATTTAGGAACTGCCCCATAATAAGACAGTGCATGTACTGTGCCGGTAATAAAATGTGGAAGTTTTTCATCCGGAAAGATCTCTGCATAAACAAGGCTGCTAAAACCAAGTGTAGTCGTAAAAATATGAACTTTTCGAAGTTCGCCAGTAGTTGTGTCCAGTAGCAGTTCCGGCTGGTCGCCTATCCAGTCAATATACATCTTTTCACCAGGGATCCGCTCTACAGGCATAGATGTTTTTGAAGTACCATACGTATCTACCAGGAAATCACGATACAGCTTATAAAACTGAGCAAGCTGGTAACCGTTGGGATGCTCTTTTTTATAATCAATCCATAGAAAGCTCAAGTCGGCATGTTTTCCCATTTGGATCATCTGCTCATGTATTTTTTCGAAATCAGGTAATGGAATATCCTTATGCCGAAGGTTTTCTTTTGGATAGATGAGATCAACCACCTTTGAGGTTGGCATTTGTCGAAGATCATCCAATGATAAGCCTGAATCCTTGTAGCGGTTCATGATTAATGCAATCCCGCTTCGTCCAATCCGGTAACGTTTTTGTACGGCGTCATAACTGACTTTACTGAGTCGAAGTTCTATGACTCCAAGAATAGTATTGTAGTCGTGCATAATAGTTCCTCCTTTGCACTGTGATGAATAATAGTTACATCACAATAATAAAGGAAAAACGTACCGCTTTGAGCAGAAAACGCATACCGCTAAATCAGAATGGATGTACCGCTAATTTCAGAATAGGCGTACCGTTCGGGCAGAATTTGCAGCTGTTCTTTGCAGTATCATCTTGTCTGGTGTACAAAATACAGAAAAAAGGTTTTAAAAAACGGAATCGATACAGAATGCAAAGAAATGTTACAGAATCTTGCAGAAGAATATAAATTTCAGATCCTGGCAATGGAGGTGATGCCGGATCATATCCATCTGCTTGTGGACTGTAAACCTCAGTTTTATATTTCAGATATGATCAAGATCATGAAAGGAAATCTTGCACGCCAGATGTTTCTTGCGTATCCGGAGTTAAAAAAGGAACTGTGGGGTGGGCATCTGTGGAATCCGTCTTACTGTGCCATAACGGTCAGTGACAGGAGCAGAGACCAGGTGCTTGCCTACATCGAAGGACAAAAGGAAAAAGAAAAGAAAAAAGCCTGACAGAAGAAATGATTTGTTGGAGGAAAAGAGATGCAGACCGTATCCAGCTATGGCGTAGAATTACGAAAACAGAATATCCCAGTCCGCCAGACACTGGAAATCTACCGGTCTGCGGTCTGTTACCTGACAGAAATATATGAGCAGGTGTGGGAAGAACTGGCAGAGATACCGGATGCCAAAAGGCGGTTTAATGCTGCAGAGCATCTGGTGCATACTACAAAAAAGAATCCTGCACGCTTTGATTTTGATCTTCGCTTTCCGAAGATGCCGTCCTACCTGAGGCGAGCCGCAATCCAGCATGCATTGGGAAGTGTATCTTCTTACGAAACACGGATGGATCTGTGGGAAAAGTCAGGAGAAAAAGCAGGGAAACCCAGACTGGCGTATGAGAATCATGCCATGCCTGTTTTTTATCGTGATGTCATGTACAGAGAGGAAAAAGAAGGAAAAGACGAAGCATACCTGAAACTGTATGATGGTCATGACTGGAAATGGTTTTGTGTGCGTTTAAATCACACAGATATGGAATATCTGCGCAGGAACTGGTCGGGGAAAAAGGCATCAGCCCCGACACTGGAGAAAAGGCACCATAAATATTTCCTGCGTTTTTCTTATACGGAAGAAGTGACACTTACGAAGACACCGGTAAAAGAACAGATCATCTGTAGTGTGGACTTGGGAATCAATACCGATGCGGTCTGTACCATTATGCGGGCAGACGGAACTGTCCTGGGGAGAAAATTTATCAATCATCCCAGTGAAAAAGACCGGATGTACCGCACACTGGGCCGGATCCGAAGATTCCAGAGGGAACACAGCTCTGCGCAGTCACGGGGAAGATGGGCATATACGAAACGCCTGAACATAGAGCTGGGAAGAAAAATTGCAGGTGCGATCGTAAAAAATGCAGAAGAGAACCATGCAGATGTGATCGTATTCGAGTATCTGGAAATGCAGGGAAAGATATCCGGAAAGAAAAAACAGAAACTGCATCTGTGGAGAAAACGGGATATCCAGAAACGCTGTGAGCATCAGGCACACAGAAAAGGAATGCGGGTATCCAGAGTCTGCGCATGGAATACGAGCAGGCTTGCATACGATGGCTCCGGAAGTGTGTCCCGTGACCCGAAAAATCACAGTCTTTGTGTATTCCAGACAGGAAAAAGATATAACTGTGACCTGTCGGCATCGTATAATATCGGAGCAAGATATTTTATCAGAGAACTTTTAAAACCCCTTCCGGTAACGGAAAGGTCTTTGCTGGAGGCAAAAGTCCCTCCGGTAAAGCGTAGAACCTCATGTGTTTATGCAGATCTGAAAGAACTTCATTTACAAATGGAAATCTTAAAGGCAGCATAAATGCAGGCAGATATACAGCGGACTACCTGCAATGTGGGAACCTGCCATATCTGGCATGGAAAAATGCGCATAACTGCGCTGGCCTAAGTTACAGGCGTATCCGCCGATATTTAGTCTGACGCCTAAAGCGTCTGGAAGCACGCGACTTCAGTCGTGTGAGGATAAAGTTTTTAATTCACTACTATGTCGTATAGAGAAATACAATATTTAGTTGAATACAAAAAATATTGTGAAGATTCATCTAAAAGAGGTAAATCAACGAAACACATAAATGGTAGAACATATAGCAACAAATACGAATCGTTTTGCAATGAATATTCAAAGCAAATAAAGGTATCTCCAGGAGAAGTTGATTACGTGTTCTTACATATTAAACAAACGGGATTCATTGAGGAAGAATTTGAAACAGAGTCTGGAGATGTAGATGAAAATGATAATACATTTGACTCATTGGATGTTGAAAGTAAGGGATATTATATAACAAAAGAGTTTCTGGATTTTTATGAAATGGTTTTGAAAAGAAATGAAAATAATGGATAAATAAAAAGCTACTTCTGTGAGGTTGACTTGCAGAAGTAGCTTTTTTTTAGATATTGGAGGGGGTAATAAATAAAGTTAATTGAATATCCAATCATCAAAAAGGGCACAAAAAACACCGTATTTCTACGGTGCGTTCTGTCAGATATATTCTGTTTTATGATAGCAGAAAACTGGAATTCACAGTTCTTCCATCCTTCCCATCTTCAGCGCCATAACAAGAGTTCCGGCTGCCATCACAAAGACACCAATTTCAATCACATAGATGGGAAGAAGCGCCGGACCTGCCACGGCAAAGAAGTCCACGATAAAATGAATCCCATATGCAAGAACCGCTGTAAAAGCCGCTGTCCTGCATTTGCCTGCCTTTACCGCCCGGTAGATCAGCAGTGACAACCCGATATGCAGAATGATGGCACTGATTCTTTCGATTCCGCTTACAAAAAAGAGTGGTGCCGGTGTTGTCCATAGGGCCGACAGCTGTGACACGGTCTGGTTTGCAGACTCAGCAGGAAGTGCCGCCAGCGTATTCTGCATGGCTCCGCTGTTGATCATCAGCATGGACACAAGATTGCTGATTCCGGAGAGTCCTCCGATCAGAATGGCCTCCACACCGCCATGCCCGATTCCATACATCAGTGCATTTGGAAAATCCAGCCATTTCTTCATCCAGAACTTCATGGCAATCAGTCTTCCGGTCTCTTCAAAAACCGCTGCAGCCAAAGCCGCGTACACATAGTAAAGCCATGGCCTGCTCTGTGCGTTCAGTCCGCAGAACTGAATGACAAGAACATGCAGCTGCTGCTCCAACAGCATGGCAAACAGCAGATAGGTTCCTGCTCCGATAAAGAACGAGGAAATCCTTGCCTTAAGCTTCACCCTTCCTGCAATGAACAAAGCAATCGGTACCCCCATCGAGAGGACAACGGAGCAGATAACTCCCGCTATCGCCAGACCTGATATTGTGTTCAATTCCATCTTTATACCTCCCTGATTCTCAAAAAATTCCTTTATTGTATTTGAACTGTCCATACAATATAAAGCCTAATCCGACAATAACTGCTGGAAGAATGATATAATCTATAATTATTTCACTCCAAAACGAAACAATAAAACCTAATACAAGAGATATTCCTATAATCAGCGTTCCTGTGCCGACTGTTTTTCCATACTTTGGTATATCTTCTTCCTTTACTTTTCGCCTGTTATAAGAGTGAATTGTGCTGATATTGCCTTTGATATTTACAATTCCCACAACAGATATGAACACTCCCAAAATCAACATTATAATATTTTCCATAATGACCTCCTAAAAATAGAATAGTTCCTCAAATTTTTTGTCCAATGCAATACAAAGAATTAGAGCCAATTTTGCAGTTGGATTAAACTGTCCTGTTTCAATAGAACTAATGGTATTTCTTGATACCCCTACCATTTCTGCAAGCTGAGCTTGAGAAAGATTTGCTTCTGTGCGAACTTCCTTTAAGTGATTTTTCAGTTGTAATTGTTCTTTCATATTCTCACCTCTAAAAGATGGCTAACAAATCCAACAAATGCCAAAATGGAAAGCACAAAAAACAGAACAGTCAAGACCAAATCGCTCTTTCGCTTCATTTTGATAAAACGAACTAACCATTGTGTTGCAATAATGCTGAAGTATATAACCCACGGACTGTAAATCATAGTATGAGCAAGCACAGAAGATAACAGCGAAAGCAAACAACACACTAAAGCACCAACTCTGCTTGCGTGACTTCCGGCTTGATATACCACTTCCATTTCAGCCAAGTCCTTATTGCGATGTTCTTTTCTGCTTGCATTTAAGATTTCGTCCTTTTTCATAAAAACACCTCCATGCCAAGTTTTCTTTGCATATTTTAATTATACACATACCAAGTTTTCTTGTCAATAGAGTTCATAAAAAAGTTACAACCGATATAAGAGATAACTTTTCTACCACTTCGATTATACTCACGACTTAATGACTTCTTGAATACTTGCCGAAAAAGAAAAACTGCCATCGGTTTGACAGCAGTTCTTCTTCGGTTGGTATCCGTTAGGAATACACAATATCATTCAATACAATCTCATCGGCACAGGCTCGAATGTTATTCATCAATCCTATCCATCTCATCATATCCGTTGCTTTCAGTTCTTCCGTTACACCCTGCTTCTTTGCCATTTGGGCATGGCCGATAGGATAACCGTATTTGATGACATCCTCTCCTTCAGCAAAGTTTTTCAAGGCAAACTTATGCCCGGCCGGAATATCTTCGTTCAGGACTACCTCAATGCCATCTACTGAAAGTTTTTCTCCTGCGGGTAGATTAACGATAGCTACGGCTACATTGTCAGCTGGATTGATTTTTAGATACTTTGTTTCCATGATGCTTATTTATATTTACTGTTTTTAAAGAAGAACAGTTTTTGAAGGCTTCTAAACCTACAGAAAGAAAAGCCTGTGAATTGCCTTCAAATGTAACCTGAGTTAATGCAGTACATCCACGGTAAGCACCGTTACTAACACTCGTTACTGAATCTGGAATACTCAGTGATGTAAGACTCTGGCAGCCTTCAAAAGCAGATACATCAATAGAATATAAAGACTTTGGAAGAACTACACTTGATAAATTATAACAGTAAGAAAATGCATTTATTTTTATATCTGTTAAGTTTGAAGACAAATAATTAATGGATACAGTACGAAGGCTAGTACAAGTATAAAATGCTCCTAAATCAATTTTTTTACAGAATCCGGAATTGAAATAGAAGTTAATGAAGAACAGTTTGAGAAGGAGAGAGACGGTATTTCTTTTAAAATTGAATTGGAGGCAAAAGATACCGTAGTTAGCTTTTTACAAAATTCAAAACAAGACGTAGACATGTTCTGTACGGTATTCGGAATAGAAACATATGTTAAATTACTGCATTTATAAAAACACATTTGACCAATGTTTTGAATTCCTGAAGAAATATTATGTCTATATTAAGTACGTGTATAAAATATCCATTGTTTTTTAATGCTGTTAGTGCCCTCATAGTG
>OJNU01001835.1_pt1 | contig 9660 bp, 18 predicted proteins | sample 1597941 | NCBI WGS metagenome assembly OJNU01 (sample SAMN01915228, study PRJEB22387) | human gut metagenome | isolation source: stool | host: Homo sapiens | place: USA | reverse complement strand
AATGCCCCTGTGCATCTAGAATGCCCCTGTGCATCTAGAATGCCCCTGTGCATCTAGAATGCCCCTGTGCATCTAGAATGCCCCTGTGCTCCCTCGCTTCGCTTCGGTCGCACACCAAATTACCATTTACAAATAAATTAATTTTCATTTAACTCGCATATTAATTCATTAATATATTTTACACAAGAATCACACTCATCATAGCCATCCAAAATCATTGCACCGACAGTTATATGAAGTTTATCTATGACCTCTTTCTTGAACAACAAGGCATTTACTTTGCTTGTATCAGACTTTTCTATCACCGTTATTGCGGAATCAATAATCCTTGTGACTTCGGATGGCAGCATCATAGGAATATCAGCACCTTTCCGCCAAGACTGATATTCTCTCATTTTTTTTAGAAGTTCTTTTTTTCTCATGACAAATCCGAAATACCCCTAATAAATAAGGGATGGTTATAGTATAAATGAAAAGGACTATACCACCCCTACCCCTTATTAAATTATGAAAAGATTTAAAATACAAACAACAGTCATAAAATGTTGTTTTAAGAATCTTCTGCGGTGCCAAAACCACCACAAATATAATAATTATTGCGAATTAAGCCAAAATTAAACAACAATTTCCCAATCATCGGCAAACACATCGCTAATAGACGGAACCCATGAATCAGCACGCCCGGTGTTCTCGTTGTAAATAAGGCATTGACTAGTATAGTCAATGAAACCCTTACCTTTCAGAATAAGGTCTTTTGCTGATTGCGGAAGAGATTGCATCTTTGGAATAACATCACTTTCTATATGGGCTGGTACTTGCTTGAATACCATAAGATTTTTACCATTCCATCCCTTTCTGCGAATTGCAAAACCAGCACATAACAAAGAGATTGCACTTCCAAAATGCAGATATTCACAACGAACATTGTTTCCCTTCATCTTGGCATAACGAAGATTGAGAATATGCTGATACCCTTGCATAATTTCAACTTGAGCGTAAATCATCGCTTTGGAATCACCATCAAGCTCATCAAACTTATCACTAAGGATAAAGTTTTCCAATTTATCAAGTCTGTCGGTAAGTTCTCTAACTTCAATAAGTATGCGGTCAGATGGTGTGTCAGCACACCTATATATTTCCTCAAATGATTCGGCAGGCAACCATCTTTCATATCCATCCTCATAACGAACATGATAACCCTTATCATCAAAATTTTCCGTTAACTGTTTTTCTCCAAGAAGACATTTTTCCCATGCTTCGCCTCTTGTCATAGGTTCGGCTTCAATTTGTTCTATTCCATCTATCTCAATATATTTTTTCATGTCAATACAAATAAAAATCACACATTTCAGACAACATAATAACCTTAAAAGGGCAAGTCACTACATCCTCCAGACTGGGAAGGTGTAGATGCTGGTGATGGCAATGGTGCTTGCGCCAGTTGCGGCATATCTATCTTAAAGCACCCAACTTCATTGTAATATTTACCCTGGTATTCTCTTGCTCTGATTTCAAGATGGGCAGTAATAGTATCACCCTCTTTCAATTGAAGATCACACAGGTTTCCCATTACATAGAAATACACCTCTTTGGTATATGTAGAACCAATTTCCTCAACGAGAAGATTTCTCTTTTGCCAAGGATTACCTGCCTTACTTGTACCAGTCTGTAACTGACCTACTTTCTTTACTTTACAATTTAATACTAAATCCATTTTTTTTATTTTTTATATTTTTCTTCTTTAATCCGATCCAATTCTCTCATTGCAGACAGCCTTCTTTTGTGAGCGTCCACCCTTATCCAGAAAACCTTCCAGCTAACTTCCTTACCGTTAGTGGTGTTCTCTTTAAGTATCTTGCCACATTTTAAAATCTCGTTGACAAGATAATCATACCGTTCTTTATCATAGCAATATCTCATGCGACAAAAGTAAAGCATTAATGTTAATTTTTATACACATTTTAGAACGTTAACCCGTTCGGGGCGATACCAACGCCCACTATCAGTTATCACAAAAGAATCACCGAATACTTTTCTACCTATATTAAGCGCACCGTTCACATCGGCATTGATAACCTTTCCAACTGCCGACTTGAACAGTCCTCGCTTGACACGCTTGCCGAGATAACTCTCATGCTTGCATATATCCTCCATAGATAGAGCGTCACATTTGCTAGTGTAACTTTCCTCATGTTCGATATAGCTGATACCTGCAAGCTCGCACTTGTATCTAAGGCAGCTTCTCAACCTCGCAAAAGGGATGAATGTAAACTTCTGATTGTTTACTCCGCCCATGTTGACGGATTGCTTCCATCCTTTGTTGTAGCCTACAGCAAGAGTGCCTATATGGTGTGATACAAGATAATCAACGATACGCCTGCTTGTCTTGTGCATCGCGTCATTCATAAACCGTTCACGTTTCTCATACATCTTTCTCATCCTGTTTGTCAGTTTGTCTATTCCCTGCCTGTCCTTTATGGATTGCAGCATGGACAATGTTTTGTTAAACCATCTGTTGTATGACTTGACAACTTTGCCGGAAAACAGTAGCGCATTACATCCGCAAACCAACGTGGCAAGGTTGTTCACACCCAAGTCTATCGAAGCCATACCCGTACCGACATTATCCGAACAGACACAATCATATACAACCTCCACGGTCATGTATGTACGTTTTGGGATTATCCTAACCTGTTTGAACTGTTCGATTCTGTCCTTGTACTTCTCCCATTGCGGAACGGGTATTTTCAAGTCACGGTCAAGTATTATATACCCGTCATGTATCCTGCACGACTGGTTGGTATATATAGCATTGCTCATCCCACCACGTTTGTGATAGCATGGCAGTTCGGGCTTACCGTTATACTTACCCGGATTCTTAGACCAATCCTTTACAGCTTTGACATATCCCTTCATTGCCTTGTCAAGCACACGTAATGTCTGTTGGGCTACGTGTGATTTCACAAGTCTGTAATTTACCGTACCTTCAAGGTTGGTGACATTTTTCATTATCCTGTCCAAGTCGGGATAGAACAGCCACCTGTCGTTATCCTTCAACTCGTTACGGACAATATACAACGCCTGGTTGTACAGGTTGTTCGTAATACGGCAGATAGCGCAAAGCCTGTCGGAATGGTTGATGTCAAATTTATAAACTAATTGCATATTAATCAGTATTATGTTTCGCCAGTAAAAAGGAGAACAGGGAAGCCGTACTGACTTCAGCTTGTCGGAAGGTAGCTACTCCGTTCCTATCCCTGTATGGTGCAAATGTAATACTATATAACGATATTAGGAAATATTATGTGTTAAATTTTTGTAATAGTGTTTATTTGTTCATTAATGCCTTAAAAAATAAACTAATACAGAAAACAATACTAAAAATAGTTAATTACACAGTTAATTCTTCCTCTTCCTCTTTCGACAATGCTTCCACGTCACCATCCTCACCTTTAGGGAAATACAGTTCGTCAAGATAATTGCTTGCTTCACTCTTGTCAGTGAAACTCTTTACAACACTTCCCCGTTTGCTAACGACACGGTAACTAATATTATCCTCTGCTACAACTTTGTAACAATTTAAATCATCCACATCTACAACATCGGGAGCATTATCATCAATACGCATCATGCTCAATATATGAGAATACTCGTTCACCTTCACCGTACAGGAAAAAACATTAGGAACTTGTTCTATTATCAATCCGGAATTTATCAATGAATCAAAAACAGAACGCCTAGGTTTGTATTTCAGTTGCCTCCTTATAAACTTCAACGTTATCATATTATCTCCCCTCTGTGCGGATAATACGCACAAACGTAATACCCGTAACGCATCAATACTACATAGAGGTGAAAGGTACTTGTACAACTGAACAGGAGTAAATTTATGGAAATAATCAAATACTCCCTCTTCCTCTATTTCCTTTACACGCCTTTCCCTTTCCTTATTCCTTACCGTCAAATTAGTGGTTTTCCTTACTGACATAGACTACCCTTTCCATGTATCGTTTTCCTTTATCCATTTACGTTCATCATCACTAAGATCACCTGTTGATTCACGATGATATACACACTTGTTGCATAACCCTGCCTTGGCACGTACACACTTGTCGCAATCGTATGGGAAAAACGCTATGGTTGTCTTTTCATAAAAATCCTCACTAGCATCATCGTCAGAAAGCCAACCTTTGAACTTTGCAAGCATATCAAGTGCACCTTTCACATCCTTAAAATCAGCAGTATCTATATCAGAACGCTTTAGGAAACTTTCTATAAGGCTTATCGCATCTTCAAATTCAAGGTTATCCTTGTTTATCAAAGTCTTTGTCTTTTCCTTATTCTCCCCTTCCAATACACGCCTCATGGATGGTGTCACATAATCGGAAGCAAGCATGGAAGATTTGGCATAATTGACAATCTGTGTTATCCTTGGAGAGTTCACCCATTGCTTGGCTTTCATAAGCAAAGAACGCTCTGACATACCCTCGTCAACAACGTGTGTAGCCTTGTAAAACAAGACAGGATTCGTATCTATGACATAAGCGGACGCAGCCCATAACTCCATCTCATTCGCATCATCAATATGCTTTGCTATATCAATCTTCTTCTGTTTTTCATCGTCAATAAGAAGATTGTTACTAAGGGGAAGTTTACCCCATCCTTTATTCAAACCCATTATCTTTCCTCCTTTATCTTAGATTTTATCTCCCTTACCCTCTCGTCAAGTTCAGAAGAATATTTTAAAAGATTGTATATGCTACTCCTGTCAATACATAGGAAATCAGAAATTTCAGACATACTTAAACCCATGTCACGCATGACACAGCACACAAGAGCACGGTTTATCACAATATCATGCTTCCTGCTTTTCCTGTTAACATCAGTATCGGAGAGTCCGCTTGCCGCTAGAACTCTCCTAAAAATCAAAGCGTTGTCAGCCTTTTTTCCCATTTTTCACATTCTCCTTGTCTACGATTAATTGCATTATATCAGCGTAACCAGCCAAATCAACCATATTGTCACGCTTTTTATGGAATCCCTGTCTGCATAGCTTTACAGCTATCTGTACAGCAACACAGTCATAAGGAGATAATTCCTTTCCAGTAATCAAAGAAGCCATCTTGGAAATGTTTTCAAAATTGACTACTGCATCGCCATAGTCAGACTGTCTGCTGTTGCTACGGATATCCTTTGCTTCATCAAGGATGCTTCTCTCTTTAACATGATCAACATAAGCAATACAATCTGAGAAAAGAATATACTCTTTACCCTGGTCATCCGCACAAAGAAACTTTTCACCATTCTCAAAACAGTATTTAACAGTGACAAATTTACCGAACACATTTGACTTGCTTACAGAATCTTCACCGTGAAGTGAAATGTATTTATCACGGTTTATAATTTTAACCTTGCTGTTCAATATAACTCCAATCATAACAAATCACCAACTTTTATGTTATCCGCATCCTTCTTATCAGAAAAGAAAATACGATCATACTTCGTTTCACCAAACTCAACAAACATGGCTAAGATAAAATACTTGTTCAGTACACTATCATAACCCTTGTCGTAAATTTTGTTTATCTTTTTTGTTTTCATCGTTTTTCACATTTAATATCCATACTGTCACCTCCCATCATCATCTTCAACGTACATGTATTGGACATCAGTTCAACAACCTCGTATCTTACATACTCACATCCATCAACATAACATGTAATGGTTTTACCAGATATATCATAAGTACCGTAACCATTTCCAAAATAGCCCCTTCCTACATAAGTACCATCCTGATTAAACTTAGCGTAAGTAGGTCTTATCATAGGATACCATCTACCATCCACTTTTACCTGAACAAGTTCCCATGTACCGATAATAGCATCCTTGTATTCATCATCCTTATCATTGGAACAACTACACAACCCCAATAATACTATTGAAGAAATAGCAAAAAATAATAAAAATTTCTTTCTCATTTGCCTAAATTATTTGTGGAACCAAAACCTCCATCACCCCTATCCGTTGAATCAAGGCTTTCAACCTCAACAAATTCAACCTCAATATAATTACTGAAAAGAAGCTGAGCAATCCTCTCCTTTGCGGCAATATAGAAAGGCTCTTTCTCAAAACTCTTCACTATAACACCTATACAACCTGTATAGTCACAATCAATAACACCATCCAACACATCTGCGTCATGATACTTCCCGTCAACGCCAATAATACCTTTCAGGGAAAAGCCACTCCGCGGCTTAATAATAGCCTTCATATTTGATGGCATCTGAATGGCTATACCAAGTTTAATCAGATTACGACCTTTTCTTATCAACGTGTTGTCAGGAACATACAAATCATACCCGGCAGCACCATCAGTTTTTTTTTCGGGAAGAACTGCATCCCGTCTTAATTTTAAAAATTTTACTTGATTCATTTTTTATTTATTTTTCTCCTTAAATCATACATAGCGCATTCCCTGCTTCGATAAATCTTGCTTGCAGGATATATCACATCACCAACAATAACAAAGCCGACAACAGGATCGGTAATGGGAACCACTTCACCATCAACAATGGTAAAATTATTCTCGGATAAAAGCCTTCTCATGGCAGCAATCTGTTCGAGAGTAGCCTTTGATATATCATAGTTGTTAGAAAAGTTAAACTCTAAATTACAGATAAGAACATTCTTGTCCTTATATAAGAAATTAGCTTTCAAACCACCAGTATTAATAAATACATAATCTATTAAATCTCCTGTTCTGCTTTTAGCAAACAGGAAATCTCCTTTCTTGAAATCGTCAATCTTGACTAGTTCATAAGTGCGCTCATCAATCTTCTTCAATGAATACCCATCAGGTAGTTTTATTATACTTGCATCTGTCTTACCCATTTCTTTCCTCCGTATTTAACCTGAATGCAGCCTCCCTAGCCTGATCCTTCGTTCTATACAACTCTATTTTTTCAAACATACGACCATCATCACAGTCATACGTACATAAGGTGACAGCCCACATATTACCACGCGGAGAATAGAAATACCTGCCGTAATCCTTTCCCATCACCTTACCGTCAATCCTTATTTCTCCTTTATTAGCCATAACATGCCTTATTTCCTCACCCCGAACTTTTTCCTAAACTCATCAATAGAGCACGCTATTCGCTGACCAAGTTGGTCCACATACAAAACAGCATCTTTAATCATTTTATCATTCTCGGCAAGCATATGGATAACACTGTCAACGACACACTCTTTGCCGCTACCTAATTCAACATACTTATTACCCATGACAATGCAGTCTTTTTCCTTCAAAGGAACAATACGTTCAATCTTGCTTTCACGATATTTTTTCAGTTTTTCAAAGAACTCACGGTGCATGACACGCTCATTCTCATCCATCACATAGTAAAATTCACAGCAAATATCATTAACATCATTTACTGTAGTGAGTTCAATAATGTTTTCAGTAGCATTCTGCAATGCGTCAAAGAAATTCACATCATGCTCATCCAATACTTCTTCCATCATTCTATCAATGGAAGCAATAGCCGCGTTCTTGAAATCAATATCGTCACAACGAAATCCCAAAGAGATATAATTACGCAAGGAAAGAAGATTTTCCTTAAAATCAATTTCTACTTCAAAATCCATTCTCTAAATTTTTTAATGTTAATACTATCAAAATTATTAATAACAGCATCTCCGATATCATCGTTATGCTTCAATCCAAAAGACAGGCTAGGGTATTCCCACCATCTCGCAACACGTCCTTTGTCACCCCACAAAGATATAGCTTTATTATCAAAGTCGGGGAATAAAATAACATTTTTGGGCAATTTATTTCCAAGCTGGTTCATTCCGCCACAAGCTATCCATATAAAACCGTTACCAAAAGCCATAGAAGCTATTATGGCGGTTTTCTCCGATTCAACCATACAAGTTATCGCATCGCTACAATACTCCCCTAAAAACGGCTTAAAATAGCCGCGATAGATAAACCCTTCGCCCGTAGTAAACTTCCTGAAAGCATGGGTTTCCTTCTTCCTGTGACCGTTCACCCCATATCTTATCCTGTTGTCATGGCACACGTTACCATCCTTGTCAGAATACCAGAACACAGCGGATTCCCTTCCAAGACATCCTACCTTGTATCTTGAAAACACATCATTAACGGAATCAACACCGAAAACACCTGAAAGGTACTCGTACAAGTTATTACCCTTCCAATGCCCGGCATCGCTAAGCCTGTCAACATACTTCACATCAACAAACCTTGATTCCTGCTTCCCAGAATCATACTCCTTCTCGTAGAAATCCTTCAAACTCATCCTGCAACCGTCCGGGCTTGACAGAATCCTAAAAGCATCAGAAGCACTACTGCAACCGGGAAGATAAGACACGAGAAAGTCAAACAGGTTGACAGAATCACCCCCCTGCTCGGTAACGGTAATACTGCCCGACTTGTTCATATAGAAAACCAGCTTATCCTTCCTGCTATGGCTCTCCAGATTTATCCGGGCAGGCAATGTCCACCGCTTACCCCTACGCCTTAAAGGAAGCCCAAGCACGGTGTCAAGATTGGCAAATATATACTCATAATCAATAGAACCCATGCTACTTAAAATTACGCCATCCCTGTTTCATATCCCTAAAGAAATCGCTCAACGTATAACGATAATCATTAGGATATCCTAGAAAATCAGAAAGGCATGAAACATATCCATTAGGCTTACGTCCACTCGTCCATCGGTACACCATTTCGGCAGGAATCATAAACACAAGAAGAACAAATACAATGTCAACGTATATGAGAAACATGACAAAACGAACAAAGCATTTCATATCATTCTCCCTCCCCTAAAAGAAGTTTCTTCGCATAACGCAACGCAAACTCCCAATTATAATAAAACGTACCTAACAAATCAAAGAACAGGCTATACACGGCATCCTTGTCACCATCGGGAACGGAATACATGATATCATCCATCATACGGATATCATCACTGAACCTGGCATTCTTTGTCGTATAACGCCACAAACCGCCAACGGCAAGTATCTTGGCGTGTTCATAAACATGACCGTCAATGGAATATACATCACAAACGTAATCATTAAACCAATCCTCATTGTCAAGCACACCACTAACAGGGCTTGCCGACAAAATCATATTAACAAACACACCAAAATGACAATACTGCTCTATCTTACCCGAACCATTGTCAAACTCAACCTTAAAAGCATCCTTGCCGCTCTCATTAATACTGCAAACCATATCACTTACGTAAAGCGTCTTTAACCACTGGCTGAAATTATACCTTTTCAAACCAACCCTGTTACGGGCTTCATTTATCGCACACTGGGCATCAGACACACATACATACCAATCAGAAGTAACACGAATACTTCTATCAAATAAAACAATCTCTTTATTATCCATACACAATAAATTTTTTCAGCAAAAATACATATTAAAGTAATATGGTAAAAACAATAACGGTTAAACAATATTAAACAGATAACTTATTCTCCTTCCATTTTTTAGCTTTTAACAAACCAACACGGACAGCTTCATTGTTATTCCATTTAAAAATGTCACACATAAGAGATACCTTAATTCCGCAGCATAAATTCTTGTAAGAACTCCAAGTGCCTGAGAAACAA
>OJNU01001802.1_pt1 | contig 9813 bp, 10 predicted proteins | sample 1597941 | NCBI WGS metagenome assembly OJNU01 (sample SAMN01915228, study PRJEB22387) | human gut metagenome | isolation source: stool | host: Homo sapiens | place: USA | reverse complement strand
CGCAGTGATCGTGTCAAAGGTAAAGGCACAGAATCAGGGAGCAAATCGAAACAATACTACCTATATAAATGGAAAACCGGTAAAGAATAACCGCCAACAAGTTTATGGAGCCGGGCAGATGAACCGTCAGCCACAGAACTATAGTGCAGGACAGTCAAGCCGTCAGGCACAGCCGTACAGAGGGGCACAGTCAAATCGACAAGCACAGCCATACAGACCACAGCCGTCCGGACGTCCGGTACAAAATCCATGGCTGCAGGCAAAGCATCCGGCACAGGCATCAAGGGCTAAGGCAGGTCAGGATATTTTAAGCCGTGCAAAACAGAATGTGCAGGAAAATAATGAGGATTTATTAAAAAATGCAGACAGAATGCAGCATGAGGCTGCAAGAGGAGCGGCAGATACACCGATACTGACACCGAGTGAAAAAGTTGCAATGCAGGGGGTAAAACCTGTCGGACAGCAGATTGGAGCAGGTTTTGATGAGGACTGTGATATCATGCAGAAATTGAACGATCTCATGATCATGGGCTATAGTGGTAATCTGGAATTTGACAGGGATTTTATTGCAGAAGGCGTGGATATGTTGAACAGCTATCAGGAATTTGGAAATAATTTATAGATTTCTGATCATGCAGTTCATTGAAAAAAGTGGTTTACATAATTTGTGGCAGAAAAGAGGAAAACAGCGTGCGGCAATTACCAAAAAACGGAGAATTCTACCGGCATTTTAAAAATAAATTATATCAGATCATTGCGGTGGCAAAGCATTCTGAGACGGGTGAGCAGCTTGTGATTTATCAGGCACTCTACGGAGATTTTGGTGTGTATGCAAGACCATTGGAAATGTTTATGAGTGAGGTTGACCACGAAAAATATCCGGATGTGGCACAGAAATACCGGTTTGAGCGGGTTGAGTTATCCTCGGATGTGCCGGCAGAAGCGCAAAAGGAAACAAGTGTGCAGAGTGAATACGAGGGCGGTATCAATCCAAAGGTTCTGGAATTTCTGGATTCCGAAGACTTTGATGAGCGCTATAATATTCTGGTTGCACTGCGGGATGAAATCGATGACCAGATAATCAATACGCTGGCGGTTGCATTGGATGTTGTGATCCCGGAAGGTAACATTGACGATCGCTATGATCAGCTGAAGATGTGCCTTCGAACGAGACAGCGGTACGAGAGTAACCGTCTGAGATAAAAGAGGCAGCACAGTGTCGTTATAAAGTCATGAAAAAAGCATTTAGAAAAACAGTGCGCCTAGCGTTTGCTGAGCGTACTGTTATGATATTTGGAGGAAAATGTGACATCCTCCCCAAACCATGCAGGCGGGACGAAATGTTCTGCCTCTTCTTTTGTCTCGAATTCTACTTCGGCAAGCCGTAAAGGCGCAAGTTCCCCCTCAAAGACATCAAGTTCAATGGTCAGTTTATCGGTAAGTGGAATCAGGTATCTGCGCTTTTGGATGAGGATTCCATCAATTTTTTCTTTTAAGTGGGCAAATGCTTCTGCGTTTAACGGAAGATTATATTCTTCGCGGCACATCAGTCCTGCACCTTTGTAAGTCAATGTATATTTGTCATTTGATTTTCGGATGCGGACAACGGGATCTGTATTCAGATAACCCTGTTCAATGTGTTTACATTCGTATTGTTCCAAATTTTCCGGGAGCCGGTCAATTAAGTATTTGCGTTCGATTTCCATGAAGAGTTCCTTTCGTTATCATAAGTTTCAGTGATACTGTAGTTATCATAGGCTAATTGTCTGCATTTTGCAATGCGTAAGTGATATTGACGTGGAGAGAGCATCCTTTTATAATAAATGAGGACAGATTATGTTTAGAAATCGCAGAAATAACGTTCTGTGGTTTGGCAGCAGAAGACTATTTTCTGCGAAAAAGATAGTTTTGACACAGACAAAATGGAGGATAAACGGCATGAAAAAAGTTGGTATTTTTATGGCAGACGGATGCGAAGAGATTGAGGGACTGACAGTTGTTGATATTGTGCGCAGGGCAAAGTTAGAGATGACAACCATTTCTATCACAGATAAAAAAGAAGTGACCAGTTCCCATAATGTCACATTTTTGACAGACGCACTTGCATCAGAAGTTGATTTTGACGGATTTGATGCAATCGTTCTTCCGGGAGGAATGCCTGGAACTTTAAATCTTGGAGCAAGCGACATGGTCAATAAAGTGATTAAAAAGTTCGCAGGAGAGGGAAAAATTGTTGCAGCAATCTGTGCAGCACCGAGTGTTTTAGGGGCAGCAGGATTGTTGGAAGGAAGACATGCGACCTGCCATCCGGGATTTGAGGAAAAACTGACCGGTGCGATCACGAGTGAGGATGCAGTTGTTGTGGACGGAAACATTATCACAAGCCGTGGAATGGGAACCGCAATCGATTTTGGATTAGCAATCGTGGATTGCCTGACAGATTTTGATGAGGAAGTCGTAGAGCATGTGAAAAAAGGAATTGTCTATCGCAATTTTGAAGAAGTATAATCCTGATACAGAATATGCAAAAAGGGTTTTGCAATAAATAATTCATGACAATAGAATGTTCGTAGAGCGTGCATTCTATTGTTTTCAGATTTACATAATGATGCACAAAAAAGCCACCGCAGATCTTGGGAAGATACCTAAGATGTGCAGTGGCTTTTTCCTAATGGCTAGTTTTTCATCTGTTCTTCCTGCTTCATGATCATTTTTTTGACCATTTCACCACCAATGCTTCCAGCCTGTGCAGAAGTTAAGTCACCATTGTAACCTTCTTTTAAAGGTACTCCAATTTCACTTGCAACTTCCTGTTTGAAACGATTCATGGCCTCTTTTGCCTGTGGTACAGCCATTTTACTGGTGTTAGAACCTGAATTAGATCCGCTCATGGTTTCACCTCCATATTTTTCCCTTGTGTTATTTTAGGAGTGCAGCAACGTCAATTTTTCTGATAAATCAGAAGCAAGCCGCTGTTGTTTGTCCTAATTCTATTATTGACAGCATCTGAAAAAATATGTTGGAAATATCTGGAGATTTTGCATTAATTGTGTTGACAATTTAAAAACTTTATGTTTTACTTTGTTAGTAAGCTAAATTGCATGAGAATCATAGCGGCACATTTGGTGGCGTTTACAGATGCAAAATAAGAAGAAAGAGAGGTAAGGATATGATTCAGTTTACAACAAATGACACAACATTACAAAATCATAGTCAGAATTACCTCGGTAAACTTTTTTAAGCAGCAGTTCACTGCTATGGGAATGAGAGATATGTCCGTGGTGTAATTCGCCACGGACTTTTTATGTTTTAAGACAGATCAGCGGATAAATGTGCTTCGTGGTGAAGATACTGCGGAGCGTTTTTGTTTACCGGGGATTCGCAAAACAAGGGAGGTAAAATCCTCTCCTCACCATGGGGTTCGGATTTTGCTTCGCAAAACAAGGAGGATTTATGAGAAAGTTAAGCAGTTATATCGGGCGTTACTGGTATGGTTATGTGTTTGCCGTTGCAAGCATGGTCACTGCCATTGCGTTAGATATGTTATATCCGAAGATCACACAGAAGATTGTGGATGACGTTATTTTAGGCGGGCAGATGGAGATTCTGACGAAGCTGTTGACCGGAATCGTGCTCGTTGGAATCGGACGAAGCATTTTTGGTTATTGTAAGGAGTTTACATTTGATTTCCTGTCCTCGAAAATCGGGGCAGAGATGCGGAAAGATTTATTTAACCACATTCAGACCTTGTCCATGCGGTATTTTGACGATACCAATACAGGAGAACTGATGGCGAGAGTTAAAGATGATGTGGATAAAATCCAGAACGCATTAGGTTATGTGGGAATGTTGCTGATCGAGGTGACGATCCATGTGGTATTTGTTTTATACTGCATGTTTTCCCTAAATTGGAAAATGGCATTTCTGCCGGTTACAGTCATGCTCTGCTGCGCTGTGGTGGCAATTATCATGGAGCGTAAATTGGATAAAGTTTATGAGGATATCAGCGAGGAAAACGCGGTGCTGACCACTGTTGCAGAGGAAAATCTGGCAGGTGTGCGCACGGTAAAAGCATTTGCAAGGGAAGATTATGAGATCAAAAAATTTTTGTCCCACAACGAACGCTATTACAATCTGAACATCACACAGTCCAAAGTGCTGGTGCGGTATTATCCGCTGTTTCAGTTTGTCGGAAAAGTGCTTCCGGTGGCAATTACCATTCTTGGAGGAATTTCCGTGATGAATGGAAATATGTCATTAGGTGCGCTGGTCGCATATGTGGAATACAGCAGAAACTGTACCTGGCCAATGGAAATGATGGGATGGCTGACAAACGACCTGTCTTCCGCAGTCGCATCATATAAAAAAATCAAAAAGATATATGAGGTGAAACCGGAAATTGAGGATAGCCGGAATGTTGTAACGTTAGATCATGTCAGCGGAAATGTTGAGTTTGATCATGTTTCCTTCAAGCTGGATGGAAAACAGATTTTATCAGACATCAGTTTTTCGGTAAAAGAGGGAAAGACGCTCGGAATTATGGGTGCGACAGGTTCCGGAAAATCATCGATCATCAACATGCTGCATCGTTTTTATGACACAACGGAAGGCTCCGTCAGACTCGACGGTGTGGATATCAGAAAAATATCTTTAAGACAGCTTAGAAGAAGCGTTGCCGTTGTTTTACAGGATGTGTTCCTGTTCTCGGATACCATTGAAGAAAATATTAAAATGGGTAACCGCAGCACGATGCAGATGGACGAGATAAAGAGTGCCGCAGCGAGTGCGCAGGCAAGCAGTTTTATTGAAAAAATGGATGAACAGTATGAGACCGTTATCGGTGAGCGCGGTGTAGGACTTTCCGGTGGACAGAAACAGCGGATCAGTATCGCACGCGCATTGTCAAAACACAGCCCGATTCTTGTCATGGACGATTCCACTTCGGCTCTTGATATGGAAACCGAGCATGAGATCCAGAAGACATTAAACAGTCTGAAAGACACAACGAAGATCATCATTGCACACCGCATTTCAGCAGTCTGCCACGCAGATGAGATCATTTATCTGCAGGATGGCAGGATCGCAGAGCGCGGCACACATGAGGAGCTTCTTGCAAAGAAGGGACTGTATTATGACACTTATATGGCACAGTACGGCGGATATCTGGCATCTTAAAAAGTGTGCCATGCAGAAGCTGGAAATAAAAATATAAAATGACACATATAGCGAAGGCAGGGCTTCGCTGGAATTTTGACCTGATTTAAATATAACACAGAAGGAGGCTACCATGGCAGTCAATTCATTTCGTGAAGACGAATATATGGAAAACACCGACAAAAAGAAGATTTTAAGCCGGCTGCTTTCCTATTTGTTCGATTATAAATTAGCGATTGCCGGCGTTTTGGTCTGTATGGGGATTACCGTAGGAATCTCACTGGTAAACCCATTGCTGATCGAAGAGGCGATCGATCATTACATAGCGCAGTCAGATTTTAAAGGACTGATCGCACTTGGAATTTTTGCGCTCGCACTGAACGTTCTTTTTATCATTCTCGTAAAAGTAAGAATGTATAGTATGTCCGTGATTTCCAATAAAATATTATTAAAGATCCGACAGGATTTATACGAGCATATCCAGACATTATCTTTCTCGTTTTTTGACAGCAGACCGACCGGAAAAATTCTTGCAAGAATCATCGGAGATGTCAATTCACTGAAAGATGTCCTGACGAATATGGTCACGACTCTGATCCCGGAATTTATCACCGTCATCGGTGTTGTCGTGATCATGATGGTAAAAGACTGGCGTCTGGCACTGGCATCCTTAAGCACGATCCCAATCATGATCGCCGGTATTTTTCTGGTGCAGAAAATATCTCATAAGAGATGGCAGATTTACCGTAAAAAATCATCCAACCTAAATGCCTACGTGCATGAGGACATTGCAGGGATGAATGTAGTGCAGAGTTTTGGTGCGGAGGACGAGACAAAAGAAATTTTTGAGAACCTGACGGATGAACACCGCAATGCGTTTGTGGATGCAGTCATTTTTGCAGATATGTTCGGACCGGTCATTGACTTCTGCTGGGGAATCGGAGCGATGATGCTATATCTGGTCGGCATCCGTTTCCTTGGGTTTGAAAAAGTATCCGTCGGACTTCTGGTGGCGTTCGGAAGCTATATTAATATGTTCTGGAACCCGATCATGAATCTGAGTAACTTTTACAACAATCTGGTCACAAACCTGACAGCGGCAGAGAGGATTTTTGATATTCTGGATACCGAACCGGACATCACGGATGCAGATGATGTAGAAGAACTGCCGGAAGTGAAAGGTGAAGTCACATTTTCACATGTTGGATTCACCTATGACCGGGGAACACCGGCGGAGACGAAGGTGTTAGAGGATGTCAATTTTGTCGTGAAACCGGGTGAGACGATCGCACTTGTCGGACCGACGGGCGCAGGAAAAACAACGATCGTCAATCTGATCAGCCGTTTTTATGATATTGAGCAGGGAAAAATCCTGATCGACGGATATGACCTGACGAAAGTATCCATGAACAGTCTGCGCAGACAGATGGGCGTCATGACACAGGATAATTTCATTTTCCACGGAACAGTGAGAGACAACATTTTATATGGAAAACTGGATGCCACCGACGAAGAGGTGATCGCAGCAGCGAAGGCTGTCAACGCACATGATTTTATCATGAAAATGGAAAAAGGCTATGATACCGAGCTGAAAGAGCACGGAGCAGGACTTTCCATCGGACAGCGCCAGCTGATCGCATTTGCAAGAACAATGGTTTCCATGCCAAAAATCCTGATCTTAGATGAGGCAACTTCAAGCATTGACACGCACACCGAGATTTTAGTGCAGAGAGGGATCGAGGCGCTGCTTGCCGGAAGAACGAGTTTTGTCATTGCACACCGTCTGTCGACCATCCAGAATGCAGATCGTATTTTTGTGATTGACAAGGGCGGCATTTTAGAGCAGGGAAGCCCGGCGGAACTGATGGAGAAAAAAGGAGCTTATTATAAGCTTTATATGGCGCAGTTTGCAGAGCTGGGATAAGAGTATGGAATAATATCAGGAGCAGAAAAATGAGTAAATTGTATTTTGTACGACATGGCGAAAGCGAATGGAATGTAGCAGACAAAATTTGCGGAAGAACAGATATTCCGCTCACGAAGAGAGGTCATGAACAGGCGGTGGAAACCGGGAAAAAGATTGTGGCAGAGGGAATCAAGGCAGATGAAATTTTATATTCTCCACTGCTTCGGGCGGCAGACACTGCAAAACATATCAGCGAAATGACAGGAATCCCGGCACATATGGAACCGAGACTGATCGAGCAGAATTTTGGCGTGTGGGAGGGGACTTCACCGCGCAATGCGCCGGAATTTTTAAAGGCAAAGAAAGATTTTTTGAACCGCTATGGCAATGGAGAATCCATGTTTGAACTGGCACAGCGCATTTATAATCTGCTGGATGAGCTAAAGGAGCAGCAGGATAAGACCTACATACTGGTGGCGCACAATGGGATTGCACGGGTGGTGCAGTCGTATTTTAAGGACATGACAAATGAGGAGTATGCGGCATTTGGAGTGCAAAACTGCAGCGTGACAGAGTTTTTGTTTGAGGATAAAAAGGGAACATGCAAATGAAAATAGCGCTGGCAGCAGTTGGATTTTATGAGAGGGATATAGAACATAATAGAAATAAAATTATAAAATGTCTGAAAGAAAACAGTGGAAAAGTGGATCTGATTTTATTTGGAGAAACTTTTTTACAGGGGTTTGAGGCCTTGGGCTGGAAGTATGAAACGGATCAGCATATGGCATTATCTGTCTCTGACAGCAATATTCAGACGATACAGAAAGCAGCAGAGGAGAATGCACTGGCAGTGTCTTTTGGGTTCCTTGAGAAAGCGGGGAATAAAATTTACAGCAGTCAGCTTACCATCGGTGCAGATGGAAATATTTTAAATCTGTTTCGCAGGGTGTCAAAAGGCTGGAGGGAATCTTTTACGGATGAACATTATGCAGAAGGAGATATGTTTACAAAATTTGAATATCTGGGAAATACATTTTCAATTGGTCTTTGCGGCGATCTGTGGGATGAGAAAAATGTCATGCAGATAAAGAAACTTCGTGCGGATGTGGTACTCTGGCCTGTATACACAGATTTTTCGGCGAAAGAATGGAACAAGGAAATGAAGTATGAGTATGCCGCGCAGAGTAAGAAAATTGGAAGGCAGGTTTTACTTGTAAATTCAGTGTGTCTCAGTGGAAATGAAGAAGAATTGGCAAAAGGCGGTGCCGTCTGTTTTTTGGATGGGCAGATAAAAGAAGAACTTCCGGCAGGGAAAGAAGGCGTGCTGATGGTACAGGTTTGATGAATAGTTGTTACATTTTTAGATGTTTGTAACTTATCTTTTCTAAATTCTTTTGCTACAATAGGAAGTAGAAAATGTGAAAAAAATAACATACAAGGGGAAAAGGGTATGTATGTTAATGGATTTCAGTTTTCGAAAACTTATTAACAACAGATTGAAAAAAGGAGAAGAGTTATTATGGCAAACAGAATTATGTTAAACGAAACATCTTATCACGGAGCAGGTGCGATTGAAGAGATTGCAAATGAAGCAAAGGCACATGATTTCAAAAAAGCTTTTGTATGTTCCGATCCAGATCTGATCAAATTTGGTGTGACAAAGAAAGTGACAGATGTTCTTGATAAAAATGGTCTTGCTTATGAAATTTATTCTGATATCAAAGCAAACCCAACCATTGAAAACGTACAGCATGGTGTAGAGGCATTCAAAAAATCCGGTGCAGATTATCTTATCGCAATTGGCGGAGGATCTTCCATGGATACTTCCAAAGCAATCGGAATTATCATTGCAAATCCGGAGTTTGAAGATGTAAGAAGTCTCGAAGGCGTTGCTCCTACAAAGAAACCTTGTGTACCGATCATCGCAGTACCAACAACAGCAGGTACAGCAGCAGAAGTTACCATCAACTATGTTATTACAGATGTTGAGAGAAAGAGAAAATTTGTCTGCGTAGATCCACATGATATGCCGATCATTGCAATTGTTGATCCAGATATGATGTCTTCCATGCCTAAGGGATTAACAGCATCTACCGGTATGGATGCTTTGACACATGCCATTGAAGGATATACAACAAAAGCTGCATGGGAAATGACAGATATGTTCCACTTAAAAGCCATTGAAATCATTTCCAGATCGTTAAGAAGTGCAGTTGCCAATGAAAAAGAAGGCCGTGAAGGCATGGCACTTGGACAGTATATTGCAGGAATGGGATTCTCAAATGTAGGACTTGGAATTGCTCATTCCATGGCGCATACTTTGGGTGCAGTTTATGATACACCACACGGAGTTGCATGTGCGATGATGCTTCCAATTGTTATGGAGTATAATGCAGATTGCACAGGTGAAAAATATCGTGAGATTGCCCGTGCAATGGGAGTAAAAGGTGTGGATGATATGTCTGTGGAAGAGTACCGTAAAGCAGCAGTAGATGCTGTACAGAAATTATCTATTGATGTTGGTATTCCAACAAAACTGGAAGCTTTGAAAGAAGAAGATTTAGATTTCCTTGCTGAGTCTGCACATGCAGATGCATGCGCACCAGGTAATCCAAAAGATGCAAGTGTAGAGGACTTAAAAGCATTGTTCCGTAAATTAATGTAAACCGGAGTTTAACGGACGTAGTGTCGCAGATTTTGTGGTGCTTTTATAGGTTGTGAAGGGCAGATATAAGCGTCCTCTCACAAGTCAG
>OJNU01001791.1_pt1 | contig 9883 bp, 10 predicted proteins | sample 1597941 | NCBI WGS metagenome assembly OJNU01 (sample SAMN01915228, study PRJEB22387) | human gut metagenome | isolation source: stool | host: Homo sapiens | place: USA | reverse complement strand
CGTGTTTTTACTTACGAACTGATTACCGATTTGGTTTGGAAAGAGGATTGTGATTCCTATTCGAGAAAAGCCATTCATAATCATATAAGTAAGTTGCGTAAGAAATTGCGCTTTGAACCGGATCTTCCAAACTATATTGAGAGTGTCGCCGGAATCGGCTATAAATTTGAACACTTGTAATCTAAAGCCACGAGATTTTCTTGTGGCTTTAATTTTTTAACGTCCACTTCCAAACACTTAATATTGAAGGTTGTATTGTTCGAGCTAAAGAACTATAATAGATTCTATGGAGGTGCGATATGGAATATATGACATTGAAAGAGGCCGCCGAGAAGTGGGGTGAACTGCTCCCCGTCAAGTAGACAATTGAAAAAATATAAATTTTTCCTGCCAGCAGAAATTTATCTGCTGGCAGTTTTTATGCAGCTTGCAAGTAAATTTCATGTTTTTCCATTGGTGTCAAAATTCCAAGATTCCTTTGCAAACGTTTGTTGTTGTAGTAATCTATATAATCTTCGATCATTTTTACGAGAGTACTTCTATCAGTGAATCGTTTTCTATAGTATCGCTCTCTCTTCAGAATTCCCCAAAACCCTTCCATTGGTCCATTGTCGATACATTTAGCAACTCGCGACATGCTTTGTATTATTCCAGCATTTACAAGTTTTGTATGAAATGTCCTGTTCGTATATTGGAATCCCCTGTCACTGTGAAACAGTGGCTGCACACCAGGATTTCTAAGTAAAGCATTGTCTACCGTATCAAACACCAAAGCATTGTTGTTCTTATCACGAATAACATACGAAACAATCCGTCTATCATATAGATCCAGTATTGCACTTAGATAAACTTTATGCTTTTCCACCCCAATATAATAATGGAACTCTGTCACATCAGTGAGCCATTTTTCATTTGGTGCTTTGGCAGTGAACTCCCGATTAAGTATATTTTCAGCTATATACTGAGGGCTTGCAGCCTGTCTTGTGCATCCGTTGTTAGAATACTTGATAGTTGATTTTATATTAAGTTTACGGCAAATGCGTAGCACACGTTTATCGTTTACATCAATACCATGATATCGTTCCAAATCATCTCTGATTCTTCGATAGCCTTTATCCGGTGAGTCTGTATGAATCTTTTCTATCTCGTCAGCAATAAACCTATTCTTTTGCTCACTTTTAGAAATTTCTCTGTGTAGCCATTTATAATAAGCTGCTCTAGAAATATTACCAAGTTTACAAAGTGCAACAACTGAATAATTATGATCTTCATGTTCTTCTTTGATTGCCTGATATATATGTTCATGACGGACCAGGCTTAGCCCCGCCTCCTCTCTATTTCTTCGAGTTTTTTTAAAAAAGATGCCTCCATTTCGGCACGTTCTTTCTCTGCTTTTAAAATTTTAACTTCAGCACGCAGCTTTTCTAATTCACTCATCTCATCGGGACGTTTTCGTTTGCCACGGTTATCTCTTAAAGCTTCCGCTCCACCAGCTTCATATTTGACTATATAATTGCGAGCCTGTTGATAGGACACCTGATATTGTTCTGCTGTTTGGGCATAATTACGATCATGTGCGATACAATACTGTACTATTTCAACTCGTTCTTCAAAAGTGGTTTTTCTTCCTTTGGTCATGACAATGCTTTCTCCTGTTCCAGAAGATTTTAATTCTTCATGACCATTATACTTCTTTATCCAAGTTTGTAACTTACCTTTTGAACGGATCCCGTATTTTTTGCAAATATCATCTTGAGAACCACAGCCTGCTAAATAATCTAAGACTGCTTGTTGTTTCAATTCTTTGGAATATTTTTTATTCCCTTTCAATGTGAATGCATTTGCTCCCATAGATTCATAGTTTCGAATCCATTGTTGGACAGATGCGAAACTTACATCAAACATATCGGCAATTCGCCGTTGGCTTTCTTTTCCATCCAGATATAGATTTACAGCATATATCTTATCCTCAACAGATACTTTTCTTTTAGACATAAAATATGCTCCCTCCTAAGTGACAAGTTTTTATTATTTCACTTGTCTACCTAGAAGGGAGCATATCAAATATTTTTTGCTGGGCGGCAGCCCTGCTTTATGCCCAAATGGGGGCGAAATCGGTTGTGATTTCGCCCCCATCCCTTATAAACACAGTTCATTCCCAGACATCCCTTTCGGCATGCCTGATTTCAAACTGTTTTGTTTTCAACCATTAAAATCTATGCTGTCTTTAATGAAAAAAGATGACTCCCCGTTCTTCCGGTCTGAATCTTGCAATGAAGCTTATTGATATTTCGTCCCATCGCCAAAAGGATGCTCTCTGCCAGTGCATTTGCTTTTCCTCGGTACAGATATCTTCGAAAATTCATGTCTTCCTTTACATCAGCAAATGAACCTTCGGCCTGAATACTTCGATTCATACGGAGCATCGTTCCATACTCACTTGTGATCCGTTCCAGATCTTCTGCACGTTTTTGACTCATCGTCTTCGAGACCATCAGCACTTTATTACGTTTTTCCATAGGCGTTTTGCAGTTGTTTCCCTTGATACATTCCGTTTTATAAGGACAGCCGGTACAGTCTGGACTTCTGTAATAAGTTTTTACACTGACAGATCCGCTGGCTGTTTTACTTCTGCGTTCATTTGTAACAGTCAGTTCCCTTCCATTCCGACAGATATAGCTGTCTCTGTCTGCGTGATACTCCATGTTTTCTCTTCTGCTGATGTCTTTTTTGTATTTTCGGGTTTTCGAAATCTCATAGTTCTGCGGCTTTATATAGGCGGTCTGTCCGTTTCCCTCAATGAAAAGATAGTTTTCTTCACTTTCATATCCGGCATCTGCAACGATTTCTGAATATTTAAATCCTAAGTGACTCTCCATATCTTTCAAAAAAGGGATCAGGGTGCATGTATCGGTTGGACGCGGGCTAATATCAATCCATGTGATGTATTCAGAGTCCACTCCGTGCTGGATGTTATAAGCAGGTTTTAACTGTCCATTCAGCATCGCATCTTCTTTCCTTCTCATGAAGGTCGCATCCAGGTCTGTTTTGGAATAACTGTTTCTATCTCCAAGCGTATACAGTTTTTTCGTATATTCCTTTCGTTTCTCCAGATATTGATCCAGCTGTTCCAGGGATTTCTGCAACTGTGTTTTTCTACGTCCAATTCCATGCACGAACACAATTCCCTCCTGTACTTTGACGCGGCACAACTGCTTTTTTAACCGTTTTAATGTGTGGATGGATATCTGGTCATGGTATACGGTCCTGATTCCATAGAGTTCTTCGCATTCAGCCACAAAAGAAGTTAGTTTTGTGTATAACCGGGCCTGATTTTTCGTAATATCCCGTTTACATGCTTTTCGGATATCTCGACTTGAGTAGATTCGATTCATTGCTGCATAGATAACGAGTTTCAGCATCTGACGCGGCGTTGCCTGATTTTTTCTGATCCTGCCATAAGTTTTATATAGTTCAGAAAGGTCCATTTCCTCCACAAAGGCACTTACCAGACGAACTGGATCATCAGATGGAATAGAAATCTCTAAATCCAGCGGAAGTTTGATTTGATAATACAGCGAAAATGAGGTATAATCTCTTTGTATTATTTTGTTTAGTTGCATAAACTGATTATACCACGAACGCCGGGCTTTTCGAAGCTCGGCGTTTTGTGTTGGATATATAAAATGAGCTGCCGCACGTTAGTGCGACAGCCCCACTCATTTTTCTCCAAAATCCAACGGCTTTGCCGTCTCCATGCGTTTTTCACCTTATGCCGGTGCTTGCAAGCGCACACCGCAGCAAGGCTTTGTTTCTCATCTTAGTACAGCTTTGCACCTGCCGGGATTCTGTCATTTACCATCAGAAGGTTCAGTCCCTCATGACCGTCTTCCTCGTGTACTGCTGAGATCAGCATACCCTCGGAATCGATTCCCATCATCTTTCTCGGCGGCAGGTTCACGATAGCGATTGCTGTCTTGCCAACCAGCTCTTCCGGCTCGTAATACTCGTGAATACCGCTTAAGATCACGCGATCCTTGCGTTCTCCGTCATCCAATGTGAACTTCAGAAGCTTCTTGGATTTCGGAACTGCTTCACACTCAAGAATCTTAACTGCACGGAAATCAGATTTTGCAAATGTATCGAAATCAACCATTTCTTCAAAGATTGGTTCAATCTTCACATTGGAGAAATCAACCTTCTCAGCTACTTTTGTCTCTGCCGGAGCTGCTGCACCAGACTGAGCTGCGTTGTTTGCTTCGTTCTTAGCAGCGCCCTGTGATTTCATTGTCGGGAATATAACCGAAGCTAATCCACCACAGTCCAAATAAGTTGATAAACGCTTTTTTACACGATTTTCATTATATATCGCCAGTCCATATTTGTCCACCAAAATCCAACAAACTAATGTCATTTTGATGTATTCTGACTTTTTTGATGTCAGGTTTGTCTTGGAAATCGTCCCCTTGCAAGGACTTCTTCCTAAAATATATCACTATTATTTTCCAGAGCTTTAATTGCTTCCTTTTTCTTCACATCTGTTGCTTCCGCATAAATATCCATCGTTGTTTCAATATTTGCATGACCCATAATACTTTGAATCACTTTCAGATTTCTTTCATTTTCACAAAATCTGGTGCAAAATGTGTGTCGGATATGATGACACGAAAAATGAGGAATCAATACCGGGCGTCTGCTCTCCCGTTTTGCCTTAATAATTTCTTCGGCATTGTAGGCTTCGTAAATTCTTTTGATTGCACTGTTGATTACGCTGGGTTTATGGATAATTCCGTCTTTATTGCAAAAGATAAACCCACTCATACCATCAACCACTTGCACATTAAAACCGGTTTCTTTCTGTGCTTCGTATTCATCCTTAAATGCCTGTTCTACAGCCTGCATCATCGGAATAGTACGAATCCCGGCTTCTGTCTTTGGCGAAGAAATATGAAATTCACTCTTTCCATTCTCCATTACTCGATAGATAGCCGCATGGTTTATACTAATGGTTTTATTCTCATAATCCAAATCTTCCCAACGCAGCCCTATCATTTCTCCTATGCGACATCCCGTTCCAAAAAGTGCTGTAAACAGTGGCAACCAATGGCAATACACAGGACTGTTCGATACATAATTCAAAAATGCTCTCTGCTGTTCCAATGTAAGTGCGTGTCTTATGCCCTTATTCTTTCCATTCGCCTTTTTGATTTCTGCCATTACACCGCTTGCCGGATTATTGCGTATCACATTGTCCCTAACTGCCATCTGAAAGGTTGGGTGCAGAATCGTATGAATATTATCCAATGTATTCGCCTGTAACCCCAATATGTTCATCAACGAACAATAAAAGAATTTCACATCAGAATACTTTATATCATTGATGATTCTTTTTCCAAAAGTATCTCTGACAAAACGGTTATACATATACTTATAATTTACCCGTGTGTGTTCTTTCAAATCATACTTCGTTGAAATATACCTGTCAAATGCATAGTTCAAAGTTGTCTTTCCACTGCAATAGCTTTCAAGACCGTCCAACTGATTGCGAACAAGTTCTTTTTCCTTTTCCCTTAACTCCAACAGGTCATTTGAATAAACGACCCGCCTTTTACCTGTCGAATCGGTGTACTGGTAGATATACCTTCCGTCGTTTTTCCTCTGACTTTCGCCTTTCCTTAATACTCTGCCTTTTGAATCTTTTCTCGACATTGACATTATGTACCACCTTCCTCTCAATATAAGAAAGAGGTCACAAATGCCATTACTCATTCTCGGTATTATCCTGCTCTTGCAGCTTTCTAAATCCTTGAACAAGCGTCTGTGTTATGGTCAGATCATGAGAGCTGGCATACTCTGTTATATCTGTATGCTCATCTTTTGTAAGACGGATGAATACACCTTCACTTCTCGGATTTTCTAACTTAGGTCTACCCATTCTTGCCATCCGTCAACACCTGCCTTTCATAACCTGACTTCATTTTACTACTTGTATATCAAAAAGTCAAATACTTTTTGATATACAATAATTCGTTTTCCTCTTTCTTATCATGTCTACGCCCGAAAAGATTCCAAATACTCCTCAAAAATCTTCACGTTTACCAATGTGATACGGTTAATTTTATAAACAGCACGAGCATCCTGTGCCAATTTCATAAAGCTGTGTTTACTCATAGAATACCTCTCCGCACCCTCGTCATACCTTATAAAATTTTTTGTGTTCACTTTTGCCTGCATTCTTCCACCTACCTTTTCAAAGTGTGTTCTTTTTCTCTTGCTATGGTTATGGCATATCTGCCAATAAAAACATACTTAACAAACAAATATGCTTTTATTGGAAGATATTAAAAAATCCGTACAGGTGGCAGCTCATTACACTACCCACATCGGTATCGCACCGTCATCTTATCTGACCGGACTAAGCCGGAAGTATCATTATCAAAAATATGTATCAACGCCTCCGTGTAACTGCTACACATTTATGCCGGATATTTCTCGCTCCACACCTTAACTTCAATATCTGCTTTCAATATTCCTTCGTATCCACCTCTGCCAAAGGCAAAAGCAGGTGTCTTATGGCGTATCCTCAAAGCGGCTCCACATATTCCACACGTCCTGTACGCATTGGTTTATGAAATTGTCAAGGTACAATCGCAGACATCGTCTGCATTTTGGATAAAATCAAAGCTGAAATTGTCAGCCTAAAAAGCACATAAGCACACTTCCGTCTGCTATGAACGGTTCTGTAAAAATTATGTGCTTTATCAGAATGACAAGATCAAAGTTGTAATTTATCCGGTCCATATTTTCTTAGGACTTGAAATAAAACTTTTTTATGTATGCCCTCCGTCCAATCATATAATTCATGCAAGGCAACTACTTCCATAGGTGTCAGCGAATTGGCATAAGGCTTGTAATCCTCTCTTATAAAAATTCCTCCGTTCTCTCCCTGTTTTGTATAAATCGGATAAACCGGAGTTAAAGCCTGAATATCATACTGTATCGTGCGAATGGAAACGCCAAATTCCTGTGCCAATTCATTCGCTGTTGTATGTCGTCTGATAATAAGAATATTGATTATTTCCGTTCTACGATGTACGGTATTCATGCTTCACCCCCTCTCTTCTGGTTTTCCAATTCTAATTTTAAATGCAGAATATGCAGTATCTTTGCTTATTCCCCTAAATTTCTCTGTAAATCTTTTATCTCTCTCCAGCCATTGACTTTCCCTTTTCCCATTGATAAAATCATTATGGATAGAATCAAAAATCATAAAAAGTCACACAAACTGCTATGGAGTTTTTACGGGCAATCAATGCCCTTATGAACCGTGGCAGTTTTTTTATTGCTTCTGCCCAACTGCAAAGTCGAATTATCAACGCTATCCATAACAAGGGCGGTAACACCCTACTGTGTTGCAAACCGCTCGCCTATACTCACGCAACACGCAAATTCCCTACGGGTAATTTGCAGAAGAATAGCAAGCACTGCCTGTGTTCCCTCACAGGCACCATTTCCGCAAGTTTCTACCAAGCGAAAACTTGCAGAAATTGGCTTGCATGGGGCATATCCCCCTGTCCCCCTAAAAGCAAAAAACAACCGCCGGCTACGGCATATTTGAAAATCTTTTATATAAATAAGGAAAGGACTGATACTGCAATGGCAAACCGAGAAAGACAAAATGAACTTAAAATCTATCTCAGCGATGACGAGCAATACATCTTAGATCAGAAATGGAAAGCCTCCGGCATGAAGAGCAAATCCGCATTTATTCGGCATCTGATTTTGTATGGCTATGTCTACGATGTAAACTACGAACACCTGCGGGAATACAACACCACGCTCGCCCGTATCGGCAATAATCTGAACCAGATTGCCAAGCGGATGAATGCTACTGGCAATGTTTATAAAGCCGATGTAAACGAAGTAAAGGAGCTGATGAAACAGGTATGGCAATCACAAAAATCCATGCTATCCAGGCAACCGTCCATAAGGCAGTAAACTATATCTGTAATTCCCAAAAAACAGATGAAAGTATTCTCATTTCTTCCTTCGGATGCAGTCCTGAAACCGCTGCCTTTGACTTCAAATTTGCTCTGTCAAAAACAAATCAGGCAGACCCCAACAAAGCCTTTCATCTGATACAGGCTTTCGCTCCGGGAGAGGTATCTTATAAGGAAGCACATCAGATCGGTGTGGAGCTTGCCGACAAGCTGTTAGAGGGGAAATTTTCTTATATCGTTTCCACTCATATTGATAAAGGTCACGTTCACAACCACATCATTTTCTGTGCCGCAGATAATGTGAATCACGAAAAATATCATGACTGTAAACAGACCTACTACCACATTCGCCGCCTGAATGATGAGCTGTGTTCCAAGCATCAGTTATCCGTCATTTCTCCCACAAACCAGCGTGGTAAAAGTTATAAAGAATGGACATCCGGCAGAAATGGCACCTCGTGGAAAATCAAGCTCAAGCAGGACATTGATGAAGCAATTCAAAACGCTGATACATATGAACAGTGCATGGAGCTGATACGGGCAAAAGGTTATGAAATCAAAGGCGAAACCATTGGAGAAAACGCCTTAAAGTACATTTCCTTCCGCCCCCTTGACCGGGAGCATTTTGTCCGTGGCAGCTTAAAGTCTTTGGGGGCAGAATACACCAAAGAACGGATTAAGGAACGGGTAGAAACAAAGGCTTTAGCACAGACACAAAAACGTGTCCCATTCCCTGCCCGAAAGAAACCTCTTATCAAGGATTATTCTTCCCGAACGCTCATTGACACCTCGGAAGAAAAGTTCACGCAAAGCCCCGGTCTGCAGCATTGGGCAGCGATTGAAAATCTCAAAATCGCTGCCAGCAGTTACAGTAAAGCAGGTTCTATCATCGAGCTTGAAAAACAGATTGAAAGTAAGTCTGTTCTTGCAAAAACCGCACGGAACAGTCTTGTGGAAACAGAACGTCAGCTAAAGGATTTAGGACAGATATTGAAATACGCTGAACAATATCAGAGCAATCATATCTATCACATCCGTTACCAGAAATCGAAAGACCCTGACGCTTATCTCCGCCACCATGAAACAGAACTCCTGCTCCATGACGGTGCAGAAAATATGCTGAAACGCTTTGGAATCAGCTTAAAACATTTTGATATTGATAAGTTTCGTAATGATTACAATGCTCTGTATGCCAAGAAAGAAGCCTTGCAGAAAACCTATAAATCTGCTGAAAAAGACATACAGGCTCTCAACCGAAAACTGGATAATCTGAACCAGTATCTTGACCGGACTCCGGGACAGGAACAGACCTTAAACCGCAAGCTGGAAAAGGACTCCACCATGCTCTGATTTCCCCATTAAAAAAGGTGTACCGCATTGAAGTTTTTTACTTCTTTGCGATACACCTTGATATGTGTAGTAAGCCTCTGCCACAATTCTACTCAATATTCTTTTCTTGTGTATTTTTCTACATTTCCCATTCATGTATTGTGCTCCATATTTATAGTGTATTTTGTTGTAATTCACGCAGGATAATATGTAATGTAAACTACTATCGAGGTGAATTATAATGCAGGATAATATGAAACAGGCTCTTGCCATCGCAGTGCGTGAAGCCCGCACAGAACTCGGACTTTCACAGGAAAAATTGGCTGAAACTCTCAATCTGGATACACGCACTATACTTAATATTGAAGCCGGACGTGGTAATCCAAAATTTGAAAAGTTGCATCCTTTAATTACATATTTGAAGATACCAGCCAATAAGATTTTCTATCCAGCCAGCACAAACCAACAACCAAATCTCCAGAAGCTCCTAACCCTACTGAATGACTGCACGGAACAGGAAGCTGCTGATTTATTACCTATGGGTCGTTACCTGC
>OJNU01001786.1_pt1 | contig 9910 bp, 9 predicted proteins | sample 1597941 | NCBI WGS metagenome assembly OJNU01 (sample SAMN01915228, study PRJEB22387) | human gut metagenome | isolation source: stool | host: Homo sapiens | place: USA | reverse complement strand
TTCTTCTTTTTCTTTAATGCATTGATGGAAGATTTGAGCGAAAACTTTTTTGAAAACCACAGAAAATCTGACAGAATATGCGTCATTGTCTGTGTATACTTGACCCTCGAAAACAATTTTTTGGAGGTGTATCATGCGTACAGGACAATGGAAAACAATGGGGATAGGATCGCTGATCGGAAAAATGATCTATGCAGTATTCGGGCTGGCGGCAAGTATGTTATGTATCATGGGATATTATCCGGTGGTGCCGGCATTTTACACGGCATGCTGTCTGGATAAAAAGAGAAATTTTCTGCTATACATAGGACTGGTTGTGGGAATGGGCTGGTGCATGCCGGTGGCTGCGATTGTAAAATATCTGTTTATTCTTTTTGTACTGGGAATCGCAATCCGGTTTTATATATGGGCAAACAGGCGCTGCAGCGGATGGACGGCAGGAATGATTGCGGGAATTACAACGATCGCGATGAATACATCGGGACTTCTGATTCTGAATATGGAGAAAAAGGCATTGATCCTTGGCATCAGCGAAGGTGTGATCGTGTTTGCACTGGCAGTATTGTTCCATTATGGAATCGGAATGGGCAGTCAGATTTTCCGGGAGAGACATAAGAACCGGGTGGAAGAGGAAGGCGTGGAAACGATGGTTGGAATGGACCCTCAGGGGCGGATTCATGCATTTGCAGAGGCAGTTGACGAGCTTTCCGTGGCATTTGCCGCGATGGACGGCAGGCAAAAGCCCAAACAGCAGGACCATCTGGATATTCTTGCCCAGGAGATTACCGGAAAGCTGTGTGCGGACTGCGATGGATGTGTCGTGTGTTTAGAGCAGCAGAAACCGGATTTCTGGATAAAAATCCGCCGGATGCTGCAGGCAGTTGCACAACACAGTACCAAAGAAGAAATTTTAAGTCAGAATTTTATGGAAGAGTGTCCGCGTTATTCCGGGATGGTGGAAGAGGCAATCTGGGCTTTTTCCCGTATGGAACTCAATGAGGCATGGTATCACCGCCTGCAGGAGAACCGCAAGGTAATCGCGGATCAGCTGGATGCGATGGCGGATGCTTTGCAGGACTGGGATCAGGGAATCCGGTGTATGGACCGGACAGAGCGTGTTCTGCTGGCAAAAATTGCGTTTGAGACAAGGGAACGGGGACTGGATGTAAAACAGATACATGTTTATGAGGACAAAGAAAAGCGGCGCATGGTGACCGCTTTGGTGGCAAGTAAGTGGGGAGGCGGAATTCCTGTTAAAAATTATCGAAAAGCGCTCGAGCGTGCTTCAGGCATGGCGGTCCGGCTGAAAGAGGATACCAGATCCATACTGACACAGGAACCGGTTATGATTACAGCGTATGAAGATACCTGCTTTTATGCATTATCCGGGGTTGCCTCGGAAAAAGAAGAGGGATCGAGTGTCAGTGGAGATAACTTTTCTCTGTTTTCGATGGAAAATGGGCATTATCATGTATGTGTCTCCGATGGTATGGGAAGCGGACCGTCTGCATTCCGGGAGAGCGATATGGTGGTAGAGCTGATGCAGAAATTTATGGAAGCAGGATTTCCTCAGGAGACAGCTATCCGCATGATGAATTCGGCAATGGTTCTGCAGGGAGATTGTGAGTCTTACTCTACACTGGATTTCATGGATCTGGATCTGTACAGTGGGCAGATGACGATTACCAAAATCGGTGCAGCAGCATCTTTTCTGAAACATAAAGACCGGGTGGAGTGCCTGCGGGCGTCCACACTTCCGGCGGGAGTCGATGCGTCCTGTACCGGGGATGTCATCCACAGAAAGCTCACACATGGGGATTTCCTTGTCATGGTTACGGATGGTGTGTTAGAATATCTACATGTGAAAAATCCGGAAGAAAAGCTCGCGGAAATGATAAAAGAGATAAAAACAGAGAACGCAGGTACTTTTGCTGAAAAGCTGATGGAACATGTGATGCTTTTTACAGGAGGACATGCACCGGATGATATGACAATAGTGGTAAGCGGAATCTGGGAGAAATAATGATCGTACAGGTAGAAAAATTTATGAGAAAGTGGAATATGGTGCCGGAGGGAGGCAGGGTACTCGTTGGAGTGTCCGGCGGTGCGGACTCTGTCTGTCTGTGCCTGATTCTGTATGAACTTTCCACGAAAATGAATTTTTCACTTGAGGTTATCCACGTGGAGCATGGAATTCGTGGAGAAGAGAGTAAAAATGACGCAGTGTTTGTGGAACAGCTCTGTAAACAACGGGGGATTGTCTGTCATATCCGGAATGTTGATGTTCCACGTTATGCCAAAATACATCATCTGGGAGAAGAAGAGGCGGCACGAATTCTGCGATATCAGGTGTTTGCGGATGTAGCCGGGCAGGACAGAAACGTCCGGATCGCACTGGCGCATCATATGGAAGACAATGCGGAGACCATGCTGTTTCAGCTGATCCGGGGAAGCGGACTGGATGGACTGTGCGGGATGCGTCCACAGCGGACAGGAACAAACGGGGAAATCTATATCCGTCCCTTTTTGCAGTGCAGCAGGGAACAGATCGAACAATTTCTGGAGGAGCGGGGGCAGGGATATTGTATGGACAGTACCAATGCCAACGAGTCCTACAGCAGAAACCGGATGCGAAAGAGGGTGCTTCCGGAACTGATACAGATGAATCCGCAGGCGGTACAGCATATGCAGACGGCGATGGAACAGCTGCAGCAGGTAAGAGATTATCTGGAAGAAGAGACGGTTTCCCTGGAGAAAAAATTTATTTCCGGGGAGAGGAAAAATGTGAAACTGGATACGGACGGGCTGGCAGAGCTTTCGCAGGCTGTCCGGATGCGGCTGATCCGCAAAGCTGTCTGGAAAGCTGCCGGGGCATGTAAAGATATTACGGCGGCACATTTGCAGGCAGTGGCGGACCTTCTGGAAAAACAGACCGGAAGATATGTAAAACTGCCCTATGGGCTGACCGCCACAAGAGTTTACAATGTGATCGAAATCATGGGAAAAAGAAAGGAAACGGAAAAGATCTGTCTGCCGATAGATACGGACCGGCTGCCGGAAAACCTGCTGGCCGGTGAATGGAAATTTTCGTTTAAAAAGTTTCCGTATGATGGGAATACCGATAAAATTCCACGAAAAATGTATACGAAATGGTTTGATTATGATAAGATAAAAGATAGTTTAGCTATACGTAACCGCCGAAAAGGAGACTATTTTGTGCTGGATGCGGCAGGACATCACAAGAAGCTGGAGGATTATTTCGTCAATGAAAAGATTCCGGCATCGCATAGAGATGAGCAGCTGCTTCTGGCCGGGGAGGATGAAATCTTCTGGATTGTCGGAGGGCGTATGGCATATGGCACAGGGATTTCCGATGCAACCCGATGGGTGTTGGAGATCACTGCCAGTAATAGCAGCCATTGAAGGAGGATAAGAGGATGGATTACAGTAAGAAACATGAGATATCGGTATATCTGACCGAGGAACAGTTAAATCAGCGGATTGCAGAGATCGGTGCACAGATCACGGAACGTTTCAAAGGCGAGTCGGTTTATCTGGTCTGTATCCTGAAAGGATCTATCTTTTTCACAACAGAACTTGCAAAGCGGATTGCGCTGCCAATGACGATCGATTTTATATCAGCATCCAGTTATGGAGCACAGACCCATTCTTCCGGTGTCGTAAATATCAAGAAGGATCTGGAACAGTCGATTGAAGGAGAGAACGTGATCGTTGTGGAAGATATTGTGGATTCCGGAAATACATTAAGCCGGCTGATGCAGCTGTTTGAGAGTCGTAATCCAAAAACTCTTACGATCTGTACGCTGCTGGATAAACCGGATCGCCGGGTGGTAGAAAACCTGCAGGTGGATTATACCGGATTTGTGATACCGGATAAGTTCGTAGTCGGATTTGGTCTTGATTACGATCAGAGATACCGTAATCTTCCGTATATTGGATTCGTGGAAGATGCGGATTAAAAAAAGGAGAGTAGTACATTGAATACAAAGAACAGACCCCGATTTGGAGGATTTGGTGTCTATGCGATGCTGATCCTGCTTGTGATTATTTTGTGGTATACATTTACCAACAACAGTACAACCAGTGATTTCACACAGAATAATCTCTGGAAAGCCATCCGTGAGGAAAAGGTTGTCAGTATCCGGGTAGAGCAGAACCGTGAAGTACCGACCGGTTATCTGAATATCAAACTGGAAGATGGTTCTACGGAACGGATGTATACCTCAGATGTGAACGAGATCCAGAAAGAATTAAAAGAAAAGGATTTTACCCAGTTTGTTGTGGATGATGTGCCGTCAGAGAGCTGGATTATGACACTTCTGCCATATCTTCTTATTTTTGGTGCCATCTTCATTCTGTTTATGATTATGAGCAACAATGCGGCAGCAAACAACAGCGGCGGCAAAATGATGAATTTTGGAAAAAGCCGTGCAAAGCTTTCCACCGAGGAAGATAACCATATGACATTTGAGAATGTCGCCGGTCTGAAAGAAGAAAAAGAAGAACTTGAGGAACTGGTGGACTTTCTGCGCGCACCAAAGAAGTATACAAACCTTGGTGCACGTATTCCGAAAGGTGTGCTCTTAGTCGGACCTCCGGGAACCGGTAAGACACTTCTGGCAAAAGCCGTTGCAGGCGAGGCCGGAGTACCGTTCTTTAGTATTTCCGGTTCCGATTTCGTAGAAATGTTTGTCGGTGTCGGAGCTTCGCGTGTCCGTGATCTGTTTGAGGATGCCAAGAAAAATGCACCGTGTATCGTATTTATCGATGAGATTGATGCTGTGGCCAGACGCCGTGGTACAGGTATGGGAGGCGGTCATGATGAGCGCGAACAGACCTTAAACCAGATGCTTGTTGAGATGGATGGATTTGGTGTTAATCAGGGAATTATCGTGATGGCAGCAACCAACCGTGTGGATATTCTTGATCCGGCGATCATGCGTCCGGGACGTTTTGACCGAAAGATTGTAGTCGGAAGACCAGATGTGGCAGGCCGTGAAGAAATTCTTCAGGTTCATGCAAAGAACAAGCCGCTGGGAGATGACGTTGATTTAAAACAGATCGCACAGACGACTGCGGGATTTACAGGAGCAGATCTGGAGAATCTGCTGAATGAGGCTGCCATTCTTGCAGCAAAAGAAAGCCGGGCATATATTCAGCAGGCAGATATCCAGAAAGCATTCATCAAAGTGGGAATCGGTGCGGAGAAACACAGCCGCGTGATTTCCGAAAAAGAAAAGAAAATTACAGCATATCATGAATCCGGACATGCCCTTCTATTTCATCTTCTGCCGGATGTGGGACCGGTGCATACGGTATCCATTATCCCAACCGGTGCCGGGGCTGCGGGTTATACCATGCCGCTTCCGGAGAAGGATGAGATGTTTAACTCCAGGGGACGAATGCTGCAGGAGATCGTGGTAGATCTCGGAGGACGTGTTGCAGAGGAACTGGTATTTGATGATATTACCACAGGTGCCTCCCAGGATATCAAGCAGGCCACCAAGATGGCGCGCGATATGGTGACACGGTATGGAATGTCCGAAAATATCGGCCTGATCTGCTACAAAGATGATGACGATGAAGTATTTATCGGACGTGATCTGGCACATGCACACAGCTACAGTGAGGGAATTGCCTCTGCCATTGATGTGGAAGTAAAGCGTATCATTGATGAGTCTTATGAGAAGGCAAAAACAATCATTGCCGAGCATCGGGATGTGCTTGACCGCTGTGCAGCACTTCTTCTGGAGAAAGAAAAGATTACACGCGAAGAGTTTGAAGCATTATTTGAAGCATAAAAGATCTGGATGGTCAAAATGACAGAAAAAGGCTCTGTCGGGAAAAATTTTCCGGCAGAGCCTTTTTCTTGTATACATAGTGCACAAAAACGATGTCAAACTTTTGTGAAGTTTGTGCACACTTCTGTGTAGATCCATGGTACTATAATCACTGTAAAAACCCCCCAATACATTATATATAGTTTTTGCTATACCCCATAGTAAAAATACCTTCTCCTAAAAAGGCAGCGTTCGTAGCTGTCTTTTTTATTTATTTTTTTCAACTCTTACAATGACAATTTTACTTCCCGGTTCGTGTGTTCATAATGGCGCAGTGTCACACCGGCGGCGCGCAGCATTTTTTTGGATGCGATCACACCCGGGGTAGAAGCGTATTTGTCACTGTCGTAAACGACTTCACGGATACCACACTGGATAATGGCTTTGGCACATTCATTGCATGGAAAGAGCGTAACATATATGGTGGATCCTTCCAGGCTTCCGCCCCGGTAGTTGAGAATGGCATTCAATTCACTGTGGGTAGAGTAAAAGTATTTGTTGTCATCGCCTTCGCGTACCCATGGGAAATCATCATCGGAACATCCGGTTGGAAATCCATTATATCCCATGGAAAGAATTTTGTGTTTGTCACTGACAATACAGGCTCCAACCTGTGTGTTTGGATCTTTGGAACGCATACCGGAGAGCATGGCAACGCCCATGAAGTATTCGTCCCAGCTGATGTAGTCCTGTCGTTTTGTGCTCATATGTGTTAGCCTCCTTTGCAGTTTCTGTAAAATAACGAGAGGGGCAATAAGTCAATCTTGACTTTTGCCCCTGGATATTGTAATATCTGATTATTTGGTTCCAAAGATACGATCACCGGCATCTCCCAGACCCGGAACAATATATTTATGTTCATTTAAATGATCATCAAGTGCTCCGATGTAAAGATCAACATCCGGGTGAGCATCGGTAAGTGCTTTTACACCTTCCGGTGCAGCAATGATGCACATAAAACGAATGCTTTTTACACCCTTGTCTTTCAACATCTGGATTGCTGCGATGGCTGATCCGCCGGTAGCCAACATCGGATCTACGACAAATACTTCGCGGTTGGCACAGTCTGCCGGAAGTTTGCAGTAATATTCCACTGGTTTTGCTGTCTCAGGATCACGGTAGAGACCGATATGTCCGACTTTTGCAGCAGGAATCATTTCCAGCATACCGTCTACCATGCCAAGTCCGGCACGCAGAATCGGTACCACTGCCAGTTTTTTTCCTTTTAATTCTTTTACGGTCGTCTTACAGATCGGAGTTTCGATCTCCACATCCTGTAACTCCAGATCACGGGTTGCCTCGTAACACTCAAACATTGCAACTTCGCCTGCAAGTGTACGGAAATCCTTAGAGCCGGTCTCGGTTCTTCTCATTAATCCGATCTTGTGCTGGATCAGTGGATGATCCATGACTACTACTTTTCCCATAAATTTATGCTCCTTCTTCTTCGTTGTTAAATTTTTTCACAAGTTTTTTGATTGATTTGCGCAGCGTTTCATAACAGAGTCCATAGGCTGGCAAAGCGCCTCCGTATGGATCTAATATTTCCAGTTCGTCCCCGACATATTTGGTAAGAACCTGTATATTTTCCGGAACAGCATTTTCAAACTGCTCCAAAATGCGTTCCCGGTGAATTTCTTCCATGGTGATGACAAGGGCATCTTCTGTCAGATCTTCCTCCGTCAGCTGCTGGGAAACATAATTTTCCATATTGATACCGTTGCTGATCAAAACAGCTTCCGCCTTTTGATTCATCGGCTCCTGAAACTGTACAACAAGGCCACGGGATAAAATCTCCAGCGGATGCCGCAGGGTAAAATCTCCCATGATACCGGCTGCCATTGCCTCGCGACAGGTTCCCGTCTGGGCAACGAAAATCAGTTTGTTATACTCCATATGATTACTCCTAATTGCAATGTATTACGGTATGACCGGCGGCTTTGAGCAGACGATTCATAATTGCCTGTCCGATCCGCGGGGTCTGAAAGCTCTCTGAATAAATGGCATCTACGTGCAGTTCATCACATTCTCGCAAAATCCTATACAGATGCTGTGCAATGGCATCCTCATCCAAACGGCTGCCCATGGAAAGAATGACATCGGCGTGATAAGAAGGTCCGGATTCTTCCGTGGCAATGACAGCCACTTTCTGTCCGTTCTCCTGCTTTTGGTGCGCCAGTGCATTGATCTTGGAAACAACAGCATCCGATGGTCCGTCTACGATTACCATATCGGCTTTTGGGGCATAATGTTTGTATTTCATACCCGGAGCTTTCGGTTTGCGTGTGTCATCTGCAGCAATAATGCCCGGATCAATGATAACCTCTTCGCCAAGCACCTCGGAAAGCATCTGCGGCGTAATGTAGCCGGGACGCAGTACCATAGGTTTTGATTCGGTCAGATCAATGATGGTAGATTCAATGCCGATACCGACCGGGCCGCCATCTAAAATCATGGCAATCCGACCGGATAAATCCTCTGCAACATGAGAGGCTTCTGTCGGACTCGGACGACCGGATGTGTTGGCACTTGGCGCAGCGATCAGACATCCGCTTTTGCGTATCAGATCAAGTGCAACCGGGTGATTGGGCATCCGTACAGCGACAGTATCCATTCCTCCGGTTGTTGCCATCGGAACGGCATCGCTTTTCCAGACGATCATCGTCAGGGGACCCGGCCAGAAAGCACCGGCCAGTTTGCGGGCAGCCTCCGGAACTTCACGTGCAACACGTTCCATATCGGAAAAGTCCGCAATGTGCACGATCAGGGGGTTGTCCGAAGGACGTCCTTTTGCTGCATAGATTTTGCGGGCAGCTTCCGGATGCAGGGCATCTCCGCCAAGACCGTATACCGTTTCTGTCGGAAAAGCGACCAGTTCACCCTCTGCGATCAGACGTCCGGCCTCTTCCATAATTGTTTCGTCAATCTGTTCGGGATTGACACGTTCTATTTTTGTATTCATCATATTCACACTTTGCTTTCCGCTTTATATCCTGTCTATTATAGTCCATAGGCTCTGGGATTGTCAATCGGATTAGCCGGCTGCTAAAGAAAATAATTGGTGAAAATGATAAAATATTCTAAAAACTATGGAATTTTATAGACAAAACGACGAATAATGAGGTATAATACATCCATCGGGACGGAGGAAGGCTATGAAAAAAGACAACAGATCCGTGATACAGACATTAACACTCATTTTTCAGTTTGGAATCAGTATGCTGGTGCCGATTTTTTTATGCAGTATACTGGGAGTGTGGCTGGGAAATCTGACAGGGATTAACTGGTTAATGATTCCGTTTTTCTTTATGGGAGCTTTGGCAGGGTTTACGAATATTTATAAGACAGTAAGGAAACTATACAGGCAGGAGGAAAAGAAAGAAAACCATGTTAAAAAGGATTAACGAAGCATTACCGGGGCTGGTCGTCTCAATTTTATTATATGGGGTGATTGTAGAACTGATCGGGGTATGGTTTGTAAAGGACAGGATTGCATATTCCATCGGGGTATGGTTTGGCATTGCAATTGCCGTGGGGATGGCAATCAATCTTGCAACTGTGATCTTTGATTCTGTTACGATGGGGGACACCGCACATGCGACGCGAAGAATTGTCACAAAATCAATTCTTCGTTATGTAGTAGTGGTGATTTTGTTCGTGTTATTTGGGTATTTTCAATGGGGAAACCTGATTGCGGCTTTTCTTGGGCTGCTTGGTTTAAAAATTGGAGCATATCTTCAGCCTTTATGGGAGAAAGTAAAAGGAAGGAGGTGATTATATGAATGAGGGGATTTTACTGGCGTCGGATATCGACTTTATGATTCATGGAATTTTTAAAGTAAAAGTATTTGGTCAGGAAGTCTGGATCACCGACAGCCACGCATGTATTTTGATTGTTATGGCAGTAATGGTTATTTTTGCTGTGATTGCCAATCGCAAGTTAAAGCATGCCACCGAAAAACCGGATACTTTTCAGAATATAATCGAGCTGATTGTAGAAAAATTAGACGGAATGGTGGATTCCACCATGGGAAAGTGGGCACCCAGAT
>OJNU01001764.1_pt1 | contig 10020 bp, 5 predicted proteins | sample 1597941 | NCBI WGS metagenome assembly OJNU01 (sample SAMN01915228, study PRJEB22387) | human gut metagenome | isolation source: stool | host: Homo sapiens | place: USA | reverse complement strand
CCGGGGCTTTGTAACAGGTTCCCGAAGCAGCACCGCAAGAACAGGTCTTGGACGCGGTCTGAGCCGAACTTCCCCAAGAATTGGTTGTTGAGTATCCCGACGGGCAACTGTAGCTGTGAGTATGTACCTCGTCTTTAACACAGGCAGAACCCGACTTGTGATACCCGGAGTTGCAGTAACAAGAACCACCGGAGCAGTAAGCGTTAGAGCCGCAGGAAACGCCGGAACAAGGGTCCGAAGGCGGACAGGATTTGCAGGAAGTACATTTGCCACAGGAGTTTGTGGAAGAACATCCGCAGTCACAAGATTTATCGGTTACGTTACAATCCGGATTGCCCGAACAAGAGGTACAGATACCGCAGGAGTTGGTCGATGCACATCCGTAGGTGCAGGATTTTGAGGTAACGTCGCAGTCTGGATTACCTTTGCAAGACGTGCACTTCGAGCAACTGTTGTAAGACGCACAGCCATAGGTGCAGGATTTGTCGGAAACGTCACAGTCGGGATTAGACTTGCAGGAGGTACACCGGTCACAGGAGTTATATCCGGCACATCCATAGGTACAGTCTTTAGACGAGACGGTACATTCGGGACGAATGGTACAGCCATTGTAGTTACCGCCGCAGGAAGTTCCGCTGGGTTGGTTTTCTCCTGAACAGTTAGAAGAATTATATTTGAACTCGGATTTGCAGACACAATCATTATACTTTCCGTCGCAAGAACCGCCGGAAACGGTATAGTTTCCGGAACAGTTAGAAGAAGTGTATTTATATTCCGAAGGGCAATAACAAGACTTCTGACAGGTCATTCCGGCGACGGGATGAACCACGCCGGTAGATAACTTTGGCGAAGGGCAAGTAGCATAAAGATTGTAATGTTTCATACAATCAGAATCGTCTTTGACAATATCCCCGCCGCCGCCGTCAGCAGAACCGCGAGAGTCCTGACCGCCTTGCCAATCGGGAAGCCACCAGGTCTTGGCACTCGCATTGCTGTATGCCAAGAAGCATGCTGTTATTGCTAACAGCACCAATTTGAATGATTTGGACATGACCACACCACCTATTTTGATATAATTATACACACACACTTATATTATACATTAAATCCTGAATTTTTCAAATCATATTTGTTGGAATCCGTTTGCGGTTTTTTTGTTGTCATACAGAGGGTTGAAGCGAAGCTTTGTTTTTTTTGCAAACTTTCACATTTCTGTAACAATCGGATGGAGATAAATTTTTAACTTTTTTGCGCTATAATCTTTATAATTAAACAGTTTGCGTCTTTTTTCGAGAAAATCGTCAAACTTGACAAAAAGTTATTGAATCAATCTCTAAAATGTTGTATATTCTTAGCAACTGGAGATTTTGACTATAAAACGAGGAGTTAAATTTATGGCTATGGATCAGGAAACCGCTCGACTGATTTTATCAGGGGACTTGAGTGATATTTCGTTGTTTGACATTAAAGAGGCAGTTGCCGCTGCCGACGATGCCGCTTTGGAAAGCAAAGTGAATGCATATTTGGACAGCTTGCGTCAGGAGGCCTACAAACTTGAAATCACCGATGCTGTTGAACTCGCCAACGGCCTCAGGGATTATACAGCCTTAAATGCCCGGGAGCGTTCCGATGCGGAAAATGCCGTTTCTGCCCGTATTGCCGAAATTGTTAATGCTTCCAATGACCGGATTTGGGATATTGACGAATTTAATGTTGTCGGTCTGGCTACGGTAATTGCCGCCGATCGTAACGGTACGCCGCTTCAGGCCGGTGCCGAGCGGGATGTTGCCCATCTGGTAGATGCCAAAATCAATGCCCATGCCGAAAAACTGGCCTCCGGACAAGAGATTAACAATACTATATATGAGAAGAGCCTTAATTATCTCCTGACCCAAACGCCTCATTGCTCTGAAGAAACCAAAAGAAATCTCCGTCAGATTATGGAAAAAACAGCCGGGGTTGATAATGTTCCGGGTGGTTTGATGGTTCGCAACGAGCGGGCGCTGAGCTTTACCGACAATAATTTTGAACTTTTTGAACGCGATGAAAACGGCAAGGAAACAGATAAGGTTTCGGCTCAGTTCAAAAATCTGGAAAACATCATCAGCCGTATGACAATCACCCAAATGGGCGAAAAAGAGGTCGAAACGCTTGATGCCGAAGAAAAACGCGCTGCTGTAAACGCTCTGTTCCGGGCGTCGGTTTTGCGTGCGTCAAAGGCAACGATGATTGATCCGCAGTTTTTGTTTGAAAACAAGACGACGATTGCCCAACGTAAAAAATTCATTGAAAACGTAGAATTCGAGTTTACCAAATCTTTGTTGATTTCCAAGGTTGGCGAAAATATGGTCGAACTGACGGCCGGCGATTTTGAAAAGGATGCGGCCGGTCGCTATGCTCTGCGCGATACCGCAATTGACGGCCGGCTGGTTCCTCAGATGTCTGCTGACATTAAAGACGCGGCTTCTTTGTTGTATGGCAAAGGCGATATTCTTGTCGACAAGGATTTTCTGAGTGCCGACAGCGCTGCCGCACAGTTTGAATACGAACAACACAAAGGGATTCTGAAAGCCAAACTCGGCAATCTTTACCTTGGTTTGAGAAATTATAAAAAAGCTTATGAAAAAGTCCGTGAAACGGCAAAACGCGCTTTTGGCAAAGATAATCTTTACCGCCTGCTCAACAACAACGGTATGAGTATGCTTATCAGCACCGGTGTTACGGTTGGATCTCTGGCTGCTCTGACCGCGTCGGCTCCTGCTACCGGAACCGCAATCGCCGCGGCTGCCGTTTATGCCGGATGGAATTTTGCCAATGCCTCGGTTTCTCCGGTAATTGACCAACTGCGCGAACAACGTCGTCAGCATGAAAAAGAAATTGGTAAAAAACTTGGTTTTGCCGCCCGTTTGAAGTATAGCTACGGCAATGTCAAAAAAATTAAAGCCGCTTTCAAGGCTGTGAAAGAAAAAGACCTCAACTACAAGACAAAAGTCGGAACGACATTGGTTGTCGGAGCAGTGGGCGGAACCGTTATGGGCGGTGCCGGCAGCATTCTCGCCCGTTATGCAATGTCTCCGGCCATCAGCGGAACGGTTGCTGTCTTTGCGCACAGACGCGTTAAGGCTTCCAAAAAAGATTTGATAAAGAACCGCAGCGTTGCGGCTTATCAAAGATATAAAAGCGCCAAACAGGCACGTACAAGCGCTAATGTCTCCGTAGCCGTTTCCGGTGCTTCCGCCGTGTTCTTCGGGGCACAGGCTGCACATAATCATGCCGAAGTCATCGGCGCAGTGGCCAAACTGGACAATACCGCCGACTGGAACAATATTCTGACTCAGGCGCAAACGTCTTCGCTTTCTGCAAAACTTGCCCATGAATTGGGAATGTCAAAACCCTGGTACAATCCGGCCGGCTGGTTCAACCGCAGTTATGACTTCTCATCGGTTGATTCTGAAAAATTGCAGGCCGCTTTGGGCAAGGTTGTCAAGGCTTCGGAAGCAGCATATCCTGCCGACCTTAAAAATGCTCTCCAGGCAGTGGAAGCAGCCCGCGCCGGAACTGAGTCTCCGGTTGCCGCTGAAACGATATTAAACGGCAAAGAGGAACGCATCAGTGCTCTGAATGCGCAGGAATACGCTGCGGCCAGAAGCGGTGCGGCTCCGGAAAACCTTTACAACCAGATTAACGGTGAAAACTTCTCAATGACCACTTATCAAACGACAATCAGAGAGTCGTTTTTCACAACGCGCAACAGCAATACCGGATACGACGATTTGAATGTAAACGGCGTCAAGGTCAGAACCGCCAAAGAACTGATGACTCTTCTGGAAGCAAGTTCTAATGAAAATCATCTGGAAGGCAAACCCGGCGGTATGACAGCTGCGGATTATCTCTATCACCGCAATATGTTGAAAGAGTATATCGGCATTCGTGACAATCAGGACCTGTCCAATGAGTTGAACCGGGCCGGTGTAACGCAGGAACAGCGGAATGAGTTAAACAAAAACGGTACCGGTGACAAAGCCTTGGTCGACAAATTGTTTGCCACCAAACTCGGCGGTCACGCGGCTCGTTTGCTGATTGATTTGGATATTGAATGTAAAGAAGTTAACGATGTTCAAAAGGCCGTCATCCATCGCGGATTGGCAACCATTAATATGGACCCCAACGATGCGCATTCCGGTGGTAAAATCGGTTACTACAAAGGTGCAGACTCCATTGCTTTTGCCGATAATACCTATACCGGTGCCGGTGTTCACCGCCATCAGAGCATTGATTGCGACGGCGAACTGACGACCGTCTACCACAACGGCGGCGGTAAAGCCAAAGTGGAGGAAGTCGTTGAAGTAAAAGAAGAGCCCGTTAAAGAGCCACCACAACCCGTTCAACCGGTTGTGAAAGTAAAACCGGAAGAAGTTGAATACAGTGTTGCCGATAACGGGGCTAAACCGATGCACAAGGCTTATTACTTCCTGCCGGGTGAGTATGGCAAAGAAGTTGCCGAGGTCGGCCAGTTCAATGCTGACGGTACCGCAAATGTTGACGGTGCTTCGGCCTCTACAATCTGGGTCAAACCGAATGCCAAAGATCCTGACAAGCTTGATGTCTATAGTTTATTGGACGGCCAGGCTGTTAAGACTGAAACCATCAGCAAACGGAACATCTCTTATGTAAACGGTCTGGTTGCCAAGAATATTGATGATGACGGCAATGTTGCCAGCAAAAAGGCAACTCTGATTTTGAGCCCGTATGAACCTGGTTACGGTGATATCGGCTCGACCAAAGTTCCGGTTTCCAAACTGCCTGAAGGTATGGTCGATCGTTTTGAAGAAGCAGGTTTGGTTGATCGGAAGAATGCCGAAGTCAATACCTCTAATCCCATTGTTCAAAATATGCTGATGACCAATGACGGCAAGCTTCCCGCGGCTTCTCCGGAAGATGTTGCTGCTGCCGGTGAGCGTTTGGGACTCAGCAGAGGCAAGCTGATGAGTAAGTTTGAAAACGGCGTAACCAACTACAGAATGTTGACTGACGAAGGTGTTGTCCATGCTGTCGAAAGCAAGGGTGAGGACGGTAAACTTCATGTCAAAGTTACCGTACACGATCTCAATGACAGGCCAAGCGCCAACATTAGCCGGGAAAGCAGAGAAAAGGCCTTCCAGCAAATGAAAGAATCCATTAACAGCCATAAAAAAGCGCTTATGCAAAGTCAGCAAAAGACAAAGCAGTAACAAAAAGCCGGGATGTTTATCCCGGCTTTTTCTGTTTTTTTTATCCGATGTAACGGCGGTCATAACGGGGATTCTTTCCGATTCGCGACATAATCTCGTAAGAGATTGTGCCGGCGTCCCGCCCCATGTCGTCAAGCGTATAAAAATCATCTGCCAGATATGCGGTGTCTCCGACTTCCAGATGCTCGATTCCGGTAACGTCGCAAATGATGTTGTCCATTGAAATCCTTCCGATGATTCTGGCTTCGTTAAGTCTGCCGCCAACCTTAAAGAAGACTTTGCCCACGTTGGACAGCGAGCGGGGAATGCCGTCGCCGTAACCAATCGAGATAATGGCGATTTTACGGTCAGTATTGGCACGATAAGTTGCCGAATAACCGACAAATTCGCCTTTGCTCAGTTCTTCAATTTGTAAAACCGGAGCCTTGACCCGAACCACGTTCTTCATTTGGTTTTCACGATAGGGCGCCGTGTTGATACCATACATCGCCGCTCCCAGACGAACGACGTCCTGCTGAAAGTCGCCTCCCAGAAATACGCCGTCGGAAGCCGACAATGAAGCCGGAAGTTTGGGAAAATAAGTTTCCTTGATGTGCTTGAAATTTTCCAACTGATGTGCGTTCATAAAATGGTCTTTTTCGTCGGCACAGGCCAGATGCGACATAACCATACCGAATTCCTTAATGTCTTCCGGGCTTAATGCCGCCAGCTCTTTTTCCCTGAATCCCAGGCGGTTCAGTCCGGTTTCCACATGGATGACCGGTTTGACGCCTTTAAGGCGGTTTTCTTTCCAAAAGGCAAACATCTCCGGACAGCTGATAACCGGAACCAACTGCGGCACCCGCTTAAATACCGGCAGACTGTCTTCGCCGATTCCCTGCAAAACATAAATTTTTGCCTCGGGGGCGGCATTCGCAACGATTTCCCCTTCCACTGCATGTGCTACAAAAAAGTTGCGGCAGTTAGCTTCCTGATACAAAACGTCTGCTACAACTCCCGCGTCAAGGCCGTAAGCATTGTCTTTGACAACGGCGGCGCTGGCGGATTTCGGCGCCAGTTTTTGCAGCATCTTGTAGTTTTCTACTAAATTGTTTAAATCGATTTCCAATATTGGTCTTGTCAAAACGCTCATAATTACCTAAAATCCTAACAAATTCAATTACAGGTCATATTTAATATGCAATTTATCGACACCCATATCCATTTGCAAGATTATAAGACAAAAAGTGCACCGCAAATAATTGCCGGCGCACGGGCTGCCGGTGTCGAAAAATTTGTTTGTGCCGCTGTGACCGAGGAGGACTGGCCCGAGGTTGCCGCTTTGGCGGAGGCCTATCCCGAAGTGGTTGTTCCCGCATATGGCTTGCATCCCTGGTATGCCGGGCAGGCGCGTCCCGGTTGGGAAAAACGTCTGGAAGCTTATCTGCGGCGTTGCCCCGCAGCGCTGGTCGGAGAAGCCGGTCTTGACCGCCTGCATAATTCGGAAATTGAGCCGCAATTGTCGGTTTTTCGGGTTCAGGCTGAGCTTGCCCGTACTTTTAAACGTCCGTTGTTGGTACATGCCGTCAAGGCGTGGGAATGGATGCAAAAGGTTTGGACAGAGCTTCCGCCGCAGTTTGTTATGCACTCTTTTACCGGTCCGCAGGAGGTTGTGCCCAAGATTGTTTCTGCGGGCGGCTATGTCTCTTTTTCGCAGTCGATATTAAAGAAAACAAGCTGCGAAGACGTAGTCCGCGCCGTTCCGGCCGTTCGTCTGCTGCTCGAAAGCGACGGCCCTTATCAGGCGTTGGAGCGAAACATGGAATCTGAGCCGGCGTTTCTGCCTTGCTTGGCAGAGAAACTGGCGGCGGCCCGCGGAGAAAAACTGGAAGAATTTGTTAGTCAAACATATCAAAATGCGTTAGGATTTATCAATGTCTGCAACTGATCGTTTAACCCGTACCCGAATGCTTTTGGGAGATAAGGGGCTGTCCCGTTTGCAAAATGCCGCCGTTATGGTTGTCGGTCTCGGCGCGGTTGGCGGCTATGCTCTGGAGGCATTGGCCCGTTCCGGGATAGGACGCCTGGTTTTGGTTGATTTTGATGTCTTTGATGAGAGCAATATCAACCGTCAGATTTTGGCGCTGACTTCGACTGTCGGACAAAAGAAGACAGAGGTTGCCCGCCGCCGGGTGCTGGACATTAATCCCGACTGTATTGTCGAAACCAGAGATATGTTCGTCAATGCCGACACCTTGCCTCAGCTGCTGGACATTCCGGTTGACTTCGTGGTGGATGCCATTGATGCGCTTAATCCCAAATGCTGTCTGATGGAAGCGCTTTATGAACGCGGAATACCTTTTATTTCGTCAATGGGGGCGGCATTAAAAACCGATCCCTCGTTTATCAAATGCGGAACGTTGAGTGCCAGCAAAAACTGCGGCCTTGCCAAGTTTATCCGCAAACGGCTGCGCAAACGCGGTCTTGAAATCAGCAGAATCAACTGTGTTTATTCCGACGAGCAAGTCTGCCTGCCCGAAACGGCTTTGGCCTTTGACGGAGACGATGCTTCCGCCGGACGTGTCCGTCATACGCTGGGGTCTTTGCCGACCATCACCGCCATCTTTGGGCTGACGATAGCAAATTACGTCATCACCAGCCTCTCCGGCCATCGCCGCATTAATTGAAAGGACTTTTGCCAATGGATAAATCGCCCAAAGGAATGCGCCTCCATATAGCCCTGATGGGGCGGGTCAATTCCGGAAAATCAAGTTTTTTGAATTTGGTTGCCGGCCAGGATATTTCGATAACTTCAGCCGAGGAGGGAACCACCACCGACGTTGTTGAAAAAACACAGGAACTCTTGCCTGTAGGACCTGTCGTGTGGCTGGATACTGCCGGTTTTGGCGACAAAACCGCTTTGTCGGACGCCCGTCTGGCGAAAACCCGTGCCGTTTTTGAACGCAGCGATGTCATTGTTTTGGTTTGCGAAGGCAACTGCATCGGCGAATATGAACAACAGATTTTGGACGAGGCGGCGGCACGGAAGCTGCCCGTAGTCAAAATTTTTAACAAAGCGGACATTCTGCCCTCCGACGGCGACGGCATTGCCGTAAACTCGACCGATGCAAACAGCCGTACCGAAGTGCTCAATCGCTTTAAGGCGGCTTTGCTGAAAGTCGTTCCCGAAGATTTTATTCATACGCCGCCGCTGCTGGGCGATTTGGCGCCGGCCGGAAGCACCGTCGTATTGATTGTGCCGATAGACCTTGAAGCACCCAAAGGCCGCCTTATTCTGCCGCAGGTGCAGGCCATCCGCGACGGCCTCGACCATGGGCAGGTTGTGATGGTGGTCAGAGAAAGCGAATATGGCGCTGCTTTGGCTAATCTCAAACAACCGCCGGCGTTGGTGGTATGTGATTCTCAGGTCGTGGATTTTATGGTTGCCAATACGCCGTCAAACATTCCCTGCACCACGTTTTCGATTCTGATGGCGCGGCTGAAAGGCGACATTGTCCGCCTGGTTGAAGGAGCGGCGGCACTGCGCCGGCTCTCCGACGGCGATAGGGTTCTGATAGCGGAATCCTGCACGCACCATGCTGTCGAGGACGATATCGGCCGGGTAAAGATTCCCCGTTGGCTGCGTGCCAAAAGCGGCAAAGAACTCGAAATCAATCATGTCGCCGGACACGATTTTCCGGCTGACCTTTCGGCTTACAGGGTTGTGGTCCAATGTGGCGGTTGTATGCAGAATCGGCGGGAAATCCTTTCCCGTATCAATCGTTGTGAACAGGTTGAGGTGCCGGTTACCAATTACGGCGTCTGCATTTCCGAACTCAAAGGCGTTCTGGAACGGGTGCTCCAGCCGTTTCCCGAGGCATTGGAGGCCTACCGGCGCATAAAATAAAATTTCCGGCGCTTGACTTTTGTCTAAATAGTTCTAAATTGAAATAATCTTGGAACTATTAGTATTAACATTATTAAAATCTCAAAAAAGATGAAAAAAGATGAACATTTTGGCACCGTTTACGGTTTGCCTCAAGTAGATGTGACCGGCTTGGAGAGTTTTATCCCCGAAGATGAAATTTTCAGGCTTTTGGGTCAGCCCTGCAACGACAAGGGACGTATTCGCGCAATTATTGAAAAATCGCTGGATATCAGCCGGGTTGCGCAGTGTTTGTGTCTTGAGCCGGAAGAAATGGCCGCGCTTTTAAATGTAACGGACCCCGAACTGATTGAAGAAATCGAAGAAGCCGCCCGCACGTTAAAGAAAAAGGTCTATGGCAATCGCATTGTTTTGTTTGCACCGTTGTATATCGGCAACGAGTGTATCAACAACTGCGAATACTGCGGTTTGCGCTGTTCCAACAAGGAAGTCGTCCGCGATACCTTGACGCCTTCGCGTCTGGAGCAGGAAATTCGCGCCTTGCAGTCTCTGGGGCATAAACGGTTGATAGAAGTCTTTGGCGAACATCCGCGCTACAGCCCGGAATTCATCGCCGAGGTCGTCCGTCAGACCTATGGCGTCAAAGAGGGAAAAGGAGCCATCCGCCGCGTTAACATTAATGCTGCGCCGCTTGATGTTGAAGGTTTTAAGACCGTCAAGGCAGCGGGAATAGGAACTTACCAGATATTTATGGAAACCTATCACCGCGAAACCTATAAGGCGCGTCATCCCAGCGGCCCGAAGTCGAATTACCTCTGGCGCCTGTTTGCGTTTGATCGTGCGATGGAAGCCGGAATTGACGACGTAGGTATGGGAGCTTTAATCGGTCTTTATGACTATAAGTTTGAAGCTTTGGCAATGCTT
>OJNU01001759.1_pt1 | contig 10031 bp, 7 predicted proteins | sample 1597941 | NCBI WGS metagenome assembly OJNU01 (sample SAMN01915228, study PRJEB22387) | human gut metagenome | isolation source: stool | host: Homo sapiens | place: USA | reverse complement strand
ATCGTAGCTGCTGATACAGAAGAGCATGCAAGGGCAGCAGCAGAAGCAGTTAAAGTTGAGATCGAAGAGCTTCCTGCATATATGAATGCAATGGATGCCATCGCACCGGATGCGGCAGAGATTCATCCCGGTATTCCGAACGCATTCTTTGAGACAAACTGTATCAAGGGTCCTGATTTTGACTGGGACAGCATTCCGGATTCACAGCAGGTTGAGATCGAATCTTACTGTTCACGTCAGCCTCATCTTCATCTTGAGCCGGACTGCGGTTATGGTTACATTGACGAAGACGGTATGATAACTGTTCATTCCAAATCCATTGGTATCCATCTGCATATGCCTATGATCGCTGATGGTATCGGTGTGCCAATGGAGAACTTACGAATTGTTCAGAACCATGCAGGAGGAACCTTTGGTTACAAGTTCTCTCCTACAAATGAGGCTCTGATCGGCGCTGCTGTTAAGATCCTTGAACGTCCTGTGTCTCTGGTATTTAATCAGTTCCAGAATATTACTTATACAGGAAAGAGATCTCCTGCATTTATGAATATCAAACTTGCAGCAGACGAAAACGGCAAACTCCTCGCACTCTGGGGTAACAACTATGTGGATCATGGTCCATACTCAGAATTCGGTGATCTGCTTACAATGAGACTTTCCCAGTTTACAGGTGCAGGCTATGGAATCAATTCTATCCGTAACAAATCTACAACAGTGTTTACAAACCATGCATGGGGTTCAGCATTCCGTGCTTACGGATCTCCTCAGTCTTATATGGGATCTGAGATTGCGATAGATGTTCTGGCTGCAAAGATGGGAATCGACCCCTTCGATATCCGTGAAATGAACTGTTACAAAGAATCAGAAGGCAGTACGATCCCTACAGGTTATCCGCCTGAAGTATACTGTGAAGAAGAACTGTTCAAGACAGCTCGTCCACTGTATGAAGCAGCTAAGAAACGTGTGGCTGAAAAGAATGCAGCTTCTGATGGCAAGATCAAATATGGTATCGGTGTATCTCTCGGTGTATATGGCTGTGGTCTTGATGGTGTTGATACATCAAACGCATTTGCAGAGCTGAATCCGGATGGAACAGTTACAATGTATGCTGCATGGGAAGATCACGGACAGGGCGCTGATATGGGGGTTCTTGTATCATCACATGAAACACTTCGTCAGGCAGGAATCAGACCGGAACAGATCAAACTTGTTATGAATGATACCAAGACATGTCCTAATGCAGGTCCTGCAGGTGGATCACGTTCACAGGTTATGTCAGGTAATGCATGTCGTCTGGCAGCAGAAAACCTTGTGGCAGCCATGAAGAAAGAAGACGGAACCTTCCGTACATATGATGAGATGGTAGCTGAAGGTCTTGAAACAAAATACGAAGGTAACTGGGTAACAACATTCTGTGCAGATCATCCGATCGATCAGGATACAGCACAGGGAGATCCATTTGCAACTTATATGTACACTATCTTCCTTCCGGAAGTTGCTGTTAATACAGAAACAGGTAAAGTTAAAGTTGAAAAATTCACCTGTGTGGCTGACGTAGGTACCATCATGAACAGACTTCTTGTAGAAGGCAACTTCTACGGCGGCCTTGTACAGGGTATTGGTCTTGCTCTTACAGAAGATTTCGAGGATCTGAACCATGATACTTCTCTGAAGAACTGTGGCATTCCGTATCCAAATGATGCGCCGGATGATATTGAACTTCATTTCAATGAAACATATCGCCCAAGCGGTCCTTACGGTGCTGCCGGCTGTGGTGAGGCTCCGCTGGATGCTCCTCATCCTGCAATCCTGAATGCGATCTACAATGCTACAGGCGCACGTATCACACGTGTTCCTGCCCGTCCTGAAAAGGTTCTTGCAGCATTAAAGGAACTTGAGAAATAACTGTCAGTATAATTTTATCATGTGATATAATAAGGGGAGACGGGAGACTGTCTCCCCTTTGGAAATGAAAGGAGTATCGGGTTATGACATATATACAGGAAAGAGGTTCCACTCATGTTTATCACGTAAATCGAATGTCAAAGGAAGAGATGGATCATATGATCAGCCTCTGTGTTCATGAACAGCCGGCGTACTGTGTTGCAGCCTGTCCTTTCAAAGCAGATACAAAAGAAATGCTGTTTTATGCTGCAAAAGGAAACTTTAAGAAAGCTCTGGCTATTTATGAAAAGATCACACCATTTCCCATGATCCTCTGTAACGGATGTACTGCACCATGTGAGGAAAAATGCAGACTCTGTGAGCTGGGTGATGGCATATCCATACGTGAAGTAGAGCGTGCCATTGTACGATATGGGGAACCTGGAAAACGGAGCAGTGTATTTCGTATCAGAAAGAAAAAAAAGGCTGTGATCTTTGGCTCAGGATTGTTCCCGCTGTTTCTTGCAGGGGAACTGGAAAAGAAGATGTATCCTGCAACCATTTACTGTCAGGAGAAAGATTATGAAGCCTATATTGCAGCAGCAGCTCCGGAGCTTTTGGAATCAGATCGCAAAAATGAGGTAAAACGTCTCAGTTCCATGGACCTTTCCTTTGAATTCGGATGCAGTCTTGACCTTCCGTTTATCAGAGCGAAAATGAAGGAGGCAGATGTGGTCTGTGCTTCAGAGGAGGTGGCCAAAAAGCTGGCTCCAGAGGAAACAGCAGACGCAGAGATCATGCTGAGAGAACAGGCGGGAATTGTCAGCGGTCCGGTCCGGTCTGTGATGGATGCAGCTTTTGCTGCAAAGAGAGCTGCCCTGACTGTAGACCTCCTTGTACAGAATCTTTCGCCCCACAGCAACAGAGGCAGTGAAGGAGCAGTTACCACCAGGCTCTATACAAATATGGACGGGATGAAAGGCTCCAAAAAGATTCCCTGCAGCACAGATGGATATTCAAAAGAAGAAGCTGTTGAGGAAGCAAAGCGGTGCATTCAGTGTCACTGTGATGAGTGTATGAAAAGCTGTGTCTATTTAAGGGAATATAAAAAGCATCCGGGTCTTCTTGCACGTGAGATTTATAATAATACCCAGATCATTATGGGAGATCACCAGATGAATAAACCGATGAATTCCTGTTCACTCTGCGGACAGTGTACTGTAACCTGTCCAAATGGGTTTGATATGAGCCAGGTCTGCAAATCTGCAAGAGAAAACATGGTATCTACAGACAAAATGCCTCTGGCACCTCATGAATTTGCACTGATGGATATGCTGTTCTCCAATTCGGAGGCTTTCTTATGCAGACCTCAGCCGGGATATGAAACCTGTAGATATGTATTTTTCCCAGGATGTCAGGCAGGAGCTATAGCGCCGGATGTTGTCACAGAGGCATATGAGGATCTGTGCAGGAGGACAGAGGGCGGTGTTGCTCTGATGCTGGGATGCTGTGGTGCTATCAGTGAATGGGCAGGACGCTATGAAATGACAGAAAAGGTAAATGAACAGCTGAAGCAGGAGCTTGCAAAACTGGGAGATCCTATGATTATAGCAGGCTGTCCAAGCTGTATGAAACAGTTAAAAGAGAGTCTTGGCGCCAAAGTCACAGGAATCTGGGAGATCTTAAAGGAAATCGGACTTCCCGGACAGGCAAAAGGACTGGAGATACCTGTTGCAATACATGATGCCTGCGGTGCCAGGGGAGATACACAGACACAGGATACAATAAGAGAGCTTCTTGCAGATATGGGGTGCACTGTTGTAAATACAGAATATTCCAGAGATCTGTCTCCCTGCTGCGGATACGGCGGACTGACTGCCTACGCTAATAAAGAGATGGCAGATAAAATGACAGAAAAGTGTCTGGAACGATCCGATTCCCCATATATAACGTACTGCATGGCATGCAGGGACCGATTTGTCAGGGAAGGCAGGGAATCCAGACATATCCTGGAACTTCTGTATGGTATAAATGCCGCCAATATGCCGGATATCAGTGAGAAACGCTACAACCGGCTTGAGCTAAAAGAGAAGCTTTTAAAAAATATATGGAATGAGGAACTGATGATGGAGAAAAAAGATTATACCGTTGCATATACAGAAGATGCCATCAGTATGATGGATGAACGTATGATCCTGAAAAGCGATGTGGAGCGTGTATTATCAGATTACAGAGAAAATCAGGAAGCGATCTTTGATGAAGAGACAAAAGAACTGGTGACAAGGAGCAGACTTGGAAATGTTACATTCTGGGTGAGATTTGTGGAAACAGAAGAAGGGTATCTGGTACGCAGAGCATACAGTCATAGAATGAATATTATGAAAAGGGTGGGACAGTAATGGCAGTAGAGAGAACATATTATACCATTGATCCTGAGGGAAAGCTGACCTGCATGAAATGCAAGGTTCCTCTTGTAAAGGGAAAAGCAAAATTTATGTATCTGGAGAACGGTTTTCCTGTTGAGATGCCGGTCTGTCCCAAATGTGGCTTTGTCTATGTTCCGGAAGAGCTGGCTCTTGGAAAGGTTTTGGCAGTGGAACGTGCACTGGAGGATAAATAGATGAACAGACACCCCGGAGGGGAAGAGCAGACAATTCATCTTCTGAAAAGCATAGAATTGAAAAAAGGAATGAAAGCTCTGGATCTGGGAGCAGGAGAGGGAGAGACCGTGCGGATCATGAAAGCATTTGGTCTGAATGTGCAGGGTGTGGATTTTGCTCCGCGAAGCAGTGAGGTGCAGCAGGGAGATTTTCTGACCCTTCAGTATGCAGCAGACAGTATGGATCTCTGTATCAGCCAGTGTGCATTTTTTGTCAGCAGAGATCAGAAAAAGGCAGTCTCTGAATGCTGGCGTGTACTGAAAAAGGGAGGATTTCTTTTGCTGTCAGATCTGGATCCGGGCAATCTTCTGGAAATTGTGAAAGAAACAGGGTTTACGATTCTCTGTCAGGAGGATCAGACTGCTCTCTGGAGAGAATATTATCTGGAAGCAATCTGGAATGATTCATTCTGCTGCGAGGATCATAAGCTTCTGCAGAAAGAATACAAAGGCAGAAAAATAGGCTATACCATGGTGGTTGGCAGAAAGGAGTAATGTATGGATCTTTACGAAAGAATAATGGAATTAGGTAGCATGGGATATCATTGTTCACAGATCATTATGATCATGACTCTGGAAACCATAGGAGAGGAAAATCCACAGCTTGTAAAGGCAATGGGAGGCCTTGGCGGAGGAATCGGTTACTGTGGAGATACCTGCGGATGTCTGACAGGAAGTGCCTGTGCCATCGGATATTTTCTCGGAAATCTGGCTCCTGAGGAGAAGGAAGATGCACAGATGAAACCGGCTGTACAGGAATTATATCAGTGGTTCCGCCAGAAGACAGAGGAAGAATTCGGAGCTTTTTACTGTAAGGATATCACTCATCTGGACTGGGGTGTGATCATGGAGAAATGTCCTGGACTTATTGCAGATACTTATACAAAAGTTATGGAAATTCTGACAGAGCGGGAGGTACTGAAGCTTTGATCACCATCGGCAAAACAAAGAGTGTCTGTCCGGAATGTATGAAGGTAGTTCCTGCCATAAAAGGTATCGGTGAAGACGGGATCTATCTGGTAAAGGAATGCAATGCTCATGGAAAATTTCAGACCCTGATCTGGGAAGGAAATGCAGCAGATTATCTTTCCTGGGGAAGAGAAAATCTCTCAGCAGAAACGCCTGTAAATCCGAAGGTTAAAGAAAAATCCTGTCCGGATAATTGCGGACTCTGTGAGGAACATGAAAGAAAAGGCTGCTGTATGATCCTGGAAGTTACAAAACGCTGTAATATGCATTGTCCTGTCTGCTTTGCTTCAGCAGGAGAAGACAGGGAAAAGGGAGATATTCCCATCTGTGAAATAGAAAAACAGTATGATTTTCTGATGGCTCACGGAGGTCCCTTTAATATACAGCTTTCAGGAGGAGAACCAACCATGAGGGACGATCTGCCTGAAATCATACATATGGGAAGAGAAAAAGGATTTACATTTTTTCAGTTAAATACCAATGGGATCCGGCTTGCCAGGGAGGAGGGGTATGCCGGAAAGCTGAAAAAAGCAGGACTGAATACAGTATTTCTTCAGTTTGACGGTGTGACAGATCAGGTTTATGAGACTTTACGTGGACAGGCTATGATGGAACTGAAGAAAAAGGCGGTCTTAAACTGCTCAGAAGCAGAGCTTGGTATTGCTCTTGTGCCGGTCATTGCGCCGGGAGTAAATGATATGCAGGTAGGGGATATCCTGAAATTTGGTCTGGATCATATGCCCTTTGTTCGTGGCGTACATTTTCAGCCTATCAGTTATTTTGGCAGATGTTCCCAGAAGCGCCCCCAAAATCCCATCACCATACCAAAGATGCTGAGGCTTATTGAAGAACAGACAGAGGGACTGATGAAAATTGAGGATTTTGCAGGCGGCGGCGCAGAGAATCCCTACTGCTCCTTTCATGCAAGTTATCTGAGAAAAGGAGAGCAGGAACTGAAGCTTCTTGAAAAAAAATCAGGAAAAGGATGCTGCTGTACTACCAGTGATGATTCCAGGCAGTATGTGGAAAATCAGTGGAGCTACAGTACAAAAACCTATGATGAGGGAGAAATGACACAGACAGATGCGCTAGATGAGTTTCTGATCCGGATACATAATGAAACCTTTGCAGTATCAGGTATGATCTTTCAGGATGCCTGGAATCTGGATCTTGACCGTCTGAAACGCTGTTATATCTGTGAAGTGGATCCTGATCACGGAATGGTACCGTTCTGTGCATATAATCTGACTAATCTGAAAGGAACATATTTATACAGAAAGTGAAACGATCCAATATAGATGCAATGATCTGTAGGCAGGAAAAAATTACAGATATTACAAGGGAAACAATAAACAAAATACAGCTGGATAAACTGAATGCTGTTCTGAAAAGAGAAAAAGAAAGGCAGGGATTTTATAGAGATCTGCCGGAAAGGCTGGAAAGCCTTGATGATCTGAAAACCCTTCCCTTTACAACGGAATCCGACCTTGCTCAGAAAGGGGGCAGGATGTTACTGTGCTCTCAGGGAGAAATACAGAGGATCATTTCAGAACAGACAAGCGGAACAACAGGTGCAGGTAAACGTGTATTTTATACAGAAGGAGATTGTGAACATACCATAGAACTTTTTATGGCCGGACTTGGTGAGTTTATTTATCCGGGAAGCAGGACTATGGTTGCCATGCCGTTTTCAGGTCCTTCTGGACTGGGAGAACTGATCGCAGACGCAATCAGACGTATAGGAGCACATCCCCTTTTAACCGGGAACAATAAAACCTATGGTGAGTTAAAAACAATTCTGGAAGAGGAGCGGCCGGATACTTATGTAGGTATGCCGACAGCACTGCTTTCCATGCTCAGAATGTGTGGAAAAGGCAGTATAAAGAGAGCACTGATATCAGGGGATGCCTGTCCGGAAACAGTAATGAAAGCAATAGAAAAAATTTTGGGAACACCACTCTGGCCTCATTATGGTTCCAGAGAGATGGGACTTGGGGGTGCGATTTGCTGTCAGGCTCATGAGGGCATGCACATGAGGGAGAATCATTGTATCACAGAGATCATAGATAAAGAGGGAAATGTTCTGCCTGACGGTCAATGGGGAGAACTGGTGATCACAACCATTGGGATGGAGGCACAGCCTCTGATCAGATACAGGACCGGCGATCATACACGTATCATCCCCGGAAAATGTATCTGCGGAAGTGAGGTAAGGCGTCTGGATTTTGTAAGGCGCATCGACCAGTCCAAAAGTATGAGAGAAATGGATGAATTACTGTTTCAGTTTCCGGAACTGGTAGATTACTGTGTAAGGAGTGTTGGAGGGAAAAAAGAAATCACAGCACTTTTTATATCAGATAACGGAGAAGAACTGATCAGAAATGTCTGCACAGAGAAGAATATTATTTCTTTGGACTGCAGAAAAGCAGAATGGAGCGATAGGGCATTGTATCCTGCGAAACGTATTATTTTATAGAGAAACTATTAGAAAACAGAACGAAACCCATTGACTATCAGTCGGATTTCGTTCTGTTTTTTATTTTATGAATAGTTATTTGTTCACAGGATAATACGGACAGTCCTCTCTGATACATTCTTTATTATCTTCAAAATATTTACATAGTACAGAAGACAGCGGAATCTTTACAGAGCTGAACTGCCTGTAAAACCTGATCGCTTCTTCAATAGCAATTCTGCTGGTGCGTTTACAGCAGCGCGGACCACCAACATCAGCCAGTTTGGATAAAATAACAGAGACAAGCTTCTGAGGAAAGGGCCATGCATCCTTATGGAGGGGACCGGATCCGGTCATAACAGACATAAAGATTCCGGCACCTGCTGCTGCACCACACACTCCCCAGTAACCGCAGGTACCACCGGGAACCTGCCTCGCTCTTTTACAGATTTCAGATAATGCGGTATCGTAATTCATACGCTCTCCATTATTGCGAAGTGCAGTCAGAAGAACACTGGGAACAATGGCATGATGTTCAGGTCCATGCATGTGGACAGAAGGAAGGTCCATGATCTCTTCCAGAAGCAGCAGGGGATCCTTCTCTGTGCTGCTTCTGAGGGCTATGATCACCGGTATATAAGTACCATAGCTGTGACAGGCATCACAGACAAAATGGCCATTTTCACAGACAGCATTTGTCAGCTGCTCTTTGTGGCAGATGCTACAGGTTTTCACAGAACTTTCGACGCTGTATGTGACCGGTGCTCCACAGATCAGGCAGCCTGAAAAATGTTCTGTCTCTCCACAACAGCAGGAATTATTTGTATTATCCATAAAAATCAGCATTTCTCAGCAATATCATAGATAAGCCGTTCTGTATCTTCCCATCCGAGGCAAGGATCTGTGATGGAACAGCCAGGAGTCATATGATCACTGATATCCTGGCGGCCTTCGAGAAGGTAGCTTTCGATCATAACACCTTTAACCAGCTTTCTGAGGTCTGGATTATAGTTACGGCTGTGAAGTACTTCTGAAACAATACGGATCTGTTCCTTGTATTGCTTGTTGGAGTTTGAGTGGTTGGCATCTATGATGATGGCAGGGTTCTTAAGGTCCTTTTTGGCATACAAAGCAGACAGATGTATCAGATCTTCATAGTGGTAGTTAGGAATAGTCTGTCCGTACTGGTTTACACCACCTCTGAGAATTGTGTGTGCCAGATCATTTCCTGAAGTTTCCACATCATTTCCTCTGTAGATGAAGTGGTGAGGATGCTGTGCAGCAGTGACAGAATTCAGCATAACAGAGAGATCACCGCTGGTCGGATTCTTCATACCAACCGGTATATCCATTCCGCTGGCGGTAAGACGATGCTGCTGGTCTTCCACAGAACGTGCACCTACTGCCACATAAGAAAGCAGGTCAGAAAGGTAACGGTAATTTTCCGGATAAAGCATCTCATCTGCACAGGTCATACCACTGGTCCGGATTGCATGGATATGCATTTTACGGATTGCTACAAGCCCTGCAAGAAGATTTGGCTGTTTCTCGGGATCCGGCTGGTGAACCATACCTTTATAGCCTTCTCCTGTTGTTCTTGGTTTGTTTGTATAAACACGTGGAACAATCAGAACCTTGTCAGCTATTTTCTCCTGAACATTGCGTAATCTGGTAAGATAGTCCAGAACAGCATCTTCATTATCTGCTGAACAAGGACCGATGATTGCAAGGAATTTATCGGACTTTCCGGTAAAAACATCACGCAGTTCTTTATCTCTTGCATCTTTAACAGCCTGAATTTCAGCATCAATGGGATACTGATTACGGATTTCTTCAGGGGTTGGTAATTTTTTGATAAAATCGAATCCCATAGTAATATCTCCTTTGTGTCTATTTGTCTTGCTTTTTTCGGAATTTATTATAAACCATTCCTATCTGAATGTCGATAGCCAAAATATTTTCGGATGACTTTCTGCGATCATATCAAGCGTTACTGTTCACTTCGTTCTCAGTAACGTAGCCAAAATTCATTCCAGATTGCCTGCGGCAATGGAATTTTGGCTT
>OJNU01001744.1_pt1 | contig 10084 bp, 6 predicted proteins | sample 1597941 | NCBI WGS metagenome assembly OJNU01 (sample SAMN01915228, study PRJEB22387) | human gut metagenome | isolation source: stool | host: Homo sapiens | place: USA | reverse complement strand
TCCCCGACCGATTTTCCGAAAATATTTGTGGTCCAGATTCCTTCCTTGCTCTCCTCCCCCTCGCGGATATATGCAATCAGATCATTTGCCTGTTCCTCACTGCCGACAATCGGTGCTATTTCGGTTTCAATGTCTGCCTTGATCATATGAATGGACGGGGAAATTGCCCGCATTTTCACGCCATATTTTCCGGCATGCTGGATCAGCACCGGATCTTCCATCCGGATATCCGAAAGCCCCGGCATGACCACTCCATACCCCTTCTGTTCCACAGCTGCCATGGCATCTTCCACACGCTCGTATTCTTTTTTCATCCGGGAGAGGGAACGCAGCATGGAAATCATCTGATATTCCCCTTCGATCTGCATTCCCGTCATCTCACTGATGTAGGAGAAATAGCACTGTTCCGTTGTCTCCATACGGATCGTCACGGTTCCGTTGGAAAGATCTGCCGTCTGTAGCTGGATGTCACGAAAGACCTCCTCTGCCATCTGCTCATTTGCACTTTTTACCCATTCCTGCCCGGCAAGCACAGCCGCTGCATCCCGCACGCGGCCGATTCCATCCATCAGTCTGGATGCCGTCTGAATCATGGCTGCCTTTAATTTATGTTCCATTGGAAGCATTTCCGTCCACTTTGGAATTGCAAAGTCCACACGGGTAACCGGAAATTCAAACAGAATCGCCTTCATAACCGTAACCAGATCCTCCCGGTGCATCTGCTGACAGTTGACCGGAACCACTACCGCCTGATATTCCTGCTCTAAACTTTCTTTCAGTGCAAGTGTCTCACTGCTGTATGGGCGCACGGAATTTAAAACAATCACATACGGTTTTCCAATCTCTTTAAGCTTTTCCACCGCGGTTTGTTCTGCCTCCACATAATTTTCCCGCGGAAGTTCCCCGATACTGCCATCCGTTGTCACCACAATACCAATGGTTGCATGGTCTTTGATTACTTTTTCTGTTCCAATTCTCGCTGCATCCGAAAAAGGAATTTCCTCCTCGAACCACGGCGTATGTACCATGCGATATCCGTCCCCCTCCAGATGACCATTTGCTCCCTCCACCATAAAACCGACACAGTCAATCAGACGCACACTGACACTGCTCTCATCTGCAAGTGTGATCTCTGCTGCCTCCTGCGGAATAAATTTCGGTTCTGTCGTCATGATCGTTTTCCCGGCGGCTGACTGAGGCAGTTCATCGAGCGTCCGTTTTTTTTCTTCCTCATCTTCGATGTACGGAAGTACAAACAGATCCATAAACCGCTTAATGAACGTTGACTTTCCGGTGCGGACCGGTCCTACAATACCAATGTAGATTTCGCCGTTCGTTCTTTTCTGGATATCTTTATATAAATCAAACTCCATAAAAAAATCTCCCTTCTTTGCATATTCGATTAATCTATCTAATCTATATGCAAAGGGGAGAATTCTTATTCACAGAAATACTCTGTTGTATATTTATTTCTCAGATGACTTCTTTTTGTCGGAAGTCTTCTTCTTTGCAGCTTCTTTCTCTGCTGCTTTCTTTGCCTGCTCAGCAAGCACTTTTTCACTGATGCGTCCATACATCTGCATGTATTTATAGAGTTTCTTTGCCAGATCCTTGGTAATCTGTCCCTCCAGGGCACGCCACTTCCAGTTTTCTCCAAGTGTGGACGGAATGTTGATGCGGGCTTCGGAGCCAAGTCCGATCAGATCCTGCATCGGAACAATTGCCATATCTGCAACGGAAGACCATGCGGCACGCATCATACCCCAGTTATAACCTTCCTCCTCCGTCAGGTTCAGGTATTCGATTGCAAACTTGACAGATGCTTTCGGTGCGGTCTTCATCCATCCCATCACGGTATCATTGTCATGTGTTCCTGTATATACAACACAGTGACTGGTATAGGTGTGCGGCAGATAATCACTTCCCTCACGGCTGTCAAACGCAAACTGGATGACTTTCATGCCTGGGAATCCGGAATCCTTTAACAGTTTGCGGACAGAATCTGTCAAAAATCCCAGATCTTCCACGATAATCGGAAGTTTGCCAAGTTTCTTCTCCAACTGGTTAAACAGATCCATACCCGGACCCTGCTTCCATTTTCCGTTCTTTGCAGTTTTATCTTTTGCCGGGATTGCATAATAAGAATCAAATCCGCGGAAATGATCGATGCGGATAATATCATACAGCTCGCTCATCGCTTTGATTCGTTTGGTCCACCATGCATAGTTATCTTTTTTCATTTCATCCCAGCGGAACAGCGGATTGCCCCAGAGCTGTCCATCTGCCGAAAATCCGTCCGGAGGACATCCTGCCACTTCAATCGGATTTAAATCTTCATCCAGATAAAACTGTTTCGGATTTGCCCATACATCCGCACTGTCTCCGGCCACATAGATCGGCACATCTCCGATAATCTCGATTCCGTTTTCATTGGCATATGCCTTTAACTCTCTCCACTGTTTAAAGAACAGATACTGAAGCATCTTATAAAACTCAATATCTTCTGCGTACTTTTTTCTTGCCTCATCCAATGCCGCTGCGTCACGCACACGAAGTTTCTCATCCCACTCGGCCCATGCTTTTCCTTCATTGGCATCTTTTAATGCCATAAACAGTGTATAATCTTCCAGCCAGTCCTTTTCCGCCTCACAAAATGCCGAAAAATCTTCCGGCATATTTTTTACAAAACGGGCATATGCTTTATGCAGCAATGCATAGCGTGATACATACATGGTTCCATAATCAATGTATTCCTCGCTTGTGCCCCAGTCAAATGACTCACATTCCTTTTTCTTTAATAAATTTTCCTTGCAGAGAATGTCCAGATCAATAAAATAAGGATTTCCCGCAAAACTGGAAAACGACTGATACGGCGAATCCCCGTAACTGGTCGGACAGATCGGCAGAATCTGCCAGTAAGTCTGACCTCCTTTTACCAGAAAGTCTACAAATTTTCTGGCTGATTTTCCCATAGTTCCAATGCCATACGGTGATGGCAGAGAAGATATCGGCATAAGTACGCCACTTGTTCTCATAAGTGATTCCTCCTAAGATCCAATCTATAATCTATAATTATATCATACCACCTTTTTGTCCCCTTGTAAAAAACATTTTTCAATGCTAGTATGAAGAAAAGGGATTATGAGGTGAAGAATTATGAACGATGTCATAAAACATAAAATCAAACACAATGCACACCGTACACTGGTGTCGATCAAATGGGTAATTTTTGCAATTCTTGTCGGCGGTATCGTCGGACTGTGCGGCACCGCATTTTATTTTTGTCTGACATTTGTCACCGTGCTGCGCGGGCAGGACCCCTGGCTGTTGTATCTGCTCCCTGTCGGGGGACTGATCATTGTCGGTGCTTATCACCTGCTGCACGATGAAAAAGATACCGGAACCAATCTGGTCATCTCTGCCATCCACTCGGATGACGAGCTGCCCCTGCGCATGGCTCCTTTGATCTTTATTTCCACACTGATCACGCACCTGTTCGGCGGATCTGCCGGCCGTGAAGGTGCTGCCCTGCAGATGGGCGGAAGTATCGGAAACGCAATCGGAAAATTCTTCCGTTTTGACGATAAAGATAAACATGTCATGATCATGTGCGGCATGAGTGCTGCGTTTTCCGCTCTCTTTGGTACCCCGATGGCTGCTGCCATCCTTCCAATGGAAATTGTAAGTGTCGGCGTCATGTACTATACCGCCCTTGTTCCATGTGTGATCAGTTCTCTTGTCGCACACGGAGTTGCTTACCTGTTTGGTGTTTCCAACCAATGGTTTTCCATCGAGCACATCCCGGACTTTGGCATTCTTCCTGCCGTGCAGATTTCCATCCTTGCCGTGCTCTGCGCACTGGTAAGTATTGTTTTTTGTATTCTTCTGCACAAAAGTGAAGAAATTTACCGCAAACTGTTCCAGAATCCCTACATCCGCATCTTTGCCGGTGGATGTATTGTTGTCATTCTGACGATGCTTGTCGGCAACCAGAATTACAATGGTACCGGTATCGGCATCATCCAGATGTGCATTGATGGAACGGTCCGTCCGGAAGCCTTCCTGTTAAAGATGATCTTTACCGCACTGACTCTTGGTGCCGGTTACAAAGGCGGAGAAATTGTTCCTTCCTTTTTCACCGGCGCGGCCTTTGGCTGCCTGTTTGGAACGCTGACCGGCATATCCCCGACACTTTGTACGGCTGTCGGCATGACTGCCGTATTCTGTGGTGTCACAAACTGTCCGATCACTTCACTGTTAATCAGTTTTGAATTGTTCGGTTATGACGGCATGCCGTATTTTCTTCTGGCTGTCGCTTTCAGCTATATGCTCTCCGGATACTTTGGTCTGTACCGGAGCCAGAAGATTGTGTACTCCAAATACAAAACCAGTTACATCAACAAGACAACTCATTAATCCCAAGAACCACACAGCCAGTCGCCGGCAATTCCATGTTCGAATGAACCGAACCGATTGGCCGGGTTCCTGCATGCAGGTCATCAATATATAACGTCCATGTCCTGTCATCCGGCAGCAGGAGTGTTTCTTTTCTGCCGGATGCATTGTATGCCACCAGAAGTGTTTCTTCCGGCTGGCGGATTGTAAACGCGATGGTCTGTTCGGATGTCATTTCCATAAACAAAATATTCTGGCGGATCTCCTCTGCGTCTGTCATACGCAATCCTTTATGTGCTTTCCGGAAAGCAATCAGTCCCCTGTAATACTGCTGCAGCCCTTTTTGTCCATCGCTCCAGTCATAGCGCAGTACATTTGTTTCATACGGCAGATTATAACTGTTCTCGGATATCTCACCATTTTTTCCGGCTGGTTTGGTTCGTGCAAACTCTTCTCCCCCCAGGAAAAACGGAACTCCCTGTGCGGTAAATACCATCGCAGCCGCCAGACGGTTCATTGCAAGGCGTTCGCCTGCATCACAATCCGGTCTGGAAATCTGCAGTTTATCCCACAAGGTCAGATTGTCGTGACAGGAAACATAATTGATCACTTTCTCCGGTGTATCCGTCCATGTGCCGCCGGCTGCATAGGTATAAGCTGCATAATCTACCTGTGGATGCCACACACCTCCTGTTGCACAGTAACGCACCGCAACTTTCATTTTTTCCTTTCCGCTGACATAGCCGCAGTCTTTGTTATAAAACACATGTCCGCGCACCATGTCCCGGATATCATCCGAAAACATTCCGATGCCGTCCAGCATACGCGCGTTTCTCTTCATGGCACGCCTAAATTCCGGCATGGTTGAAGTACCGCCTGTCCAGCCCTCTCCATACAGAATGATATATGGATTGATTTCTTTTAACCTGCGGCTGATCTCATTCATGGTATCAATATCAAGAACACCCATCAGATCAAACCGGAACCCATCCACATGATATTCCCTTGCCCAGTAACAGACAGATTCTACGATGTATTTGCGCATCATCGGCTGCTCCGAAGCAATTTCATTGCCACAGGCAGATGCATTGGAATATCTGGTTCCGTTCATCCGGTAATAATAATCCGGCTCACATTTCTGCAGACAGCTGTCCAGATCATAGGTGTGATTGTACACCACATCCATGATCACTCCGATACCCTCCCTGTGAAAAGCCGCAATCATTTCTTTCATTTCCCGGATACGCACCTCCCCATGGAACGGATCTGTTGAAAAAGATCCCTCCGGTACGTTATAATTCAGCGGATCGTATCCCCAGTTATACTCCCGCTTCTTTGGTGCCGCCTCATCAATACTTGCAAAATCATACATTGGCATGATCTGCACATGCGTAATACCGAGCGATTTCAGATAATCCAGCCCGGTAGCTTCTCCCTCTTTGTTTTTGGTTCCCTTTTCTGCCAGTCCCAGATACTTTCCCGGATATTTTACCCTGGAAGAGCCATCCGCGGTACTGTCCAGAACAGAAATCTCACAGATCACCAGATCCGTACGGTTTGAAAAAACCGGTCCATGATCCTCCTTAAAATTCTCCGGATCAGTTTCTTTTAGGTCCAGCACCATACTCCGCTGCCCGTTCACACCGACAGCTACCGAATATGGATCCTGTGACTCCACGGTCTTGCCGCTTCTCTCCAGACGGTATGTATAATAAACATGCCGCAAATCTCCGTCTACCCGAATCGTCCAGGTTCCCTGTACATCCCGTTTCATCGGAAGTGTATCCGACAGGCAGTCCCCGTCTCCTTCCCGATACAGACACAGTGTTACTGCATCCGCAGTCGGAGCCCAGAGCCGGAACGCTGTATATTTCTTTGTGTACACAGCACCCAGATCATTTCCATCATATGGAATCCTTTGCTGCATTCCCTCTCTCCTCCCTGAAATATATTATTTTCGCATTTTTTCGTAATTCATTATATTTTAATTTTATGTATCTGTAAATTGGAAAAATCACTAAGTTTTTTTCAATATTTTGTGAAATAAGACGAAGAAAAGAGGCATTCCATGTTTTATGCCATGAAATGCCTCTTTTTTTGTTTTCCGTATCAGGCAAACCCTTATGCGTTTGTTGCCTGTACCATTGCCTCAAGGGTTCTGACTGCTGCTCCAGAATCGATCGTCTTTGCTGCAAGTGCAATGCCATCTGCAATACTGTCTGCCTTTTTCCCAATATACAAAGCGGCTCCTGCATTCAAAAGCACAATCTCCCTCTTTGGTCCCTGTTCCTTTCCAGAAAGAATATCTCTGGTGATCTGTGCGTTTACGGCTCCATCCCCACCCTGCAGTTTTGCGATTTCACACCGCTTTAATCCAAACTGTTCCGGTGTGATTGTATAGGTGGTTACTTTTCCGTCCTTAATTTCAGATACCGTGGTCTCACCGGTCAGTGTGATCTCATCCATGTTATCCTCTCCGCTGACAACCATTCCCCGTTCTACCCCGAGGTTCATCATGGTTCCCGCAATCACTTCCGTAAGTGCCGGGGAATACACCCCTACAAGCATTGCCCTGGCACGGGATGGATTAGAAAGTGGTCCTAAAATATTAAACACGGTGCGGATGCCCAGCTGTTTCCGGACCGGTCCCACATACTTCATGGCAGGATTAAAATGCGGTGCAAACATAAATCCGATCCCGACCGTCTCCACACACTTTTCTACCACAGCCGGATCTGCGGAAATATTTACGCCAAGTGCTTCTAACACATCTCCGGCACCACTTTTAGAAGAAATGGAACGATTGCCATGTTTTGCCACCGGAAGCCCGGCTGCTGCCACAACGAACGCTGATGTTGTGGAAATATTAAACGAATAGGTACAGTCTCCGCCGGTTCCTACCAGATCGACATAGTTTTCTGCCTCCGGTGCGATCGTCTCTGCCTTATCCCGCAACACCGATGCAAGACCAACCAGCTCGTCTAACGTTTCCCCTTTCATGCGCAGCGCTGTCAGAAATGCAGCGATCTGCGCCTGTGTTGCCTCTCCGCTTAACATGATCTCCATGACACTTTTTGCTTCGTCCTCTGATAAATCAATTCTGTCTGCTGCTTTTGCAATTGCTTCTTTGATATCCATAATTTTTTCCTCACTCTTCTTTGATACAGATTGCCTTGTAAAGTTGTTTATTTTTCTATGTTTTACAGATTATTTAAATCCTGTTTAAACTTATTGCAATAGTTTGCAGCCGCAATGGTGCTGAAATTATTCTCCTCTAACAGTGTGATAAAATGCGAACCGACAATCGCCCCGTCAATGATATCTTTCATCGGTGCAACGTCCTGTGCTTCCCGGATACCAAATCCCATCATGACCGGAATTTTGGACATCTCTTTCACCTGTCTCAGATAGGAAATGACTTCCCGATGGAATGTAGCTGCCTGCCCGGTGACACCCATGGAAGATACACAGTACACAAATCCTCTCGCACTCTCAAGGATTTTCGGAATCCGTTTACCGGAAACCGGGGAGACAAGCTGGATGAGAATGGTGGCATCGGACAGATTCAGGTACTCATTGATTTCATCCTGTTCTTCCAGTGGGAGATCCGGAATGATCAGACCATCCACGCCTGCCTCGTTACACTTTTTTACAAACTCTTTCACGCCATAATGAAGCACTGTGTTGTAATACATCATAAAAATAATCGGAATCTGCACGCCTTCCTCACGCATCTGTTCTACAGTATGAAACACTTTTTTCAATGTGACACCCTTACAGATTGCCTGGTAAGATGCATTCTGAATGACCGGACCATCCGCCACCGGGTCAGAAAACGGCACGCCAAGTTCGATCAGGTCAACACCTGCCTCCTCCTGTGCCTTGATCAGTCTTTTCGTTCCTTCTAAATCTGGTAATCCAGCGGTCGTATATGTAATAAAAGCCTTCTGTTTCTTTTCTTTTATCTGTTTTAACTTCTCTTCGATTCGATTCATTGCTTTCTTTCTCCTTTCTAGTTGAGGTATCCCTTGCCATCCAGATAATCGGCAATGGTATTCACATCCTTGTCTCCACGACCGGAGAGGCAAACAATCAGACTTTTTTCCATCGCTTTTTCCCTGCCTAATGCTTCCTGCAGTCCTCTGGCATACTTTTTTGCATAGGCGATCGCATGGGCACTCTCAATCGCCGGAATGATTCCCTCCAGTTCACAGAGTTCCATTAATGCATCCATTGCCTCTGTGTCCGTCACAGAAACATACTCCGCACGCTTTGTGTCACGCAGATAAGCGTGTTCCGGTCCAACGCCCGGATAATCCAGTCCTGCCGAAATAGAATGAGCAAGCTTTACATTTCCGTTTTCATCCTGCAAGAGATAGGAACGCATACCATGCAATACTCCCGGCTCTCCGAGTGCCATTGCAGAGGCATGTTCCCCCGTCTCAATTCCTTTTCCGGCTGCCTCCACACCAATGAGTTTCACACCTTTTTCCTCGATAAAATCAGCAAACATTCCGATGGAGTTAGAACCGCCGCCGACACACGCCATGACTGCATCCGGTAACCGGTTTTCCACTTCATAAAACTGTTTTTTTGCCTCGCGGCTGATGACACTCTGAAACTCTTTTACCATTTTCGGATATGGATAAGGACCTACCGCAGAACCGATAATATAGAAGGTATCCTCTGCCGTTTTTGCCCAGGTGCGGATTGCCTCGTTGGTTGCATCTTTTAAAGTGTTGCTTCCGGAACGGACACTCACGACATTTGCTCCGAGCATTTTCATACGCATGACATTAAGTGCCTGACGCTTGATATCCTCTTCTCCCATATATACCGTACATTCCATATCAAACAGCGCCGCTCCGGTTGCCGTTGCAACCCCATGCTGTCCTGCTCCGGTCTCTGCGATCACTTTTTTCTTCCCCATGCGCTTTGCAAGAAGGATCTGACCGATGACGTTGTTGATCTTATGTGCACCTGTATGATTTAAATCCTCCCGCTTTAAATAAATCTTTGTTCCGTATGCCTCACTGAGCCGCTCTGCATAGTAGAGTGGTGTCTCCCTTCCGACATACTGCTTTAAATAGTAATGATACTGCTTTAAAAATTCAGGATCCCTGATTGCCTCCTCAAACGCTGCGTCCAATTCCTCCAATGTATTCATCAGAGATTCCGCAACATACTGTCCTCCAAATTCTCCATAATATGCTTTCCTGTTCATACATAACCCTGCCTTTCCTTTTTATATGTTCTTTACCTGTTCTACGAACCCTCTGATCTTCTCTTCATCTTTTCCGGTCTCATTCTCGACACCACTGCTCACATCCACGATGTCCGGTTCAAAAATGCGAATCCCTTCGCTCACATTGTCTGCTGTGAGACCTCCGGCTAACACAAATGAAATTCCCTGCGCTCTCAACCGCTCTCTGAAATTCGAATTCTGTACAGAATCCCAGCCAAAAGTCTGACCACTGCCAAAGTTTTTAGCATCCAGCAGAACGGCATCAAATGCTTTTGCTTCCTCCCAGTCAAACTGTAGCAGATCATTGACGTTATCTACATTGACCGCCCGCCAGAGTTTCAATTGATCCGGCTTCTTTTGGAAAAGCCTTCTGTCATAATCTCCGTGAATCTGCAGCACATCAAATCCTTCCTGTGCTGCTCTGCGAATCATATTCTCATCTGG
>OJNU01001738.1_pt1 | contig 10101 bp, 9 predicted proteins | sample 1597941 | NCBI WGS metagenome assembly OJNU01 (sample SAMN01915228, study PRJEB22387) | human gut metagenome | isolation source: stool | host: Homo sapiens | place: USA | reverse complement strand
CCTCGGAAGGGGCATTAAAGCTTGGATAACCAGATACTCCCAGTTCCTCCCCGCCAATGATAACTTCCTGATTGACAATCGCAATGTCTGCCGCCTGCACCTCGTCTTTCACATTGGCAAAAAGACTTGAAAAATCATAAGAGCCATCCTCTGCCTGACAGCTTTCTTCCACCGGAGTGTGAAGCAGAACATCCCCAACCATGGCAAGTGTCACGGTCGGACCTGAATACACATCTGAGATTTCCGGCTCCTCGGTTGTAATATCCACAGCCTGTTCTGTCTCTGCCTGAATGTTATCCACGCTTTCTGTATTTTCGACTTCGTTATCCACGGAAGCTTCCTCTACATGGTTGAAACTGTAGATCATTTCCTGCCTGTCACACCCCGATAGCGTGAACATGGCAAGCAATATCATTGGTATCTTTTTCATTTTCACCTCCTACGAAAGCAACGCCTGATACACATCCCTCTTACTGATCCCACGGTCTTTTGCCACAAGTTTCATTGCCTCTTTCCGTGCAATGCCCTGGCTCTCATATACCTGCATATGTTCCTCTAATGTCATGGATTCCCAGTTTTTCTTCTCTTCCTCGGCAATCTCCTCAAAACTCTTTCCCTGCAAAACAAGGACATACTCGCCGCGCGGTTCGTTTTCCTCATAATAGCGGAGACTGTCACTTAGCGTTGTCTGCATTTTTTCCTCATATCGCTTTGTAAGCTCCCTGCAGATTGTAAGCTTTCTGTCACTTCCAAGAACACTCTCCAGTTCCTCCAACGTTTTCACAAGATGGTGTGGCGCCTCATAGATAATGATGGTTCTTGTCTCATTTGCAAGCCCGTCTAAAACAAGCGCCCGCTCTTTCTTATCTCTCGGCAAAAATGCTTCAAACGCAAATCTTCTGGTCGGAAGCCCGGACATGGTAAGCGCCGTGATACATGCGGCTGCCCCCGGCAGGGACGTCACCTCAATGCCTTCCTCATAGCAGATACGCACGAGATCTTCCCCCGGATCAGAAATTCCCGGTGTTCCGGCGTCGGTGATAAGTGCAATATTCTTTCCCTCCCGCAGCTTGTCCACCAATTGGTATGCCTTGTCAATTTTATTAAATTCATGGTAGCTTGTCATAGGTGTCTTGATCTCAAAATGATTCAGCAGTTTGATGGAATTTCTCGTATCTTCTGCTGCGATCAGATCAACCTCTTTTAGCGTGCGGAGGACCCGATAGGTAATATCCTCAAGGTTTCCAATCGGTGTTGCGCACAAATATAACTTTCCTGCCATCATTATTCTCTCTCCAATATCCTCCCGGAAGTATTTTTCAATTTATCTTCTTGCATAGATCAAAATGATAATGTTCTGAATATTTGTTACGAAGCAATATGAATGAAATGGTACAACTAACAAAAAACTAAATTACATCTGTCCGCTGCGCATCAGTCATTTTTCGCATGATTATAAAAAAAGCACACGTAAATATAATGCCTTTCATCATTGTGGTTGTTGTAAGTGCCCACCATATTCCTAGAATTCCTAGCACACCACTACTTAAAATGATTGCAAGCGGAATACGAAGCGATGTGAATACAATACTAATCACACTACACAGGCGAGTCCTGCCAAGTCCTGATAATGCACCTACTGTCATCAGCTCAACACATAAAAAAGCTTCGCCGTATCCGACAATGATCAAATAGTCAACTGCTGTTGCGATCGCTGTCTTCTCATGGAAAAACACGCTTGCGATCGGTACTGGAACAACTACAAACACAAGGGTGATCAAAATTCCCCATATACCAACGGTGCACAACGATGCACGATATCCCTTCTTCACACGTTCGGTTTTACCAGCACCATAGTTTTGACCGATAAAAGCGTTCATAGCTGCGCCAAATCCATCTGCCGTATTCCATGAGATTGATTCAATCTGACCGCCCACACGCTGCGTAGCAATTGCCTCTGGACCAAAACCAGCTACCATACGCGTCAATACCATAGAGATAAAACAATACACCATACCCTGAAGTGCAGTAGGAATACCTATTTTGCAGATTCCCTGCACATATTCCAACGGAATTTTTACAAACAAGCGAAGACCTTTCAACACATTTTCCTTCTTCTGTAATATAACTCCAAACAGCATAATCATTGTAACAATTACCTGTGCCAAAACAGTTGCCATCGCTGCGCCTGCCGCTCCAAATCTCTGAAATGGTCCCGGTCCAAGAATCAAAACAGGGTCCAGGATCATATTCGCCGCCAAACCAAAAAGATTTGCAATAAAAGGAGTTTTAGAATCTCCCTGAGCCGTATATATTCCCGTTAATGTGAATGATAAAAATGAAAAAACAATGAATCCGCATGCAATCTTAGTGTAATCCAACGCAGCACTCAATGTTTCCGCATCATCCAGCTTGAAAAATCCAACCAGCTGATTTGCAAATAGTGCTACAATGATCCCATATGCGAGTCCCATCAATAATGCCAACTGCATCGCTGTCTGTGCATATCCATGTGCCTTTTCCTTCTCTCCTCGTCCTATGCACTGTGCAATCTGTACCTGGCCTCCCATTCTTGCCATCGAAGCAAGCCCCTGCGAGAGCCATGTAAACATACCTCCAACGCCTACTCCGGCAACCGCCTTGGCGCCTAGCAGTCCAATCCATGCCATATCGGTAATATTATATAATGTTCCTAGAAATGACGATGCCATAATTGGAATCGCAAGTTTCGTTAATGTCTTTAAAATTGGTCCTTTTGTTAAATTTCCTTCCATTCAGTCCCTATTAATTCCTTTTCCTTTGTATTTCCTTCTGCATGACGTTCTATTTCTGTACATAAATTTTTCAATCATTTTATACATACTTTACCTTTTATCCCTCTATCTTTGTTTCTGCATTTACTCTTTCTTCTCCATCATCTTCGGAATCACAAAATATAGCGCAATTCCGAGCGCCACGATTCCAAAAGAGATAATCTGTGATGTGGAAAAAATTCCTAAGCTTCCACGATAATCATTTCGTAAAAATTCGATCAAAAATCTTCCCACTCCATAGAGTACCAGATAACCTGCTGCCACTCTGCCCGGCTCTGGCTTCTTAGATGCATACCACAGTAATACGCCGCAGATCAGAAAATCACCTGCGGAAGAGATCAGCTGCGTCGGAATCAGGCTTACACCGTTTGGTGCAAAATCAGAATGCGTAAAGGTAATGCCATACCACGCATGCGTCTCTCTTCCATAGCAGCAACCGGCACAAAAACATCCAATACGCCCAAATCCCTGTGCCATGGAAACTGCAGGCATCACAAGATCAAAATAAGAAATAAAATTTTCTTTTTTGATACGGCAATAGACATAACTTGTCACAATTCCACCGATAATTCCACCATAAACGACATATCCGTTTTTGAAATCCCATAAAATCGATGGATCTTCCATAATTGCCGGAATCTCTACAATGTAATAAAGCAGCCGGCAGCCAACCATTCCACCAATCAACGCACATAAGAAAATACCAAAAATCGTATCCTCACTTAAGCCTCTCTTCTTTCCCCGGTAATTACATAGAAAAAGTGCCGAAGCAAATCCAATTGCAATCATCAATCCATACATATAAACCGTGATCGGTCCAAGCGTTATCTTATTAAACATATTACCCTCCTTGTTTTGTGAAACAAAATGCGAACCCTCTGGTGAGCAGAGGGTGTGTCCTCCTTGTTTTTCGAAGCAAAATGCGACTGCTCTTGCAGGAGCAGAGGATTTAGCCTCCTTGTTTACCAGACTTATAAACTGATAATTACGAAACTCTCATGCCGTAGATTTAATTGTGCTAAAATAACAAAAGCTTGAGAAGACACTGGGGAGCCGCCGGTTCTTACATGGCAGACATAGCAACTTGCTGTGGCTGGCATGTTAGTACCGCTGCGAGCGACACGTAGCGAAAGCGTGTCTTCGAAAATTTTGTTATTTTATCACAATCTTCACACGCCGTATTGAGTTTCGTATTACCAATCAATATCCATAAATGTCATAAATCTCATCCGTATATACACCCTGCTCCTTGTATACAATGAGCGGCTTCTCCACCGTCACACGGGATTTTCCTCCGCGCAATCCTTCGATCAACACCATATTCGGTTCCTTATTAATATAAGGATATACCAGGCGCATACGCTTCGGCTCTATCTTATATTCCACCATTTTACTCATGATCTCTGCCAGACGGAACGGGCGGTGTACCATATAAAATCTGCCTCCCGGCATAAGCATTTTCGCGCTCTCCCGCAAAATATCGTCCAACGTGCACAAAACCTCATGCCTTGCGATCGCTTTTGCTGTGAATGGCGAGTTTTCCCCATGAGTGCCGATCATGTACGGCGGGTTTGTTGTGATGACATGAAAAGAAGATGCTCCAAAAATATTTGAAGCATCCCTGATATCTCCTGTGACTACTTTGATCTTATCCTCGAGATGATTGTACGCGACACTGCGTCTTGCCATATCTGCGCTTTCTTCCTGAATCTCTAACGCTGTAAAATCTGCTGCGTCCGTCTTTGCTTCCATTAAAATCGGAATAATTCCGGTGCCGGTTCCAAGATCCAGTACTTTTTCCCCTGCCTTTGCTTTCGCAAAACCGGATAACAGCACAGCGTCCATGCCAAAACAGAAACGCGCCGGATTCTGGATGATTCCATATCCATTGCGTTGCAGCTCGTCCAAACGCTCTCCTTCATGAATCAGCTTATTTTGTATCATCAATCTTTGACTTTCCTCCACGGTCTTCTAATGCAGCCAGCTCTTTCATTTCCTCGGCAGTAAGCTTCACATCTCTGCGTCGTTTTGGTTTGAATTTCAACTGATCTGCCTGATATTCCCGCAGTTCCTTCTCATCGTTGACTTCCACTAAAACTTTTACAAGCTGGCGAAGTACATTTACAGAAGAAACTTCGCCCTTCAAACCATCATCCGTTGTGACATAATCACCAACATTTGGCAGACGGCTGTTGAGATACTCGTATGTCTCTTCCTCATTTGTCAGGCAGCACATCAGTCTGCCACATACACCTGAAATCTTAGTCGGGTTCAGAGACAGATTCTGTTCTTTTGCCATCTTGATCGAAACCGGTGCAAACTCGGACAGATACGTATGGCAGCAAAGCGGTCTGCCGCAGATGCCAATTCCGCCGAGGATCTTTGTCTCATCGCGGACACCGATCTGGCGAAGCTCGATTCTCGTCTTAAAGACAGCCGCCAGATCCTTTACCAGCTCACGGAAATCAATTCTTCCGTCGGCGGTAAAGTAAAACAGCATCTTGTTATTGTCAAACGTATACTCTGCATCGATCAGCTTCATCTCCAGGTTGTGCGCCCGGATCTTCTTCTGGCAGATTTCAAACGCTTCTTTTTCTTTCTTGCGGTTGCTCTCCTCCCGCGCATCATCCTTCGGCGTTGCAATGCGGATGACTTCTTTCAACGGCTGGATCACTTTGGAATCGTCAACTTCTTTTGGCCCCAGCACAACGAAACCATACTCTACGCCGCGCGCCGTCTCAACGATAACGTGGTCGCCCACGCAGATGTCCAGCTCTCTCGGCGAGAAATAATATACTTTTCCTACGTTTCGAAAACGTACTCCTATAATTGTTATCATGTTATCAGTTTTCCTTCATTGTCAGGAACATAAGCTCCATGGTTAAATCAAAATTAACATTCGCGTTCAGGCGGGCTCTCGCCTTCTGAATCGCCTCTATAATCTTCTCCAGGCCTTCGTATGAGCTCTTATTTGCTCTCTCACGGATTCCATTCAGCTCCTGCTTGAACACAAGGGAATCGACCTCTTTTGTCGCCTTAAAGAGCAGAACATCGCGGAACCATAAAGAAAAGATATCGAAATAATCATCAATATTGTCTTTTTCGGCCGTCAGTTTTTTGATCGTCTCCACGATTTCATACAGCGGCATACTGTCGGCGTACTTTGCCATGCGGAGTGCACTTTCCAGCGTCTCCTCGTATTCCGGAGAACGGGCAATCCGCTCTGCTTTTCCGATATTTCCCTGCGCCAGGGACGCATCAACCTCTGCCTGGTAATCCGGCACATGCATTTCGTTCATCAGATAATCTTTCACAAGCTGGTCTCCCACTGGTTTTAAATTTAACTGCACGCAGCGTGACGAAATCGTCGGAAGCAGCGCATCCGGGTTGTCTGCCAGAAGCATGACAACTGCGTAGGCCGGCGGCTCCTCGATCGTCTTCAGCAGCGCGTTCTGCGCCTGAAGTGTCAGCTTCTGCGCCTCGTCGATGATATAAATCTTGTACGGACTGCTGTACGGCTTGATCATCACATCGTTAATGAGCTGCTCGCGGATTTCATCGATGCTGATGGTGTTCGGCTTTTCATGCTTCACATAAATGATATCCGGATGATTCTGGCTCTGTGCCTTTTTACAGGACGGGCATTCCATACAGGGCTCGACCCCGTGCTTCTCGCACTGAAGCGTCATCGCAAACAGTGAAGCCATCATTTTCTTTCCCGATCCACTCTCTCCGCCAAAAAGATAAGCATGAGATACTTTATTCATCGAAATGGCATTCTGTAAATGCGTTATGATTTCCTGATGTCCTACAACCTTCTGAAAACCCTGCATAAAATCACCCCCTGGAGTTCTTTTGTATTTCTTACTAATACTGCATTAAGTATATCACAACTTTTTCTGTTGTTCCACAAAATTCTGAATTTCGGAAAAACAGTCTTCCGGCGTAGAATTATTGGAAAATCTGCGGACAATTCCAGCTTCCGCAATTTTCTCCTCCGTAAAATCCTCACAGTCCGCCAGGAATCTCCGGCACATCTCCGCGTATTTCGGCTCTGTCTGTTTTCTTTCCCGTTCCAGTGCCCGCGAAAGCCGCAGCCCGTCGTCCACCTCGACATACAGCGGAACCATCGCCTGCTCCCCGAAGTATGCCTTTAATTTCAGATACGATTCCAGTGTCCCGATTCCGAGATAATCATGCTTCGCAAGATCAATCTGCCCGTCATCCGCCGTAAAATAATACCACGGCCCCTGCACCGTCGAATACATGCGCTCCTCGATAATCTTTCCGGCCTCCCGCAGTTCCGAAAGCCGTTTTTCATCCACAAAGAAATACTCTCTTCCGTCCTGCTCCCCGCTCCGGATCGGCCGTGTTGTATACAGGACAAACGGTTTTAAATCCAGCGCCGTCTCCTGGATCAGATTCTCATAAATATGATCTTTCCCTGACGCACTTTTTCCCATCAGATAGTAAATTTTTCCCATTTTATCTCTCCCCGAAACACAGATTCTTTATGCCTTAAACCGATATCCAACGCCCCAGATCGTCTCGATATACTGCGGCTTTGCCGTATTAAACTCAATCTTTTCACGGATCTTCTTGATATGCACCGTAACCGTCGCAATATCTCCGATCGACTCCATATCCCAGATCTCCCGGAACAGCTCCTCTTTTGTAAAGACGCGGTTCGGATTCTCCGCAAGGAAGGTCAGCAAATCGAATTCTTTTGTCGTAAACTGCTTCTCCTCGCCATTCACCCACACGCGGCGTGCCGTCTTGTCAATCTTGATGCCGCGGATCTCCACGATATCATTTTCCTTCTTGCCGCTTCCGACCAGACGTTCGTACCGTGCCAGATGTGCTTTCACGCGCGCAACCAGCTCACTTGGGGAAAACGGCTTTGTCATATAGTCATCCGCACCAAGGCCCAGTCCGCGGATTTTATCAATATCATCCTTCTTTGCAGAAACCATGATAATCGGAATATCCTTCTTTTCACGCACTTCGCGGCAGATCTCAAAGCCATCCACCTCCGGCAGCATCAGATCCAGGATCAGCAGATCAAAATCCTCCTTGATCGCCCGTACAAGACCGGTGTCTCCCTGGTTTTCAATCTCCACCTCAAAGCCCGAAAGCTCCAGATAATCTTTCTCCAGATCTGCAATGGATTTCTCATCCTCAACAATCAGTATTTTACTCATGAAACAGGTACCTCCTGATATTTTCTTAATACAAAGTACATCGTGGTGCCCACCCCTTCTTTGCTGGTGGCCCACACTTTTCCGCCGTGGTCTTCGAGAATTTTCTTCACAATCGAAAGGCCAATTCCGCTGCCGCCCCTCGTGCTGTTGCGGGACGCATCGGTGCGATAAAAGCGATCGAAAATCTTCGTCAGATCCTTCGTCGCAATTCCCTTTCCGTTATCCTCAATCTCCACCTGCACAAAATCTCCGACATCGCGCAGACGGATGTTGATGACCTTATGGCTCTTGTCCATATATTTGATGGAATTGCTTACAATGTTATTGATGACACGCTTGATCTGCTCCGCATCCGCAATGACGACCGGGTCGTCCTCGAGGTAATTAAAGTATGTCAGATCCACATGCTGCGCGTCAAGTTCCAGATTCAGCTCCTCCACGCAGTCATCAAAGTAATCTGCGATGTGGATTTTTGAAAACGTATACGGAATACGGTTCGTGTCAATCTTGGAATAAAACGTCAGCTCATTAATCAGACGATCCATCTCATTTGCCTTATTGTAAATCGTGCGGATGTAACGGTCCATCTTCTCCGGCGTATTCGCCACACCGTCCATGATGCCCTCCACATATCCTTTGACCGCGGTAATCGGCGTTTTCAGGTCATGCGAAATGTTGCTGATCAGCTCTTTATTCTCTTTGTCGAACTCAACCTTTTCCTCCGCCGTCTCTTTCAGCCGGATGCGCATCTCCTCGAAGTCCTCGCAGAGATCATTGATCTCTGCCACACCACACGGCTCCACGGTAAAGTCAAGATTTCCGTCTTTGATGTTCTGCGTCGCCTTCTTCAGCTGTCCGAGCGGGCCGATCACACCGCGGTAAATCCAAAGGCTCAGGCCAAGGCTGGTGAACACCAGAATCAGAACCGTCACAACAGCAAGTTCTCTTGCCATACCCGTAATCTGCGGCGCAATCTGATCTGTCTTGGTTACGATAAACGCACTGCATTCTTTTCCGTCCACGTTCTCATAGTCCACCTGTTTGACCATCCACTGTTTTTCATTTCGGAAATAAACACCGCCTTGGGAATTGGCGCCTGGATCGCCGTATTTCGGCAGCTCATTTTCCAGTTCCTCCGACGACAGCTCTGCCGATCCGTTGTAAATGATGGTTCCGTTTTCACACACCGCAATAAACGACTGTTTTTTCTTCAGTCTCGCATTCAGAATGGCGAGATAATCCGTTTCTTCCAGCATCGAGGTATCCGATTTTGCGGTCTTCTCCACCTCGTCGTACTCTTCTGCTGTCATCGCATTCAAAAGCAGCGTATTGTTCGAAATGGTTCGATACGTTGCGTTTGCGAGACCATATTTTTCACCAATGCTCTTCGTCTTATACCCTACAAAAAAGTAAAACGTTAAGGCGCACATCACAATCGGAACCAGTATGATGATGAAAAAAGAAATGATGACTCTCGTCCGTAATTTCATGCTTTTTTTCTTTTTTTCCATATAAAATTCACCTGTTTTCCAACACATATTTCGTATTTTCCGCGCCCGCAGGACAGAAAAAAATCCTCAGTACGCAGTCTAAATTTATTATAGCACAACGCCTGAGGATTTTTCATTAACTTAGATGAATCTTTCTAAACTTTCTATAAACACAAGGTTCGTACGAACAACCGTGTTTTAAAGGTATTTTTTCAGGTCTTCTACCTTGTCCAGTTTCTCCCACGGCAGATCCAGATCGTTTCTTCCGAAGTGGCCGTAAGCGGAAGTCTGTTTGTAGATCGGACGGCGCAGATCCAGCATTTTGATGATTCCAGCCGGGCGAAGATCAAAGTTCTCGCGAACGATATCGGTCAGTTTGTTGTCGGACAGTTTTCCTGTGCCGTAGCTGTCGATCATGATAGAGGTCGGATGAGCGACACCGATTGCGTAGGAAAGCTGAACCTCGCATTTATCAGCAAGACCTGCTGCTACGATGTTCTTTGCTACGTAACGTGCTGCATAAGCTGCAGAACGGTCTACTTTTGTGCAGTCTTTTCCAGAGAAAGCTCCGCCGCCGTGACGAGATCGGAAGAGCGT
>OJNU01001733.1_pt1 | contig 10136 bp, 10 predicted proteins | sample 1597941 | NCBI WGS metagenome assembly OJNU01 (sample SAMN01915228, study PRJEB22387) | human gut metagenome | isolation source: stool | host: Homo sapiens | place: USA | reverse complement strand
GCGGAGGGTTTGACGGTTACATTCAAATTCACAACGTCAATGATAGATGATATTTTAGAAGATGTCCCCGTGATTGATACAAATAGATATACTTGATGTAAAAATAGAAAATGTTTATTCGTCGTTTGGTGGGAAAGGAAATGTTATGAAATTAGAAAAACAAATTACAAATGAAGAGCTGCTTGAACTTACAAAAAAAGCATTTGATAATAACGAGGTTGCTGAGTTCCTTTGCGGAGAGAAAGGATATGCTTGTCCTATAAGTCACTTTGTTCCAGCAAATGTACCAACGGATTTTAATAGAATTATAGATTTTGGAGTATACAAACTCTATGAGGAAACTAAAAATGAAAAAATTGTTGCCAAATTCGAAGAAGCCATATTGTATCTTCTTGATTGCGATCCAGTAAGGAATTGGATAGCGTTTATGGTATGTTGGAATCAAATTAGGAATGAAAAAAGACACGAAGCACCATTTAAATTCATTAATCAAGAGTTAATTGAGAAATTGAAGGAAACGCTATTAAAACACGAAAAGGAGCTTCGTGTTTGTAAGGAATGGCAAGGTTGGAATGAAGAGAATGGGCTTTGGCAGGAAATTACAAGAATTAATAACATTGCAACTAAAAATTATGGTGTGAGTATATTATGAATATAGACTAAATATTTAGTAAAGGTGCATCTTATCTAATATCTGAAAAAGGTTATGAAGACTATATTTCAGGCAAAGATGTTACATTGGGACATCCTGTTGGAGATGATACTGTTGTTTGGGTTGCACCAAGTGCCGAAATTGATGAAGCTATAATTAAAACCAAATCCGGATGTTAACCCTAATATAGGAGAAATTGGCAACACGAATTCAATAAATGGAATCCCAACCAAACAATTAAATAATCTATATAATTCATCAGGAAGAGATTCTGAGTGCTTACGTTTCATTCATTGCATTTACTATACAAGCGCAGCAAGAGGTTTTATAAGGGTTCTCTTTAAAATACCCTTAAATACTTTTATTATTGTGAGGTTTAGACTATGGCATTTGTTAATGAAAAGCTGACTCCAACGCAAAGAGAGGAACTGGCTAAGAAAAAGATTAAGAACCCATACGGGAGCTTTAGGGACACGACAGAAGGTATCATGCCCCTGTACTTAACTATTGACAAAAATTCTGAAACATGGTTAGCACATTGCTATAACCATCATGACACGAATAATGATATAGAGGAATTTATCTTTATGTATAAATCAAATCCGATACCTGTTCAAGCAATAAAGAGTATTCATGAAAAACAAGTTTGTTGGAAAATAACACGTATTGATTTCCCGAAAGGATTGCTAAACGATAAAGAACACCTTCAAATTTTGTTAACTGACGCGTTCAAAGCTTACAACATATCCGGATGGCCTGGCGAAGAAAGTGGACAGACTAAGGTAATATATGGCTATGAGTAAGGAGGTGTATTGTAATGTTGACGTTATTGGAAGCATTAGATAAGCTCAATTCAAAATCAGAAAGTGAACTTACGCTTGATTATCTTGAAGAACTTGCTAAAAAAGTATCTATCGAACCTATGCCTCATTTAACGATTAAAGGCTCTGAGATGACCTAAAATTGGTCTTATCAGAGCCTTTTTACATTATGCTTTTTAACGAAATGTCATTTTAGGTTGTGCATTTATTCTGGCAGCAGGACGCAGGCGCAGAAACTGGGTTCGGGCTGATAGCAATATATGGTGAGGTCTTTTCCGATCTCAGGGCTAAAATCCTTCAGCGTGTGCTTTGTGCCGTTGAGTGCTACATCTGCGTAAGATACCAGCCATTTTCGGTCTCCGTTGCGAAAGACTTCATAAAAAGACCGATTCAGCATTTCTTCCACGGGCACACCCTCAACTACCGCCATCTCCTTGTTGCAGTAGCGGAAAATAAAGTCAACACCGTGACCATCCTCATCGAATACAAGCTCGATAACGCAGTAAGCCAGAGGCATTTCGTCCATAATACTGCACTTTTCGTAGAAACCCAACGGCGTGTCGAATTCCTCCTTAGGCGACGGAACGTCTAGCACAAGCTCCTTACGCAGCCGATGTGGATGGGCTGAATGGCAGCTTTGACAAGACCGAGTTTGATCTTGCTTCTGCAGAGAATACAACAATTGAAAACGCACCAACAGACACAACTGCTTTTGGTATTTCCGGAGGTGCGATCACAAAAGATCAGAAGATCGGAACTATTACAGTAAAGATCACCTCAGATACCTCAGACACCACTATGGTGAAAAATTTGGAGGATCTGCGCGGTGTATTTGAAAATGGTGGCAAGGCAAAGCTAAACAACGATCTTAACGGAGCAGACGAGAGGCTGAAGCTTTCGTCAGGAAAAGATCTGGAGTTTGATCTGAACAGAAAGACGCTGAGCAACGGTACTATCGGTTGTTATGTGCAGATGAATGGAAGAGCTGAACAACATCTGATCGTTGACAATTGTACTCTGAATGGGTTGGGTGACAATAATAATTACTCAGATGTGACCTTGAGAGATTGTGTCATCATGAAAGATTGCTTTACCAGCTATGGCGGCATTTGGAAATTCGAGGGAGTCTATAATATTACCGTAACAATGAAAGTTAAGAAAGATGTCACCATTTCCGGCGACTTTACGTTAGGGACGCTTAAAGTTCCTATGGTTACTACCGGTACGCCGACCTTAAAACTGTCGGGTAATATTCGGATAGGCAAATTCTCCTTTGATAGTGTTTATAGAGAAGAGGCAAAGATCATCTGCGGTGTGGGTACATATAACTTTAAGCCGGATGAATATGAAACAGGCAGATATGGCGGTATTCAACTAGCAGAGGGATGCTCCGTCAGCGGACCTGATGAAAACGGCATTTACACCGTTACAGCGGAATAAGGAGGGCAAAAAAATTAGGCAGCCGTTACCGACTACCTAAAGAACTTATCCTATTCTGCAATGACCTTGTATATCATAAATGCCCATAGTGCAAGAGAAATTATCATCACCATATAAAAATACCAGTGTTTTGTTTTGTGACGGAAAAATTCCATGCCCAGAAATCCTCCTGCAAAGCCGCCAAGCAGGCTCAGACCAAGAAGCGTTTTCTCAGGTATCCGCCATTTGTGTGCTTTTGCCTTGTGCTTATCTGCACCAAAAAGTATGAACGTCAAAAGGCTCATTGCGGAAAGATATATTATAATGTATTTCAGCATATCTTTGTCCTCATGTAAACAAAGGGCGGAAAAGCTCCGCCCTTGTATTTGTTTTTTTTACTTGAAGTAAGCTACGCCGCTTTCAAATATCTTCTGATCCTTTTCACCAGGAACGTTCTTTGATACGCAGCAGCCCTTACGCTCTGAGTGACCCATTTTACCAAGAACACGTCCGTCAGGTGAGGTGATACCTTCGATAGCCTGGAATGATGTGTTAGGGTTGCAATGAATGTCAAATGTAGGTTCTCCGTCAAAGTCAACATACTGTGTAGCGATCTGTCCGTTTGCAGCAAGCTGTGCGATTTCCTCTGCTGTTGCAACGAAACGTCCCTCACCATGTGAGATAGCCACGCTGTGGATATCGCCTACCTCACAGCCTGCAAGCCATGGTGACTTGTTGGAAGCGATCCTTGTGTTTACCATTTTAGACTGGTGTCTTGCAATGGTGTTGAATGTCAGTGTAGGGGAGTCATCTCTCATATCTCTTATCTCACCATATGGTACAAGACCAAGCTTGATAAGTGCCTGGAAGCCGTTGCAGATACCAAGCATAAGACCGTCACGATTTTTCAGCAGGTCATGGATAGCGTCTGTAAGTCTTGGGTTTCTCAGGAATGATACGATGAACTTGCCTGAGCCGTCAGGCTCGTCGCCACCGCTGAATCCACCTGGGAGCATTACTATCTGTGACTCTTTTATCTTCTTCTCCATTGCGTCAACAGACTCCTTGATAGCCTGTTCTGTGAGGTTTCTTACAACGAAGATGTCAGCCTCAGCGCCTGCCTTTTCAAAGGCTCTTGCTGTATCGTATTCGCAGTTTGTGCCAGGGAATACAGGGATAAGCACCTTTGGCTTTGCCACCTTGATAGCAGGTGCAACTCTCTTGTCTGCCTTGTAGCTGTACTTTTCAGGCTTTTCAGCAGGCTCTTTCACATGAACTGGATATACAGGCTCAAGCTTGCCCTCCCAAAGTGTCTGGAGCTTGTCAAGGCTTATTGTGTAGTTGTCTGACTTTATCTCGTAGCTTTCTGTTGTTTCACCGATAACTCTCTCGTCAGTGTCAACACCCTCAGCAAGCTCGATAACGAATGCGCCATAGCAAGCTCTGTAAAGCTCTTCTGCTGTGAGCTTGTCTGTGAACTTAAAGCCTATCTTGTTACCAAATGCCATTTTTGCAACAGCCTCAGATACACCGCCGTAGGATACAGCCCAGCATGAAAGCACCTTGCCCTCAGCGATAAGCTTTTCTACCTTTTCAAATACTGCCTTCAGTGAATCGAAGTTCACAAGCTTGTTGTCGTCATATTCAGGCTTGATAAGGATCACCTTAGAGCCGGCCTTCTTGAATTCCTGTGAAACTACCTTGTCTGCATCTGTTACTGAAACAGCGAATGAAACAAGTGTAGGTGGAACGTCTATTTCCTCGAATGTACCTGACATTGAGTCCTTACCGCCGATAGAACCGCATCCCAGCTCTATCTGTGCCTTGTACGCACCGAGGAGAGCAGACATAGGCTTGCCCCAACGATCAGGATCATTCTGTGTTCTCTCAAAATACTCCTGGAATGTGAGCCAGCACTTCTCATATGTACCGCCGGTTGCAATTACCTTTGCGATAGACTCAACTACTGCACTCATTGCGCCGTGGTATGGGCTTACAGATGAGAGATATGGGTCATAGCCCCAGCCCATAATGGACGTTGTCTTTGTATTGCCGTGAAGAACAGGGAGCTTTGCAGCCATTGCCTGTGTAGGTGTGTTCTGATATTTACCGCCAAATGGCATAAGAACTGTGTTTGCACCGATAGTTGAGTCAAATCTCTCAATAAGACCCTTCTGTGAGCAGATGTTGAGGTTTGATATCATAGACTCCCAGCGGTCAGCAGTGTCAGCGTCGTTGCTCTCTGCTGCGAAAACAGGAGCAGGGATAGAAATATCTGTGTGCTTTTCAGCTCCGTTTGAGTTAAGGAACTCTCTTGTAAGGTCAACGATAGTGTTGCCGCACCAGTTCATTTTAAGTCTTGGCTCAGCAGTTACTCTTGCCACCATTGTTGCCTCAAGGTTTTCCTTTGCAGCCTCAGCCATGAACTTTTCAAGGTCGCTCTTTGCGATAACAACAGCCATTCTCTCCTGTGACTCAGAGATAGCAAGCTCAGTGCCGTCAAGACCGTCATACTTCTTTGTAACAGCGTCAAGGTTGATAGAAAGTCCGTCAGCAAGCTCGCCGATAGCAACGGAAACTCCGCCTGCACCGAAGTCGTTACAACGCTTTATCATTGAAGTAACTTCAGGGTTTCTGAACAAACGCTGAAGCTTTCTTTCCTCAGGTGCGTTACCCTTCTGTACCTCAGCTCCGCAGTTTTCAAGTGAGTGGAGGTTGTGTGATTTTGAAGAGCCTGTTGCTCCGCCGCAGCCGTCACGTCCTGTTCTTCCGCCAAGGAGGATAACGATATCCTCAGGCTCAGGTCTTTCACGTCTTACGTTCTCAGCAGGAGCAGCACCTACTACAGCACCTATCTCCATTCTCTTTGCAACATAGCCAGGGTGATATATCTCGTGAACGTGACCGGTAGCAAGACCTATCTGGTTGCCGTATGAAGAATAACCATTTGCCGCACCTACAACTATTTTTCTCTGCGGAAGCTTACCTGTGATAGTGTCCTCAACAGGAACCAGCGGATTGCCTGCACCTGTTACTCTCATTGCCTGATATACATATGAACGTCCTGACAGAGGGTCTCTGATAGCGCCACCAAGACAAGTTGCCGCACCGCCGAAAGGCTCGATCTCTGTAGGGTGGTTGTGTGTTTCGTTTTTGAACATGAGCAGCCAGTCCTCAGGATTGCCGTCAACGTCAACAGTTATCTTAACAGAGCAAGCGTTTATCTCCTCACTCTCGTCAATGTCTTTGAGCAGACCAGCCTTTTTAAGCTGCTTTGCGCCGATACAAGCAAGATCCATAAGTGTAACAGGCTTGTCAGTTCTGCCTGCATAAAGGTCTTTTCTTGTGTTGATATAGTCTGCAAAGGTAGCAGCTATGTAGTCTGAGTCGATAGAAACGTTATCGACGATAGTGGAGAATGTAGTATGACGGCAGTGGTCAGACCAATATGTGTCTATCATTCTTATCTCAGTGATAGTAGGATTTCTCTTTTCAACGTTCTTGAAATAATCCTGACAGAACTTGATATCGTCAAAGTCCATTGCAAGACCCAAGTCTGTGAGCATGAATCTCAGGTCATCGTCTGTTGAATAGATAAAGCCCTCAACAGTCTTAACTGTGGTAGGGATAGTATACTTGATATCGAGTGTATCGAAGCAATCAAGGGAAGCTTCTCTTGACTCAACAGGGTTTATCATATAGTGCTTGATCTGGTCAAGCTCTGCTTCTGTGAGTTTGCCAGAAACGATATAAATTCTCGCTGACTTGATAGTAGGTCTTTTTCCTCCAGTGAGAAGTGAGATACACTGTGCGCAGGAATCAGCTCTCTGATCGAACTGACCCGGCAGATACTCAACTGCAAAAACAAACTCGTCAGCTTTTACAGCAGGCAGGTGATCGTAAGTAACGTCAACAGCAGGCTCAGAGAAAACGACTGGTGCTGCAAGGTCGAAATCCTCTCTTGAAAGACCCTCTGCGTCATAGCGGTTTATAACTCTCAGACCTGTAAGGTTTTCAAGTCCCAGAGCTGACTTTATTCCGCCGATAAGTGAATTTGCTTCAACTGCAAATTCAGGCTTTTTTTCTACATAAATACGGTAAACAGACATGGCTACATCTCCTTATAATAGTTACTTCTATTATACTACATTTTTCGCATATTTGTCAATAAAATTCTTATTATTCGGCAGGGCATATAATTATGTGTGAATAAGCATTGGCTCACTTGTTGATTTTTTTAGTTTATAAAAGCAGAAATACCGCACCATTACAGTGCGGTATCCCTAAAATATTAATCTGCAAACGGATTTTCTGTTGGATAAAGCATACCCTTTGGCTGATTGAAGCCTATGTCTGTTATACCAAGATATGTCATAACGCTGTGGAGTGCCTTTCCATAGTGACCAAAAGCAACAGCACCGTGGTGAGGATAGTTCTTCTGAACGAGAACATGGCGATAAAATCTGCCCATTTCGTTGATAGCGAAAATACCGATAGAGCCAAATGAACGTGTTGCAACAGGAAGAACTTCGCCCTCTGCAATATATCCTTTGAGCTGTGCGTCAGCCGTTGACTGGAAGCGGAAGAATGTTATATTTCCGTCAACGATATCGCCCTCAAGAGTACCTCTTGAAATATTAGGCTCGCTGTCTGGCTCAAGATTTCTCTTCATGATACGCTGGAACTTCATCTCAGGCTCTTTTACAAGGCATGAAGCTGTGTTTCCGCAGTGGAAGCCCATGAATGTATCCTTATGTGTGTAAGGGAACTTTCCTGCAATATCATCATTGTATATGTCCGCAGGAACAGTGTTGTTGATGTCAAGGAGCGTAACAGGCTTCTGTGATACACAAACGCCTATGTATTCGCTGACAGCACCGTAGATATCTACTTCGCAGGCAACAGGAATGCCTATCTTTGTAAGTCTTGAATTAACATAGCAAGGAACGAAGCCAAACTGTGTCTGGAATGCAGGCCAGCACTTGTTTGCAAATACGACATATTTTCTTGAGCCCTTGTGAGCTTCTGCCCAGTCAAGAAGAGTAAGCTCATACTGCGCAAGTCTTGGAAGAATGCCTGCCATTTTATTGCCCTTGCCAAGCTCTGCTTCCATGTCAGCCACAACAGCAGATATTCTCTCGTCGCCGGCATGGGCGTTGAATGACTCGAAGAGGTCAAGCTCTGAGTTTTCTTCTATCTCGATACCCATATTGTAGAGCTGTCTGATAGGTGCGTTGCAGGCAAGAAAGTCCTGTGGACGTGGTCCGAATGAGATTATCTTCAGATCCTTAAGACCGAGGATAGCCCTTGCAACTGGAACGAACTCGCTTATCATCTTTGCACACTCGTCAGGTGTACCAACAGGGTACTCAGGGATATAAGCCTTGATGTTTCTCAGTGCAAGGTTATAGCTTGCGTTGAGCATACCGCAGTATGCGTCGCCTCTGTTGTCGATAAGTGCATCACCGCATGGCTCTTCAGCAGCCGCAACGAACATAACAGGACCGTCAAACTTCTTTGCTAGAAGTGTTTCTGAGGACTCAGGTCCGAAGTTTCCAAGATATACAACAAGTGCGTTGCAGCCTGCTGTGTTTACCTCGTCAAGGGCTTTGAGCATATCATTCTCGTTCTCCACAACTGTAGGACATTCGTAGATATCTCCGTAAGCCTTTTTGTACTCCTGACAGACCTTGATACGTCTTGATTCTGAAAGCGACATAGGGAAGCAATCTCTTGAAACTGCAACGATGCCAAGTTTTACTTCTGGTATATTTTTCATGTTTCAACCTCCGATTTTCATTTATTTATGACTTTATTCTAGCATACCTTTGTGCTGTTTTCAATAGCTTTTTGTGCAAATTTTCGTGAAATTTAGTTAGCTGCCCAGCATGAAAAAGTGCGTTAGCCCAAGCCACTCTCTCACCCAATATGTGAACAGGTATCGTGGCTCGGTGTAAGCTGAATAAGCGGTGACATTCTCCACACCCTGAGCCTTTGCGATAAGGCTTGCACGGTATTGATGAAAGCCGTCTGTGACGATAGTCATATCATGGCTCATGCCGAGTTCATCGAGTATCTTGAGAGAGTTTTGGATATTTTCGTAAGTTGAAGTGGACTTGTCCTCCATTATTATCCTGTCGCTGTCCATGCCTTTTTCTAGCAGATAGTTTTTCATTGCCAAGGCTTCGCTTATTTTCTCATCATCACCCTTGCCACCTGAAACTATACAAAGCGTATCGGGATTGTCGTTCATAGCCGTAATTGCAGCGTCAAGTCGTCTGCGTAACATTCGTGAGGGGCGTTCGCCTTTTACTTGACAGCCAAGCACAACTATAACATTGGCTTTTTCAGGACGGTTTTCCTGTGCTTTGTACATAAGTATGGAAAGAATACCCACATATATTATCCCAGCAAGTATCAATGTGCTTACAAAGATAAGCCCGAATTTACCTGCGCCATGTCCCCATATTTTTGATATAATACCGCAGAATTTTGTCCAGTTTGCCGTTATGAGCATTAGCATCACCGAAACGATAATGCCAAGCAGGTTGCCCGAGCATATAACAGGTAATGGTACAAGAAACAGAAACAACAGCAAAGTTTCCAGTGCAAGCAATATTATTTTTACGCTCATTAGTTATCTCCTTGTCTTTTTTGTACTATTATAACATATAGCTCTTGTGATTACAAGGGCAAAAGAGAAAAGCGCTCCGCAGCAGCAGAACGCTTTTATAAGGAATGATCTAAGTTGAGATCAGATCACCGAATTTTTCGAGAAAATCACGCTTGTCGTCATATTTAGCTACCAGCGATACAGTTTTCTTTGTGCCAAGACCGAAAATACCCATAAGTGATTTTGGATTGAGTATTTTTGTTCCTGACTGCACCACCAGATCGTATTTGCAGCTTAAAGCCGCTTCATGCAAAGTCTTGATGTCATTAAGATCGTTTATCCTGATATAAGCTTTGATCATGTTCGTGATTATGCCCTTTGGCATATCCTCCTTTCGCAATAATAACCTCTGAAAAAGATAAAAAGAACCGAAAATTTCTGAGATTTTCGTTTCTTTTTACATTGGCAACAGCAGTTCTATACTTATATGTCACATATCTTAATCCATATATAATTATATGCCAGTGTGAACAAATAGTAAACAGATATTGCGTAAAATATTATATGCAAAGATATTAATATGAATTTTACTTATTTCATGTTAATTTATTATACAAAATTTGGATAATTA
>OJNU01001719.1_pt1 | contig 10196 bp, 9 predicted proteins | sample 1597941 | NCBI WGS metagenome assembly OJNU01 (sample SAMN01915228, study PRJEB22387) | human gut metagenome | isolation source: stool | host: Homo sapiens | place: USA | reverse complement strand
CCTTTTCCATCTCGGCACGGTACTCCGCCGCTGTGCGGGTGCGCACCGTGTCCATGTGGGCCACAAAGCATACACGTCCGTCCCGGATGCCCCCGAGGGCGACGGTGGTGTTGCCTATGTCAATGGCTAAAATCATAATTCAGTTCCTCGCAGGGTTGAACCTCTCCGTCATCGCTGTGCGATGCCGCCTCTCCTACCGAGGGGAGGCCTTGGCATATCGTAAAGCCCCATCTCTTCGCCAGAGACTCCCCTGCCAGGGGAGCTGGCGCGAAGCGCCTGAGAGGTTGTATGGAGACGGGCCTGCCCGTGAGCCGCAGGCTTGACAGAGAGCTTTTTTGTATAAGTCAAGCTGTATTTTACCGCATTTTGGGCCAAGATACAACCCCAATCAAAGATTTTGTTGTGCTCTGGGCCGTTTTGCATTATACTGTAGTTATATTATCCCTATTTATAGGAGGTATTTTGGATGGATCTGAAGGGAAAATGCGTCCTTCTGGGCGTCAGCGGCGGCATTGCCGCCTATAAAATGGCCAATGTGGCCAGCGCACTGCGCAAGCTGGGGGCCGACGTGGAGGTCATCATGACCAGAAACGCCACCCAGTTCATCACCCCTATCACGTTCGAGACCCTGACAGGCCACAAGTGCATGGTGGACACCTTCGACCGGGATTTCAAGTTCGAAGTCACCCATATCTCGCTGGCAAAGAAGGCCGACGTCATCCTCGTGGCCCCGGCCACCGCCAACGTCATTGCCAAGATGGCTCACGGCATCGCCGACGATATGCTCACCACCGTCGTTCTCGCGGCCAAGTGTCCCAAGCTCGTCTCCCCTGCCATGAACACCGGGATGCTGGAGAACCCCATCACCCAGGACAACATCGCCACACTGGAAAAGTACGGCTTCACGGTCATCCCCTCTGAGAGCGGCGTACTGGCCTGCAAGGACGTGGGCAGCGGACGCCTGCCGAAAGAGGATGTCCTGCTGGACTACATCTTCCGCGCCATCGCAAAGCCGAAGGACCTCGCCGGTCTGCGCATTGCCGTCACGGCCGGCCCCACTCAGGAGCCGCTGGACCCTGTGCGCTACCTGACCAACCACTCCACCGGCAAGATGGGCTATGCCGTGGCCCGTGCCGCCGCGATGCGCGGTGCCGAAGTCACCCTCATCCACGGCCCGACGGCCCTGCAGCCGGTGCGGTTCACCGAGGATGTCTCCATCACGACAGCCCAGCAGATGTACGAGGCCGTGACCAGCCGCTTCGACGAGATGGACGTTCTGGTCATGGCCGCTGCCGTGGCCGATTACCGCCCCGCCGCCGTGGCCGACGACAAGATAAAGAAGAAGGACGGCGACCTCTCCATCGCCGTGGAACGGACGCCCGACATCCTCGGCACCATCGGCCCCAAGAAGAAGGGCCAGTTCCTCTGCGGCTTCTCGATGGAGACGCGGGACATGCTGGCCAACTCCTCGGCCAAGCTCGAGAAAAAGAACCTCGACATGGTGGTGGCCAACAATCTGAAGGTAGCCGGTGCCGGGTTTGGTGTGGATACCAATGTTGTCACCTTCATCACGCCGGACGGCGCCCGCGAGCTGCCCCTGATGAGCAAGGATGATGTGGCGGACGCCATTCTGGATGAGATCCTGAAACGCAGAAAATAAGCTTCAAGACGCAAAAAGTGCTCTGCCGGCCGGCAGAGCACTTTTCCGTTATACAGAGATTTACTTGGTGCCGTAAATACGGTCGCCTGCGTCGCCCAGGCCGGGAACGATGTAGCCGTTCTCGTTCAGGTGGTCGTCCTGTGCGCCGAGGTAGATGTCCACATCGGGGTGTGCCTCGTGCAGGGCCTTGATGCCTTCCGGAGCAGCGATGAGGCCGATAAACTTGATGTGCTTTGCGCCATGCTTCTTGATCTGGGTGATGGCGTCGATGGCGCTGCCGCCGGTAGCCAGCATCGGGTCAAGCACCAGAACGTCGCGCTCAGCGATGTCCTTCGGCAGCTTGCAGAAATACTCCACGGGCTGCAGGGTCTCCTCGTCGCGGTACAGGCCGATGAAGCCGACCTTAGCGGCGGGCAGCAGGGTCAGCATACCATCCAGCATACCCATGCCGGCGCGGAGGATCGGCACCAGAGCCAGCTTGCGGCCTGCCAGCACCTTGGTCTTTGCCATGGTGATGGGAGTCTCGATCTCCACCTCTTCCAGAGGCAGGTCACGGGTAGCCTCATAGCACAGCAGAGTGGCGATCTCGCCCACGAGGTCACGGAACTCCTTGGTGCCGGTCTGCTTGTTGCGCAGAATGCTCAGTTTGTGCTGCAGCAGCGGATGCTCAACGATCATAGGGGTCATAATACACTCTCCTTATATTGTGAATAGATATTGGAATACTAAGGTTTACCGATTCTCGATCTCCATCAGCTTTGCGATGCGCTTCTCGTGGCGGCCGCCCTCGAACTCGGTGTTGAGGAAGATGTCCACCAGCTGGCAGGCGAGGCCGGGGCCAACGACGCGGCCGCCCATGCACAGGGCGTTGGCGTCGTTGTGGCGGCGGGTATACTCGCAGCTGAAGCTGTCAGAGCAGCAGCAGGCACGGATGCCCTTGACCTTGTTTGCGGCCATGCTGATGCCCACACCGGTGCCGCAGAACAGCAGCGCCTTGCTGCACTGGCCGCTCACCACGGCGTCGCAGGCAGGCAGAGCCATGTCAGGGTAGTCCACGCTGGCGGTGCTGTGGGTGCCGAAGTCGATATACTCCAACCCCAGCTCGTCCAGATGAGCCTTAACGGCCTCTTTCAGTTCAAATCCGCCGTGGTCGGCGGCAAGTGCGATGGGTTTCGTCATTGGTGTTGATCCTTTCCCTTTGCAGTATCTTCCGGTGTTTCGGTACGGGCAGCTTCTGCGGCCAGACGCTCGGCCCGCTCCCGCTCGGCCTGGCTCAACCGGTGATAATCCGGCAGCAGAGCCTCGGGCAGAACGGCTTCGCCCCGCTGGGCCATCTGCTCTGCCACATAGGCCACCGCAGCGGCACGGCCATTGCGGAGAGCTGGCGGTACACAGAGCACGCCCGGGACATTGTCATATTTATTATAGCACAGAGCCGCGCCATCACCAACAAAAAACAGAGGCTTTTTGCAATTTTCTACAAACTCGGCCAGGTCGGCCACGGCACGGGCATCGTCGTCCATCAGACGCTCGTGGGTCTCAAGGTCGAAAGCCGCGCTGTACACCTGCGCACGGCGGGCATCCAGCGCGCAGAGCACGGTACCGCAGCCGGTGTGGGCCGCCGCCAGCGCTTCCAGCGTGGACACCGGGGCGCAGAGCGTCTCCCGGGGGAAGGCCAGACCCTTCACCGCCGCCAGCCCGATGCGCAGGCCGGTAAAGCTGCCGGGGCCGGCATTGACGCCGTAGAGGTCGATGTCCTTGCAGCCCATGCCGCAGAACTTGAGACAGTTGTCGATGAGGGGCATCAGGGTCTCGCTGTGGGTCATGCCCGCATCGAGATAGCACTCGTAGAGCAGGCGGTCATCCTGCAGAAGGGCCACGCCCACGGTCTTGCCCGCCGTATCCACGGCTAAGATGTTCATACTTCCACCCCCTCGATGGTGATGCGGCGGGTGGTGTCGTCCACCCGCTCGATGTTGATGTGGATGGGGTCTTCCAGCGCCAGCAGGTCAGCGAAGTTCTCGCTCCACTCTGCCGCCACCACAGCGCCCTCATCCAGATAGTCGTAGAACCCTGCCGCGCACAAATCGTTCTCCGTGGAGATGCGGTACAAATCAAAGTGCGCGAAAGGCCGCGGCCCGCGGTAATAGTTCACGATGGCGAAGGTCGGGCTGCTGACCGGGTCAGTGCAGCCGAAACCTCTGGCAATGCCCTCGCAGAAGGCCGTCTTGCCCGCGCCAAGCCCGCCGGTAAAGGCGATGAGCGCCCCGGGCGCAAGATGCTGCGCCACCTGCGCCCCCAGCGCCACCGTCTCCTCACGGGAGTGGGTGATAAATTCAGACATGGGTATCCCACCTCATATGCGTTTCTATAAAAAAGGGACGGCAGAGTCCTGCCGTCCTGTTCTGCCGTCCCTTAGTATAAACTATTTCCGTCAAAAGTGCAACGCTCAGGCCGCGCTTTCAAGCACATCGGCCAGCATATCTTCCGCGGCCTCCGCGCGTTCCTCGGGCGAGAAGTTTTCCGGCACATTCAGCCGGGCGTTCTCGTCACCGTAGAGCACCAGACACGCTGCTGCGGCGTGGGGGCGGCGTCCGCCCTGCTCCGTATACCAGATGATGTCGTTCTCGCCGTAGGTATCCTTCGCGTGGGCCAGCGCCCTGCCGATGGTCTGTCCCATCGCAAGATGGTTGATGGTGTCCCAGAGCATACTGCGGGAGTAGACCGTGTAGACGTTGTTCACATAGCCCAGCACAGTCCGCGCGCCGCCCGCCAGCAGTGCTTCGGCCATCGACTCATCCACGCTGTTCGTGACGCCCAGGAACTCACAGGTCTCGGAGTAGATGATGGTATTGCTGAGCTGGCCCGAGCGGTACGCATTGCGGAAGAAATCCGCTGTGACGCAGTAAAGGCCGTTGAGCTTGATGATGCGGTGAGCCAGCAGGTCAAAGCCGTAGATGATGTCTTTATACAGCGTGGACGCTTCTGTCAGCAGGACGATGGGCTCGGTCCGGGTGTGCTTCCGGAAAGTACCGTAGCTGTAAGTATAGTAGGCACCGTGGGCGCTCAGGATGCACAAATCATATTTGTTCATCCGGCGCAGGTCCGACAGGGTCACCCGGGTGTTCATTGTCGTGCGCAGGCCCATGCCTTCCCAGAAGCCCTGCATATAGGAATAATACGGAAAGCGGGAGCTGTTCACCGTATTATCGAAGGCATAATAAATGGCGGCACGGCCGATCGCCTCAGGCAGAGCGTTCTCCCGGTACCGCCGGGCCTCCGCAGCCTGCCGGACATCGTCGGTCAGGGGCATCTCGGCGGTGCGGGGAGTGCATTGAGCAATGTCCCTCGGGGCGCGCAGGCCGTTGTCTCCGGCGTCAAAGGTCATCTCGTCCAGCTCGTCGGGCAGAGTGAGCAGGATGCCGCCCAGTACGCCGCAGCGGTAGGTAAAGCTGACTATCCCGTTTTCCTCGTCGGTGCGGATGGAGTCCCGGCGCACCAGCCCCTTCCGGGCCAGTTCATCCAGCTCCGCAAGGGCCGAGGTGAGCCGTTCTTCCCGGGACATCTGCTCGTATTCGTCGCTGCCGGTCAGGGCCGTCACAGCGGCATCTGCCTGCTGCATCTCGGCGGCATCGTCCGTGGTGAGGGTAGACTTTGCCGTATCCTGCACCTCGCCCGCTCCGTCTGCCGCCCATGCGGCGGGAGCCAGCACAGCCGTCAGCACCAGTGCCAGTGCGCAGACCGCGCACAAAATTCGATGGCGTTGTTCCTTCATGTAAAAACTGTTCCTCCAAGAACGCCGGGGACCGGCCATTTACCGCCCCGGTACGTTTCATTTTAGAGGGCATATCGGCCTTTGTCAAGCGTTCTGCGCCGATTTTGCAAAGCTGTCACAACCGGCCATCTTGCGCACCTCTCTCCCCTGCTGTATAATAAGGTATATTGGGGGATCATGCCCGGCTGTGAGGCGGGGTTTCGAGGAAGCTGTTTTCGTAAGCGGAGTGCAATGCTTAGAAAACGGCTTCCCAAGGATACAGAAAGGTGGTGCTTTTTTGGAAAGCATTCAGCGATATTGGAAACGGACAGACAAGATGTACCTGCTGCTCTGCCTGTTCAGCAGCGCGATGGCGGTACTGGCGCTGTCGTCGTGGGCGGCGAAGCAGGGCAGCGGCTTTGCCGTGGATGAGCTCACCGGCCAGATCACCGGCATCGGCGACTACCGCCGGGCCGTGGTGCAGGCGGGCGCAGCGGCCATCGGCATCCTGGTGGCCATCCTTCTGTCCAACATCGACTACCGCAGCCTCGTCAACGTCTGGCCTGTCCATGTGGTGCTCACATGGGGCCTCGTGCTGCCCACGCTGGTCATCCGCAATGTGACCATTGGCCCGCTGACCATCGGCTACAACGCGGGCGACACCGACAACTATTCCTGGTACAAACTGGGCGGCTTCACCTTCCAGCCTACCGAGCTGGCAAAGATAAGCTTCATCCTTACCTTCGCCATGCATCTGAACAATGTCCGCAGCCGCCTCAATGAGCCGAAAGAGCTGGGCAAGCTGCTGCTCCATCTCTTCGTGCCGATCGGCATCATCCACATCCAGGGTGACGACGGTACGGCCATCATCTACGGCATCATCGGCTGCTGTATGCTCTTTGCCGCCGGGCTGAGCTGGAAGTATATCATCGGGGCCTTCTCTGCCCTCGCAGCGGCGGCAGCAGTGGCCTTCGCCTTCTTCAGCGACAAGATCGGCAAGGGCTACCAGTGGTACCGCATCCTTGCGGTCATCGACCCCAACAACGAGACGGGCTGGGCGCCCAGCGAGACGGTCTGGAAAAACATTGTCTACCAGCAGCAGCGGGGCGAGATCGCCATCGGCTCGGGCGGCATCTTCGGCAACGGCTTCTTCGGCGGCCGCTACTACAGCGTCCCCAACGCCCACAATGACTTCATCTTCAGCTGGATCGGCAACGCGGCGGGCTTCGTGGGCTGCTGCGTGGTGCTGGGCGTGCTGCTGGCCATCATCATCAAGACCTTCGCCACCGGAGCGTGCAGCGAGGATATGCTGGGCTCCTTCATCTGCGCCGGCATCGGCGGCGCGTTCATGGCCCAGATATTCGTCAATGTCGGCATGAACCTCCGCCTCCTGCCGGTCATCGGCGTCACCCTGCCCTTCTACTCGGCGGGCGGCAGCTCGGTGCTCATGCTGTATATCTGCGTGGGGCTGGTGCTGTCGGTGTATATGCACAATACGAAAAAACTGTTTGGTTAAGTCTCTCTCAGAACAGGCGCTGTCGTTCAGCGCCTGTTTTTATTTTCCGGCCAAATCTCCAAAAGTCTTGTAACACGACAGAAGTCGTGATAAAATATTCAGGTATTTTATCTATATTCTTTTGACTTTTTCAGGAGGTCCCATGAAGCATCATTCTCTCTCCAAAGTCCTCAAGCGCCTCGCCTGCGTGCTGGCGGCGCTGGTCATCGCGCTGGCTGTCGCCGTGTTCGCCCTCTGGCACAACGAGCTGGCCACCCTCTCGTCCCTCAAAAAGCTCTCTGACCGCGACGAAGCCCACCGCGACGGTGCAGTCTACCAGCTCAACGTCTCGGGCGGCTACTACTTTGACGATTTTCTGGCCCAGGGCGGCGCATCCACTGACTCTGCGCTCATCTCCTTCATCACCCAGAGCATCACCAAGGGCATCATCCCCATGAACATCAAGACCAGCACCATTGCCTGCTCGGCCTTTACCGCAGACACCCAGAGCGGCGACCGGGTCTTTGGCCGCAACTACGACTTCTCGGCCACCAACACCGCCATCGTCTACACGAACCCCGGTAAGGGTCGTCACGCCTCCTACTCCACCATCGACCTGAGCTTCCTCGGCCTCGACAAGGACAAGGACGTAGAGAGCCTCGGCCAGAAGATCCTGACCCTCGCGGCCCCCTATGTGCCGCTGGACGGCGTCAACGACGCCGGTGTGGCCTGCGGCATCTTCATGTCCTATCAGGGCGAGGGCAAAGGCATCCCCACCGACACCCAGACCGACAAGCCCGACCTCACCTCCACCACCCTGCTCCGGCTCATCCTCGACTACGCCGACTCGGTGGAGGACGCTGTGGCGCTGGCTGAGCAGTACGACCTTCACGACTCGGCAAGCAGCTGCTTCCACTACATGGTGGCCGACTCCACCGGCCGCAGCGCCATCCTCGAGTGGGTGGGTGCTGATGCCGACCACGACGCCGACGGCTCTCAGCGTCAGCTGAACGTCCTCTGGAACGACACCGACGCCCTCTCCGATTCCTCCGACTGGCAGGTGGTGACCAACTTTATCAAGGCGCCCGGCTACTACGACGGCACTGCCGTCGAGATGAAGGGCCTCGACCGCTACGAGCACCTTGCGGCTGCCCTGCGCCAGACCAACGGCGTCGTAGCTGACAAGAGCGCTGCCATGGACCTGCTGGCCTCGGTGGGCCGCCGCACCTGGAACAACGACGACTCCAACACCAACACCATCCACAGCGTGGTCTACGATTTGACCGATCGGTCTGTTCTCTGGGTAGGCAATGAGCACTACGGCGAGGATGGGTATACATTTGAGTTTCAGCTTGGGGCGTAAAATGTAATTTTCTTGCGGTAAGCTTGACTTTTTTGAATTTCGCATATACTGAAAGCGGAAATGCAAAGATTCCATTTGGACTCACCAAAAAGAACAGGAGCTGCGTCCCGAAAGGATGCAGCTCCTGTTCTTTATATTATCTTACTTCAGCACTGCGCCGAGGTTTGCGCTGGTGACCATGCGGGCGTAGCGGCTCAGCCAGCCGGTCTTGATGTTGGGCTCGGGAGCGACATACTTTGCCTTGCGCTGGGCCAGCACCTCATCGGGCACTTCCAGCGTGATGCTGGCGTTGGGGATGTCGATGTGGATGGTATCGCCTTCCTCAACAAGGCCAATGGGGCCGCCGGAAGCAGCCTCCGGACTGACGTGGCCAATGGCAGCGCCGCGGGAAGCGCCGGAGAAGCGGCCATCGGTGATGAGGGCCACGGTCTTGTCCAGCTTCATGCCGGCCAGAGCGGAGGTGGGGTTGAGCATCTCACGCATACCGGGGCCTCCCTTGGGGCCTTCGTAGCGGATGACCACCACGTCGCCCGGGACGATCTTGCCCGCATAGATGGCGGCGATGGCCGTTTCCTCGCTGTTGAAGACGCGGGCCGGGCCGGAGTGCTCCTGCATCTCGGGGGCCACGGCGCTGCGCTTGACGACGCAGCCATCGGGGGCGATGTTGCCCCACAAAATCTGCAGACCACCGGTCTGAGAATAGGGATTTTCGATAGGACGGATGGCCTTGTCGTTCAGGATGTGAGCGCCCTTGATGTTCTCGCCGAGGGTCTTGCCGGTGACGGTGGGGACATCGAGGTCCAGCAGGCCCTTCTTGGCCAGCTCTGCCTGCACGGCAGGGATGCCGCCGGCGGCGTAGAGGTCAGGCATATGGGTGGGGCCTGCGGGGGCCAGATGGCAGAGGTTCGGGGTCTTGGCGCTTATCTCATTGAAAAGCTTCAGGTCGATCGGCACACCGGCCTCGTAGGCGATGGCCAGCAGGTGCAGAACGGTATTGGTGGAGCAGCCCAGCGCCATATCGCAGGTCAGCGCATTGCGGATGGAGCGCTCGTTGATGATCTGGCGGGCGGTGATACCCTTCTTCACCATATCCATGACGGCCATACCGGCGTGCTTTGCCAGCAGCAGGCGCTTGGAGTAGACGGCGGGGATGGTGCCGTTGCCGGGCAGTGCGATGCCGATGGCCTCGCACAGGCAGTTCATGCTGTTGGCGGTGTACATACCGGAGCAGCTGCCGCAGCTGGGGCAGCAGTTGCAGGTGCAGTCTTCCAGCTGCTCGTCGGTGATCATACCGGCCTTATAAGCGCCCACGGCCTCGAACATCTTGGAAAGGCTGACTTCCTCGCCGCCGTAGGTGCCGGCCAGCATGGGGCCGCCGGAGCAGACCACGGCAGGCACATCCATGCGGACAGCGGCCATGACCATGCCGGGAACAATCTTATCACAGTTAGGCACCAGCACCAGACCGTCCAGCTGATGAGCCATCAGCATGGTCTCCACGCTGTCGCAGATGAGCTCGCGGGAAGCGAGGCTATACTTCATGCCCACATGGCCCATGGCGATGCCGTCGCAGACGCCGATGGCCGGGATGAGGATGGGGGTGCCCCCTGCCATCTGGACGCCTGCCTTGACGGCGTCGGCGATCTTATCCAGATTCATGTGGCCGGGGACGATCTCACTGTAGGCACTCACCACACCGATGAGGGGGCGGTCCAGCTCTTCCGGGGTGTAGCCCAGGGCGTAAAACAGGCTTCGGTTGGGCGCGCGCTCCGAGCCTTTGGTCACGTTGTCACTTCTCATTTTATCCTCCTGATGCAAAAAAGCGCCGGAACCAGCAGTTTTTCTGCTAAAACCGACGCTCTGGGATTCAACCTCTCAGTCTGCTTCGCAGACAGCTCCCCTACCGAGGGGAGCCTCTGGCGAA
>OJNU01001714.1_pt1 | contig 10201 bp, 8 predicted proteins | sample 1597941 | NCBI WGS metagenome assembly OJNU01 (sample SAMN01915228, study PRJEB22387) | human gut metagenome | isolation source: stool | host: Homo sapiens | place: USA | reverse complement strand
CTATATTTTCTTCCAATTTTTTTATTCTTTTGTTCTCATTTTACTCCAACGTGCAATATTTTTTGATTGCTGTCTCATACAGATTGTTTCCCTCACTGTCAATGACAACGATCACCGGGAAATCTTTCACTTGAAGCTTACGGATTGCCTCAGCTCCAAGATCTTCATAACATACGATCTCAGATTTTGTGATACATTTGGATAAAAGCGCCCCTGCTCCGCCGACTGCTGCAAAGTAAACTGCATGGTTTCTGACAATCGCGTCAATGACTTCTTTCGAACGTTTTCCTTTTCCGATCATCGCCTTTTCTCCGAGATCTAAAAGAGTTGGCGCATATTTATCCATTCTGGTTGCAGTTGTCGGTCCTGCAGAACCTATTGGACGTCCCTCTCTTGCCGGGGATGGTCCCATGTAATAGATTGTGGAATCTTTGATGTCGATCGGGAGTTCTTCGCCACGCTCCAATGCCTCGATCATTCTTTTGTGTGCAGCATCTCTTGCCACATAAATGGTTCCTGTTATGTAAACGTAATCACCGGACCTTAAATTTTTTGTCACTTCCCCGGTGATCGGTGTTGTAATATGCTTGTCCATATTCTGCGCTCCCATTTCTAAATTTATATTTTCTTCATTTATGACTGTAAAATTCAAAAAACTACATTTGTAGTGGTATGTTTTTTCTTACACTTCCCTCACCACATGCCGGTTCACATGACAGCAGATATTGACTGCCACCGGAAGTCCTGCAATATGTGTCGCGTAAGTATTCACATTCACTGCGAGAGCAGTGGTTGTTCCGCCAAGTCCACCCGGTCCGATTCCAAGCCGATTGATTTTTTCTAACATTTCTTCCTCTAACTCTTTCACGTATGGGATAGCAGAATGTTCGCCCACCGGTCTGGTCAACGCCTTTTTTGCTAAAATCGCACATTTTTCAAAAGTACCGCCAATACCAACTCCGACAACCATTGGCGGACAGGCATTCGGTCCTGCATCCTTCACTGCTGTAAGAATTGCATTTTTTACACCCTCAATTCCATCAGCTGGTTTTAGCATGAACACACGGCTCATATTTTCACTTCCGAATCCTTTTGGAGCCATTGTAATTATCACTTTATCTCCCGGAACAATGCTGTAGTGGATCACCGCTGGGGTATTGTCTTTCGTATTTTCGCGGATGATAGGATCACCAACGACTGATTTTCTTAAATAGCCTTCCGTATATCCCTGACGGACACCTTCGTTTACCGCATCTTCGACTGCCATTCCCTCAAAATGAACATCCTGTCCGACTTCCAGAAAAATAACTGCCATTCCGGTATCCTGACAGATTGGGATCATCTCTTCATCTGCAATTTTCAAGTTTTCCTGAAGCTGATTTAATATTTTTTTACCAAGTTCTGATTTTTCAGAAACGGTGGCATCTTTCAGGGCTTTATCCATATCTTTGGAAAGATAATGGTTTGCCTCGATACACATTTCTTTTATATTTTTTACGATATCCTCTGTATTGACTGTTCTGATCATGTTAATTTCTCCCGATAATTGTATTACGTTTGTAATTTAATATATATTTTCCTATTCATCTTTCTTATGATCCGGTTTGCGGATGTTAAAGTATTTCTTGTATTTCTCCAGAGATTCATTCTGTTCACGGGAAGTCATATCTGGGAACGCCTTCATCAAACGCTTGAAACCAAAATTCTTCTCTGCAAATAATTCTTTGTATCTGCGCTCAAGTTCCTCTTTCTCATGCTGTTTTTCCAGACGAGCCGCCTCGCGTGTTTCTTTGTAAGCAGCAATCTTTTCTTTTACATTGATATTTTCTGCAGACTCAGAAAGTTTTTCTCTGGCACTTGCTGCAGTAGAAGCAATCTTCTCTTTTGCAGTGGATGGCAGATCCATAAGATTTTCTTTCGTATCAGAAATTTTTGTGAGAAGTTCCTCATGTGTTTCCTGGAACTCCTCCGATCTTTCTACTGCGGTTGTCACATTCTCGTAGATATTTTCGCCGATCTCATCAGATAGTTTATGTATTTTCGCAGCCATTTCATCCATTACTTTCAGCCGCTTGTTAAACTTCAAAATTGTAGTAATGGTAACACCACAGTCAACAGCAAAAACCGCCATGACAATGCTGAGCAGCACAACCCCCAGAATGTGAGGGATCATGGTGATGCCCTTGTAGATGATCGGATGAATCACATCCATAATGAATGTACATGCAAGTCCCCAGTAGATGGAAAATTTCAAACACACATATCCATGCAGATTGAATGGCTTGTTGCTGTAATCCCACCACTTGTTGTGAAACACTTTTTCCAAAATAAATCCGGTAATGTATTCCAAAATGGAAGTCAGTAACAAAGAACCCGCAAATAATATCAGCAGATTATCCTTTAACGGAGTCAAAACAGCTACGACGATCACCACTCCACATCCGTAAATTGGACAATAAGGTCCATTTAAAAATCCCCGGTTTACAAAAATTCCCCGGTCCAATGCTGCATAAGATACTTCTGTGCACCATCCGATAAATGCATAAATAATAAAAATCCATACTAACTCATAAAAATTTTGCGGCACTTTTCATTCCCCCTGTTGTTCTACTTTCTATTGGAGTTTTACTACAATTTTAAAACTCATGTATTCTATATTTACGCAAAAGTATAAACGAAAGTTTTTGCTATGACAATGAAATTTTTCCACGGAAGTTGGATTTTCGCAACACGTTATCCACATTTGCACTATGGATTTCTTGATAACATATGTTGTTTTTTCATTTTTGTGTTGACATCATTCATTTTTCAAATAATCAAAATTGAACATCCTTTTTTTCAAATCAGGCTTGTTATCATGAAAAATAATTTGTTTTTAGATAGACAAATCGGCTGCTACATAAAAATGTGGCAGCCTACTGTCCAGACCACAGTGAAGTCTTTGTATCACTGCGGTCAAAATATTTTTTTATTCCTCTTCCGAATCAGACTCAGCACGGCTTAATAATTCCTGCATTAATTCATCATCCGTTTCTGTCATCTGACCTGCCGCTTTTTTCGCAGCCTCTGCTGCAGCCGCAGCACTCTTGGCTTCCTCTTCCTCTGTGACAAGTTCAGATTCATCTGTATTTTCCATGAGGGATTTGTCCTCACGTACTTTTGCAATGCTTGCAACTGTGACATCATCCGCAAGATTCATCAGTTTTACACCGGAAGTAACTCTTCCGAGTAATGCCGTATCACTGACTTTGATACGGATAATGATTCCCTCCGTTGTGATCAGCATCATCTCATCATCCTGATTGACTGCTTTCACACCGACGATATTTCCGGTTTTCTCTGTGATCTTATAGCATTTCACACCTTTACCACCACGGTTCTGGGCTGTAAATTCAGATGCAAGTGTGCATTTTCCAAGACCTTTTTCAGATACGATCATCAGTGATTCGCCCTGGGATTCCATCTGCATTCCGACAACTTTATCTCCATCCGTCAAATTCATACCGATCACACCCATAGAGGTTCTTCCGGTACTTCTGACATCTCTCTCATTGAAACGGATACACTGTCCGTATTTTGTCACAAGGAAAATATCCTGTTCGTTATCGGTCTTTTTCACTTCGATCAATTCATCATCTTCACGCAGTGTGATGGCTGCAAGTCCTGTTTTTCTGACATTCGCATAATCGGTGATCGGTGTTTTCTTCACAATACCATTCTTAGTTGCCATAAACAGATAGTGTCCTTCGGTATATTCCTTGATTGGGATCACTGCGGTAATTTTCTCTCCCGGCTGAAGCTGCAACAGGTTAATGATCGCAGTACCTCTCGCGGTTCTGCCCGCTTCCGGAATTTCGTATGCTTTCATTCTGTATACACGACCGGTATTGGTAAAGAACATCATGTAATGATGGGAAGTTGTCATCAAAAGTTCCTCGATGTAATCTTCATCGATCGTCTCCATTCCCTTGATTCCCTTGCCGCCACGGTTCTGGGCACGGAAATTATCAAGGCTCATTCTCTTGATATAGCCAAGTTTTGTCATTGCGATCACAGTGTTGGTTACCGGAATGAGATCCTCCATGGAAATATCATACTCGTCAAATCCGATGGAAGTTCTTCGCTCATCACCGTATTTTTCTGCGATCAAGAGGATTTCCTCACGGATAACACCAAGGAGTTTTTTCTCATCTGCCAGAATTGCTTTTAACTCTGCAATACGATCCATCAACTCCGCATACTCAGCTTCGATCTTCTCGCGTTCCAGACCTGTCAGTGCGCGCAGACGCATATCGACGATCGCCTGTGCCTGAACATCTGTCAGGGAAAATCTCTCGATCAAACGATTTTTTGCTTCCGGTGTATTTGCACTGCTTCGGATAATATTGATCACTTCATCGATATTATCAAGCGCGATCAGTAAGCCCTCCAAAATGTGAGCACGTTCTTCTGCTTTGTTTAAATCGTATTTTGTTCTTCTGGTCACAACATCTTTCTGGTGATCCAGATAGTAGCCTAACATCTCATGGAGATTTAATACTTTTGGCTGGTTGTCCACAAGGGCTAACATGATAACACCAAACGTATCCTGCATCTGGGTATGTTTGTAGAGCAGATTCAAAACCACATTCGGATTTACATCGCGGCGCAGCTCGATACATATACGCATACCCTGACGGTCAGACTCATCACGAAGATCCGTGATTCCATCAATTTTTTTATCTCTTACAAGCTCTGCGATTTTCTCGATCAGTCTTGCTTTGTTGACCATATATGGAAGTTCGGTCACAACAATACGGTTTTTACCATTCTGCATCGGCTCGATATTGGTGATCGCACGAACTCTGATTTTTCCACGTCCGGTGCGGTAAGCTTCGTTAATTCCGGTTGTTCCAAGAATCATCGCTCCGGTTGGAAAATCCGGACCTTTTACAATACTCAAAAGTTCTTCGATATCTGTCCCACGATCCTCTAGCACTTCGTTGTCGATAATTTTTACGACAGCATTAATCACCTCACGCAGATTGTGAGGCGGAATGTTTGTGGCCATACCGACAGCAATACCGGTTGTTCCGTTTACCAGAAGATTCGGATAGCGGGAAGGGAGCACCGTCGGCTCTTTCTCGGTCTCATCAAAGTTTGGTACAAAGTCAACGGTATCTTTATTGATGTCTGCGAGCATTTCCATGGAAATTTTACTGAGTCTTGCCTCTGTATATCGCATCGCAGCAGCACCGTCACCGTCGACAGAACCAAAGTTTCCATGACCATCAACAAGCGGATATCTTGTAGACCAGTCCTGTGCCATGTTGACCAATGCTCCATAGATGGAACTGTCTCCATGTGGATGGTATTTACCCATGGTATCACCGACAATACGCGCACATTTTCTGTGTGGCTTGTCCGGTCCATTATTTAATTCGATCATGGAGTAGAGTACACGACGCTGTACCGGTTTCAAACCATCTCTTACATCCGGCAATGCACGCTGGGCGATAACGCTCATCGCATAATCGATGTAGGATGTCTCCATTGTTTTTTTCAGATCGACATCATGGATTTGATCAAAAATTTTGTCATCCATTCTATTTACCTCATTCCTGCAAATTCTTTTTGGTTAAAAATCTGCATTTCTCTAATTAAACTACATTTGCAATTATATTATAAATTAACTTCCTATCACGCTATTAAACTACATTTGCAGTAATATATAGTTTTATGCACACTTAATCTTAGATATCAAGATTCTGCACATCCTTCGCATTTTCTTCAATAAACTCACGTCTCGGTTCTACTTTATCTCCCATGAGAGTTGTAAATGTAATATCAATCTCAGAAGTACTCTCATCATCGATCATAACACGTTTTAAAATTCGTTTCTCCGGATCCATGGTCGTCTCCCAAAGCTGTTCCGCATCCATCTCACCAAGTCCTTTGTAACGCTGGATCTTATTATTTCCGTCACGTCCGATCTCCGTTAAGATTGCATTTAACTCATCATCACTGTAAGCGTACCATACATTTTTGTTTTTTTCGATCTTGTATAGTGGCGGCTGTGCCAGATATACATGACCTTCTTTGATCAGATCCGGCATGAACCGATAAAGGAATGTCAGCATTAACGTACTGATATGGGCACCATCGACATCGGCATCCGTCATAATGATAATCTTGTTGTAACGAAGTTTGCTGATATCAAAGTCTTCATGAATACCTGTACCAAACGCAGTGATCATAGCTTTGATCTCAGCATTTCCATAAATCTTATCCAGTCTTGCCTTCTCGACATTTAAAATCTTACCACGAAGTGGGAGGATTGCCTGTGTTGCACGGCTTCTCGCAGTCTTAGCGGAACCGCCGGCGGAATCTCCCTCGACGATGAAAATCTCACAGTTCTTTGGATCTTTGTCAGAACAGTCTGCCAGTTTTCCCGGAAGAGACATTCCCTCCAGTGCTGTTTTTCTTCTGGTTAAATCTCTCGCTTTTCTTGCAGCCTCTCTCGCGCGCTGTGCAAGAAGTGACTTTTCACAGATTGTCTTGGCAACCGTCGGATTCTGCTCTAAAAAGTAAGTAAGCTGCTCGCTTACAATGGAATCCACCGCACCGCGGGCTTCGCTATTACCCAGTTTCTGCTTGGTCTGTCCCTCAAACTGAGGTTCCTCGATCTTGACACTGATAATGGCGGTCAGTCCTTCACGGATATCATCACCCGTCAATGCCGGTTCACTGTCTTTTAATAATTTATTCGCTCTTGCATAAGCATTAAATGTTTTCGTCAATGCATTACGGAATCCGGCAAGATGTGTACCACCTTCCGGTGTGATAATGTTATTGACAAAACTTAACGTCAACTCATTGTAGGAATCATTATGCTGCATGGCAACTTCCACATAGACACCATTTCCACTGCCCTCACAGTAAATGACTTCCGGGTATAAAGCTTCTTTGCTCTTGTTTAAGTAAGTAACAAATTCTTTGATACCGCCGGCATAATGAAAATCATGAGTTCTCGCCGGGTTTTCTCTTAAATCTGTCAGCACGATTCTTAAACCTTTTGTCAAAAAGGCTGTCTCACGCAAACGCTGTTTTAACGTATCATAATCAAAAACGGTCTCTTCAAAAATCGATCCGTCCGGCCAGAAAGTAACCTTTGTTCCGTGCTTGTCCTCGCCGCATTCTCCGATCACTTTCACCGGTTCATCCGGTTTACCGATCTTGTAACTCTGGAAATAAACCTTTCCTTCACGGTAAACCTCAACTTTTAACTTTGTGGAAAGTGCATTTACAACTGACGCACCTACGCCGTGAAGTCCACCAGATACTTTGTAGCCTCCACCGCCAAATTTTCCACCGGCATGAAGTACAGTGTATACGACTTCCAATGCGGATTTTCCAGCTTTGTGATTGATGTCGACCGGAATACCACGTCCATCATCTTCTACGGTAATAGAGTTATCTTCATTTATGGTCACTTCAATATTTTTGCAGTATCCGGCAAGTGCCTCATCTACTGAGTTATCTACAATCTCATATACCAGATGATGTAAGCCCCTGGCTGATGTACTACCGATGTACATACCCGGTCTTTTACGAACAGCCTCAAGTCCTTCCAAAATCTGGATCTGGTCTCCACCATATTCGTTTTCTGTACCCATTTATTCCTCCATTCTGCACATAAAAAAATATGTACAATGCAATTATATTTCTTTTCTCTCTTCCACAGTCCCCTGTACAACTTTAAATATCTTATTGATCTGAAATCTATTTTTTACAAATTCATCCAGCCCTGTACAGGTGATCAGCGTCTGTGTATCATGAATACTGTTAAGCAGATAATTCTGCCGGTTACTGTCAAGTTCCGACAACACATCATCGAGCAGCAAAACCGGTGTATCATGAATGGACCGTTTGACCAGTTCAATCTCTGACAATTTCAAGGACAGAGCTGAAGTTCTCTGCTGTCCCTGCGAACCGAACTTCCGGATGTCCACCTCACCGATGGAAAAAAGAAGATCGTCCCGGTGTGGTCCCACCGATGTCATACACTGCCGCATATCCCGCTCTTTGACTCTGGACAGTTCATCCTCAAAAAAGATATCTTCAATACTTGGTTCATATTGCAAAATTAAATCTTCTTTTTCACCGGAAATCCGATAGTGAATATCATGCACGATCTCATTTAGCTCATCAACAAACTGTTTTCTTCGCCGAATGATTTTCCTGCCAGTTTCTACCAGCTGCATATCCCATACCGGAAGTGTATCCTTTAAATCCGGTCTGTAAACCATATCTTTTAATAATTTGTTGCGCTGATTCAAAATTTTATTGTAAGTTGTAAGGTCTGACAAATATATTTTATCCAACTGACACAATTCAGAATCCAGAAATCTGCGGCGTTCCGCCGGACCATTTTTGATAATATTCAGATCCTCCGGCGAGAAAAATACCATATTGAGAATTCCAAAAAGCTCGCTGGCTTTTTTGATCGGAACTTTATTGATTGCGATTCCCTTGGAACGATTGTGTTTTAAATGCATATCAATCTGATATTCTTTATCTTTTTTTACTACAACCGTTCTGATATGGGACTCCTGCTCCCCGAAACGGATCATTTCCTTATCCTTACTACATTTGTGGGACTTAGTTGTTCCACTTAAGTATGCAGCTTCAAGGATATTCGTTTTTCCCTGCGCATTGTCCCCGTAAAAAATATTGGTTCCCTCATCAAATGAAATATTTAAATCTTCATAATTTCGAAAATTCTGCAATTCAATTGATTTTATGATCATTTTACAATCTGAATTGTCTCGCCGTTAAAGGAAACAACATCTCCATTGTATAATTTTTTTCCACGCTGAAGCTCTGTCTCGCCGTTTAATTTTACCTGTCCATCCTGAATAAAAAACTTTGCATCTACTCCGGATTCTACAAGACCTGCTTTTTTCAAAGCCTGTCCCAGTTTGATAAATTCATCCGTCTCTCTGATATTTACTGTGATCATCTTTCTGCCTTTCTTAGTTAGTGGCTGCGTTAAAGTTTACCGGAAGAATCAGATAAATGAACTTTCCTTCATCATCCTTGATAAAACATGGAGCCTTCGGGTTTACCATATAAAGAGAAACCTCTTCCTCATCGATGACTCTCAATGCATCGATAAAGAATTTCGGATTAAATCCAATGAGGATATCTTTTCCCTCTTTTGCGATATCAATATCTTCATTCATGGAACCAATAAAAGAATTGATCTTTAATTCCATATTTCCATCTGTGATATTCATGATAATTGGTTTCTTGTCCCCCTCTTTTACGAGAAGTGTTGCACGGTCGATACAGTCTAATAATTCACGCTTATTAATCTTAACTTTTGTATCATAATCAGAGGAAAGCATCTGCTCAATCTTGAAATACTCTCCTTCGATCAATCTGGATACAACTGTAGTATCATCAAATTCAAATACAATATGATTCTCTGAAAGGAAAATATTGACTTCTTCCTCTGCACTTCCAGGTAAAATCTTACTTACTTCCTGAAGTGTTTTACCAGGAACAACTACTTTCTTATGATCGTAATTATTCTTTAATTCAATATTACGGATGGAAATTCTATGTCCATCCAGAGAAACTACTTTTAACTGATTCTCTTCAATCTCGAAAAGTTCACCCGTCATCAGTTTATTGTTGTCATTGTCAGCAATTGAGAAGATTGTCTGACGAATCACTTCTTTTAAAGTAAACTGGGAGATTGAAATACATTCATTTCTTTCAATAAATGGAATATAGGAAAAATCATCGCCTGATTTTCCAACAATGTTAAACTTTGATTTCTCACAGGTAATGGTAGTTTTAAAATTGGAATCTGTTTCGATCACAACATCACTGTCCGGTAATTTACGGACAATCTCAGAAAAAATCTTAGCATCTAATGCAATGATACCTCTCTCTGCAATCTCTCCTTCGATCTTAGTTTCAATTCCAAGTTCCATATCGTTTGCTGTTAATTTAATTTCATTAGCAGAAGCATCAATTAAAATACATTCAAGGATTGCCATTGTGGTTCTGGTTGGAACAGCTTTGGACACAATGTTAACTCCATGAAGCAGATTTGATTTAGAACAGATTAATTTCATAATGTGAATAACTCCTTCCTGCTTGGCGAAAGCCAAAATAACTATAATTAATAAAAGATATTAAAAGTAGTCGT
>OJNU01001695.1_pt1 | contig 10280 bp, 6 predicted proteins | sample 1597941 | NCBI WGS metagenome assembly OJNU01 (sample SAMN01915228, study PRJEB22387) | human gut metagenome | isolation source: stool | host: Homo sapiens | place: USA | reverse complement strand
CGCCAGCATCGAGTGCAGCGTGGTGTCGCGCTCGTGGGCGTCGGGTGTCAGCACGTCGTCCAGCGTGTAGCCGTCCTGGCCCACGGTCACCACCTTGAGTTTCATGTTCTCGAACACGATGCCCTTTTCGTTGTTGGCGCCGAAGAGCATTTTCTCTCCGTGGCGCAGCGTCACCGTGCGTTCGGCGCGCGTGGCCTTGTCGGCTGCGAAGTCGGCATGGGTCTTATCGTTGAAAATCACGCAGTTCTGCAACGCTTCGATCACCGACATGCCCGTATGTCTGGCCGCGGCGATCATGCACTCCTTCGAGAGGGCGACCTCCATGTCGATCGTGCGGGCGAAGAACGTGCCCTTGGCGCCGATGACCAGTTCGCCGGGGTTGAACGGCTTCTCGACCGTTCCGTAGGGCGAGGTCTTGGTGATCTTGCCCAGCTTCGAAGTGGGGGAGTACTGGCCCTTCGTGAGGCCGTAAATCTCGTTGTTGAACAGGATGACGTTGAGGTCCACGTTGCGGCGGATGGCGTGGATGAAGTGGTTGCCGCCGATGGCCAGCGAGTCGCCGTCGCCCGTGGTGACCCAGACGCTGAGGCGCGGGTTGGCGACCTTGACGCCCGTGGCCACGGCGTTGGCGCGGCCGTGCACCGAATGGAACCCGTAGGTCTTCATGTAATAGATGAACCGCGACGAGCAGCCGATGCCCGACACGAACGTGAAAAGATTGTGCGGCGTGTCGGTCGCGTCGGCGATCTCGGGCAGCGCGCGCTGTACGGCGCTGAGGATGGCGTGGTCGCCGCATCCGGGGCACCAGCGTACCTCCTGGTCGCTTTTGAAATCCGCGGGGGTGTATTTGTATTCTGCCATGGCGTTATTTCAATAAGGATTCGAATTTTTGGCAAAGCTCTGCAACCGTGAAGGGCAGGCCCTCGCACTTGTTGTACTGTTCGTAGCGGAACTCCTGCAAACTCTGGCGCAGATAGTTGGCGAACTGCCCTTCGTTCAGCTCGCAGACGACGATCTTGCGGAATTTCGAGAATATCTCGCGTACGCCGTGCGGCAGCGGGTTGATGTAGTTGAAATGGCACAGCGAAACGCGCTTGCCTTCGGCGCGCATCTGGTCGACGGCGTTTTGCAGGTGTCCGCGCGTACCTCCCCAGCCGACCACCAGCAGGTCGCCTTCCGGGGCGCCCCATACGGCCTGTGCCGGGATGTCGTCGACGGCTTTCGCCACCTTTTCGGCGCGGGTGCGTACCATTTTCTGGTGGTTCGACGGGTCGTGCGAGATACAACCCTTTACGCAGTCCTTTTCAAGGCCGCCGACACGGTGTTCCAGCCCCGTCTTGCCGGGGAATGCCCAGCCGCGGGCCAGGTTTTCGTTGCGCACGTAGGGCATGAAACCGCCTTCGGGGGCCTCGTCCACGATCGGCGGGGTGATGGCAGGGTAGTCCTTCATCGCAGGGATGCGCCACGGCTCCGAGCCGTTGGCGATGAACCCGTCGGTCAGCAGGATCACGGGGGTCATATGCTCCATGGCCAGGCGCCCGGCCTCGAATGCGTAGTGGAAGCAGTCGCTGGGCGACGATGCCGCCACGACGATCACGGGGCACTCGCCGTTGCGGCCGTAGAGCGCCTGCGCCAGATCGCTCTGCTCGGTCTTGGTCGGAAGTCCCGTCGAGGGGCCGCCGCGCTGTACGTCGACCACCACCAGCGGCAACTCGGTCATCACGGCCAGTCCCAGCGCCTCGCTCTTGAGCGACAGGCCGGGGCCCGAGGTGGTCGTCACGGCGAAGTTGCCGGCGAAGGCTGCGCCGATGGCGGTGCAGATGCCCGCGATTTCGTCTTCGGCCTGGACGGTCTTCACCCCGAGGTCTTTGCGCTTGGCCAGCTCTTCGAGGATTACGGTGGCCGGAGTGATCGGGTACGAGCCGCAGAAGAGCGGCAACCCGGCCTTTTCGGCTGCGGCGCACAGTCCCCATGCCGTGGCGACGTTGCCGCTGATCGAGCGGTAGGTGCCCTTTTCGAGCGGTGCGGGCGCTACGGTATAGGTGTTTGCGAACTGGTGCGTATTGGCTGCGTAGTTGTATCCCGCCTGGATGGCCAGCTTGTTGGCTTCGGCTATGGCGGGGTTCTTCTTTGCGAATTTGGTTTCGATGTATTTGAATGCGTAAGCCTCCGGCCGGTCGAACAGGTAGAAGCAGATACCCAGTGCGAACATGTTTTTGCACTTGGTTACGGCCTTGTTGTCGAGGCCGGTCTCCCGGAGCACTTCGCGCGTCATCGAGGTGATGTCGGGAATGACGACGTTGTACTCGTCGAGTTGCAACTCGGCGATGGGGTCGAGCGTGGCGAAGCACGCCTTTTTGAGGTGGTCTTCGGTGATCGAATCGCCGTCGATGATGACCGTCGCACCCGGTTTGAGCCATTTGCGGTTGGCCTTGAGCGCTGCGGGGTTCATGGCTACGAGCACGTCGCAGTAGTCGCCGGGGTTGAGTTCGCGGTGACTGCCGAAGTGTACCTGAAATCCCGATACGCCGGCCACGGTTCCCTGCGGCGCACGAATTTCGGCGGGGTAGTCCGGAAAGGTCGAGATGCCGTTGCCCATGAGCGCCGAGGTGTCGGAGAAAAGCGTCCCCGTGAGCTGCATTCCGTCGCCCGAATCGCCCGAGAAGCGGATGACGACGTCTTGAAGCTCTTGTACATGCTCTTGATTCATCGCTTTATCGTTAAATGAATGGTTTGTTTTCACGTTTTGTATCCAGCACTTCCGGCGGGGTTCCTTTCCGGAAGGCGTCGAATGGGAGGGGCGCCTCTTCGGGAATCGCCTCTTTCGACGAGGTTTTCCGGCCGGAAACGGTATCCGCCGGCCTTGTTGCAGGATGGGTAAACCGTGGGCAAATATATAAAATTTCCGGCATATTGGCACGGCGAAACTGAAAAACGGACGCTCTTTTCCTGCCTCAGTTTTTTATCGAGCCTTTTGTTCGTTAAATTATTTAAAATATATCGGCCGGTTCATTCGCTTGCGATTCGCACCGTTCGCGTCGGCCTGGAAAGGGAAACGGCGTGTTTTCCGGCGGGAATTCCTCTGTCCGGCCCTCCTGCCCACGGAGAAATAATTATTGATTATTTTTATTTATTCGGAGGGCTATATGAGTCGTCCGACTGCAAATTTGCGATTTTTTAGCACGATATTTATTTATCGTGATTTCGTTTTTATGGATTTGGCGAACGGGTGTGGCTCGGGTCGCATGTTTTTCGTTAAGATGTATGGGGTTGCGCTTTCTCCGGCCATGCCAATGCCATAGCCGGAGAAAGATTGACGCAGACGAACTTCCTTTCGGCGCACGGTTTGCAAAAGGTCCGTTCCGTAATTCGAAAGCGATCCGAAGCCGTTGATTGTCCGAAACTTTCCGGATTCGGGACGGACGGTTTTTACCGGATCTTCCTTATTCAGCTTACGATTCGGAACGAGCGGAGCGCTTTTCGGGAGAATATTCCTTTAAAACGGCCGTTCGGCCGATGTATTATCCGTTTAGATAGCGGATGCGTTTTTATGATATATCTTTATATCGTTGTCGGGCCGGATAATTTGTCGTACATTTAACAACTCTCTCTTTTCGAGTCCGGAACGGCGGGCGGGTTCCGTCTCGGGCAGGGACGCTCGCAGGCTGCGGTATGCCGGACGCGGAAGAGGGAAAATGAATTTCAATCATCAAAATTTATGTTGAAGCCTATGAAAAATTTCAGACTATCGGCGCTTTTGTGTTGCGTTTCGCTGTGCGGTTTCGCCGCCTGTTCGGACGACAAGACCGACGATCAGCCGGAACCGCAGGCCTATCAGGTCACGCAGTTCGAATCGAGTACGATTCCGGCCTCGATTCCCGGTGAAGGGGGGGGGGATAAACTGACCTTCGTCATCAGGACGGAGACGCGCTCGACGGGCGCGACCTTCGAACCGTGGGCTTATCGCCTGACGCTCGGCGACGCGGTGGGCGACGCGGTGACGGTCACGAAGCCCACGACCGAAATCGCGATTACGATTCCGCCTAACTGCAGCAAGGAAGAGCGCGGCGTGGCGGTCGAGATGGCCTTCGGGGTGAAGGCCGAGACGTGGACGAAGATCGTCGAGGCGACGCAGGAGGGTTCGCTGAAAGATTACCAGGTGACCAAGTTCGAGTCGACGACTATTCCGGCGACGGTTCCTGCCGGCGGCGGCGATTACGACGTGCTGTTCCGGCTGGAGGTCGAGACCCGTGCGGCTGCGCCGCTGTTCGTCGCATGGCAGTATCGCGTGACGCTGGGCGATGCGGTCGGCGATGCGGTCGAGGTGACCGAACCGACCGAGAAGATCGGCATACATATCGACGCCAGTGAGAGCGTCGAGGAGCGTGCCGTGATCGTGGAGATGGCCGAGGTGGCCGAGACGCCCGTGTGGACGAAGATCGTCGAGGCGAAGCAGGAGGCGGGCAGGAAGGAATACGAGGTGACGGAGTTCGAGTCGACGACCATTCCCGCGTCGGTACCCTTCGCCGGCGGTGACTACGAAGTGAAGTTCCGCACGAAGATCGAGACCCGTGCCACGCCGCAGTTCGAACCGTGGCAGTACCGCTTGACGGTGGGCGAAGCGGTGGGCGAGCCGGTTGCCGTCAACGAACCCACGGAGAGCGTGGCCGTGCATATCGGCGCCAACTATTCGGAGAAGGAGGTCGACGTGATCTTCGAGACGGCCGCTGCGTCGCAGACGCCCGTGTGGACGAAGGTCGTCGAGGCGAAGCAGCAGGCCGGCATGGAGCTGCTCGGCGGTTTCTACTGGACTAAGAGCAATGTCTCGGTCAAGAACGACCGGTTCGTACTGGCCGACAAACCGTCGGATTCGGGCCTCTTCTTCCGTCATGAGAGCGGTTACGGCGTGCCGTCGGACGAAGCGACCTATGCCGGGACGGCCTATACGCCCGCTCCGGTGCAGATCGCGATCGATGCGATTCCCCAGAACGAAGGCGTCGATCCTTGCAGCCTCATCGATCCCGCTCTGCGAATGCCGACTTACGCAGAACTTTCGGAACTTTACTACGGCGAGGACGTACAGCGCACGCAGGACGGCGTTACGGGAATGGGCTATACGGGCGTATCGCTCTTCCTGCCCTATTGCGGTGTCATGAGCACCGAAACCGGTACGTCCGTCGGAAAGTCGACGTTCGGTGGTTATTGGGGCTTGGGCGGCGATTTCCACGGCAACGGCGTGATCTATTCGCTGAACGGCGAGATAGGATATTCGCTCCTGGATTACGATGCGGTCGGTACCAACATGGCCATGGTGCGCTGCGTGCGGAACGTTCCGCAGCCGAAGTACGTCATGCACACCCTGCCCGAAACGGTCGATTACAAGGCCTTCTCGCTGAACGTGGAGACCGATCCGGGTGCCTTCACCTACTACGATGTCACCGTATGGGGCGACGACGGCACCCTTACGCAGACGGGGGCTACGGACGCCCGGCCGCAGGTGTCGGTGGGTATCCCGAAGAACGATACGAAGCAGGACCGGACATTGCGCCTCTTCGTCAACCATATCTATACAGGCGTCGAATTCGTACAGCCCGCAATGACCGATTATGCGCTCTATGTCTCCCATACGCCGGCTTCGGCCGAATACGGAGCCTTCACGCTGAGCGTGACCTGCGACAGCGACATGGCTTCGTTCCCCGTCGTGGTCAAGGGCAGCGACGGCGGCGAGTGGTCGGGTACCGGTTCGAAGGAGAATCCGACCGTCGAAATCGCCATTCCGGAGAATACCGGCGAGGAGCGCACGCTCTCGATCTGGGTCAACGGCGTGGATACGAAGAAGACCGTGAAGCAGGGAAAACAGGTCGTACCGCTGGTCTACTCGGTCGTATGGAGCGAAGGGTATCTGACCGTCAGGGACGGCGCTTATGTCTTTGCGGCCCCGAAGGAGCGCGGAATGTATTTCAAGTATAAGAGTCAGTACGGTTTCGCCCTGCCTGACCCGCTTGAATCCAAACCGAAGTATGGCGGTGTGGTGTATGGGCCGACTGCGACGGAGATGGCGTATGCCGACATTCCGTATGGCGATACCGATCCCTGCTCGCTGGTGGCTCCCGCCGGCACGTGGCGGATGCCGACAGCCGATGAATTGATCGAACTTACATCCGAAGGTTCGAAGGAATTCGTTGTCGATACCTACCGGTTGTGCAGCGACGGCGAGCAGGATGTCTACCTCGTACCGAGCGGACAGAGTACGGGATCATCCCTGATGCTTCCCACAGCCTCGCTGATGTGGTCGTCGGACGCGGGCGATGCAGGGAAGGCCCGTTATCTGGCGTGGTCGAATACCGCGACCGGCAAGCCTATGGTTTCCAGCGGCGGTACGAGCCAGGCCAATTCGATGATGGTACGTTGCGTCCGTGCGAAATAACGCTCCGTCCGGCAATAATTGAGATATGCCCCGAATATTCGGGGCATATCTCTTTTTGCGGGTTCGTCTTTTCGCGTGTCGTAGGTTCCGGGACTTCTTCGTCGCAGCGAGGAACAGCATTCCGCATCGGATTGCTGCGGGTGCCGGTGTCCGATGCGGAGCCGCGTCTTTCGGTGCGGCTCCGCATCCGTCGCCGTTCGGCCCGACGGTTCGGGTCTCAGCGCATGGAGTTCATCCGGATGCTGGCCTTGACGAGCGCCAGTGCACGGATGCGGGCGATCTCGACCTCTTTGTCGGCGTGGTGGGGATTCTGGCTGACGAGCTTCACGTAGCCTTTGCGGTCGGATTTCTGGATGTATTTCACCGTGACGTACTCCTCGCCGTCGATGTCGATCGACAACAGATACATGTCGCCCCAGAAGACGTCGCCGATGTCGTGCAGCTGCTTGTAGAGGACGATGTCGCCGCTTTTGAGCAGCGGATACATCGAATCGCCCACGATGTAGATCGCGCCGTCGCATTTGGGGAGGTTGGGGATGTGGATGAAATTGACGGGTTTGAGCTGCGCCTGGTCGCTGAACAGCGGCACGAGCCCCGCCGTCCCCTCGATCGAATAGAGCGGCACGCTCTGCAACGGCAGCGAGTTGTCCGTGCGGTGCAGGTAGGAGGTCAGGTCGGGTTCGGCGTTGAACATGCAGCCCTTGCCCGTTTCGAGCCAGTCGGGGTTTACGTTCAATTCCTGAACCAGAATGTTGCGATTGCGCGACGAGAGCGCCGCCTTGCCCGTTTCGATCATCGAGAGTGCGGCTTTCCCGATCCCAAGATGTTGTGCCAGTTGCTCTTGCGTCATTCCGAGCTCTTTCCGTATCAGTTTTACCCGTTGATTCATGATAATTTTATTAGAAAAATCGATACAAATAATTGAACTTTTTATTGTAAAATCAAATATTTGAACCTATATTTGTCTTCGCAAAGTTAAACTATTTATTCATAAAAAACAAAAAACACCTTAAAATCTTTTCCTTGCCATGTTTCAAGTTTCATCCGAACTTTACGATGAGATTGCGATCCGGTTGCGCGAAGCGTTCGGCGACGGCGGTTTCTATTCGGGAAGCGTCGAGTGTGCGGTCGGGGAGACCTTGTGCAGGTTGACGGCGTCGCTCGTTCTCTACCGCAGCGACGACCGTTGGCCCGAAGGGTGTCGCCGACGGCTCACGGACGTGGTTCCCGTGTGGTGGGAATTCCACACCGTGACAGCCGACGGGGAGGTGCCCAACGATTTTTCGTTCGCCGAACTGCGGCCCAGCCTGCTCGTGTAGTCTCATCGGCGGAGGTCGCTGTTCCCGCTCCGGGAGCGACGGCTCCCGACCTTCGCCTTCGGTGCCGTGTTCTCGTCCGGCCCGCCCGTACAGGGGTGCGCCCGGCCCGATGAAACCGGTTCCTGTGCAGACCGCCCGTCGGGGCCGTCGTCCCGAAGGTCTGCCGCCGGCAGCTTCGACATCCGGTCGAGGCTGCCGGATTTTTATCCTGTTCTCGGTCAAATGGCGCTCGTCCTGCCGGGCGGTTTCGGCGCATCGTCCGGTAGGGGGGGGCGGGGATGCCGGCGGCGGAATGTTTAGTTATTGTGGGTTCTGATGTGAAGATCAATGTGGAAGCGTCAGGCTGTTTGTCCGATGCGTTGCGGGACGAAGACTGCGGAGTGCTTCCTTTGGAGTGGGCTCTGTGGGCGAGACTTCGGCCCGCGCGATACCTACGCGTTACGGATGATAGGCGCCCTCCTTTGTCAGTCCGCAGCCGCTCTTCGATTGCAGCCGATCGCATTTACCGCCTTTTGACACCAAAGGCGGTGCCAAAAGTGTTCGCAGGGCACCTCCGTCGGGATCGGACAGCGGTTCTCACTGAGCGGGCGCAAAACGACGTTCAGCAGGCGAGCGCGGAGGCCGTTCGCGGACTTTTCCGAGCCGCCGCAGTCGAAGCTGCGCAATCCTTTGCGCCGCAACAGCGCAGTCTTTCGTGATCGTTCTGCGAGGTGCGCGGCGAATTCCCGCGCATTTTCGCCTCGCGGTCTTCGGTGCCTCTTTTCGACGGAAAGAGCTGAGGTGTCCTTTCCGAAAAGCGGTCGCCTGCTGCGGTCAGAATCCGTATTTGCTGCGGTACTGCGTGGCGGTGATCTTTTCGCGCTGCCGGAAGAAAGCCGAAAACTGGCTGACGTTCTCGAATCCCAGCTCGGCGGCGATCTCCGAAACGGTGCGGTCGGTCGTGGTGAGCAGCTCCCGGGCCTTGTTGTGGCGCAGTTGCAACTGGTATTGCGCCGGGGCGATGCCCACGTAGGCGCGGAACGTACGGCGGAACCACGTGTAGCCGATGTTGAGCCGCCGCGCGATCTCTTCGGGCGGGAGGTTGTCGCCGATGTGGCGGCGCATCATTTCGCGGGCGCGGTTGATCTTCTCGACGATCGGGTTGTCGAGGTATTGCAGGTTGTCGCGTTTGAAGAGCACCGAACCCAGCAGGTGAAGCACGATGCCCGTGACGAGCTGTTGGAAGCCTTTGCGCTCCTCCTCGGCCGAGCGGATGATCTCCTGATAACAGCTCACGATGCCGGCGCTGTGGCCGATATGCAGCAGCGGCGTCTTCGGCGAAAAGAAGCCTTCCGCCACGCGGCGGTCGATGTTCTCGCCGCGGAACCCCACCCACCACTCCTCCCAGCCCGTTTCGGGGTCGGGTGCGTAGGTGTGCCATTCGTCGGGGAAGAGCATCACCACCGTGCCGGCCTTCACGGGCACGGCGGGCGAGGAGGCCGAGCGGAATTCACCCTGTCCCGAGACGATGTAGAGCAGTTGGTATTCGCCGAGCACGCGCCCCCGCGAGCGGGTGAACGAGTAGCTGTCGGGATGCTGCGTCAGGGGATAGGGGCTGCCGGGCGGAACGTTCTGGTACCCCGCCGTGGTGCAGACGATGCCCCACCGCTCGTCGTGGTCGGTGACGGGCAGGTAGTGGACGATGCTTTGCGGGAAAGAGCCCATAACGTGTCAGATTTGAAAAGTAATTTGTCAAATGTTATAACAAAGATAATACTTTCTTCGGTATTTTTGTATCAAATAAAGACTCTAACCTCAAACCGCTTTTTCACGTTATGCAAAAAAATATAATCGGTGTCGACCTGGGCGCTACCAGCGGTCGGGTGATTCTGGCCCGTGCGGGGGACGACCGGCTCCGAATGGAGGAGCTGCACCGTTTTCCGAACCGTATGCGGGAGATCGACGGCCGCTTCTATTGGGACATTCACGCCCTCTACGAGGAGATTCTGAGGGGATTGAGCGTCGCGGGCGGCCGCGGCGAACGGATCGACTCGATCGGCATCGATACGTGGGGCGTCGATTTCGCCTGCGTGGATCCCGACGGCGATTTGCTGGGGCTTCCGCGCGCCTACCGCGATCCCTATACCGACGGAGTGCCGGAAGAGTTTTTCCGTACGGTGCCTCGCGAAAGCGTCTATGCGAAGACGGGCATTCAGGTGATGAATTTCAATTCGCTCTACCAACTCTACGCACTCAACCGCGAGCACAGCCCCGCGCTGGCGGCCGCCGAGCATGTGCTCTTCATGCCCGATGCGCTGTCGTACCTGCTTACGGGCGAACAGGTGTGCGAATATACGATCCTCTCCACCTCGCAGCTGATGAATCCCCGCACGCGGGAGCTGGACGGGGAGCTGTTGCGTGCGGCCGGCGTCGACGCATCGCTGTTCGCCCGACGGGTGATGCCCGGCGAGCGTGTCGGCGTGCTGCGCGACGAGGTGGCTCGCCGCACGGGACTGGGGCGTGTGGAGGTCTTCGCCGTGGCGGGACACGATACC
>OJNU01001691.1_pt1 | contig 10284 bp, 4 predicted proteins | sample 1597941 | NCBI WGS metagenome assembly OJNU01 (sample SAMN01915228, study PRJEB22387) | human gut metagenome | isolation source: stool | host: Homo sapiens | place: USA | reverse complement strand
AATCCCTGCACGAGCCGGTCCAGCGCCTCCCGGCATCCGTAGTCGTCTCCGGCTCCGGCGGCTTCGGTGAGTGCGGCTTCCCAGTAGAGGGCGGCGAGCGCCGTGCTGTCGGCGCAGAGGTCGGCCAGCCGGACATAGGTCTGCTCCCGTTCGGCGGGCGTGCGCGCCCGGGACAGCGCTGCGGACAGGCTGTCGGCTTCAGCGGTTGCTGCGAACGCCGTCGTCGCGGCGCAGAGGGTTATAAACAAGGCCCCGGAGAGGGTTTTCAGAGAAATCGGACGCATTCGGTTTCAGTGAAGAGGTATGAAATATTCGCACAAATTTAGGAAAAATGGAAAATATCGCATCCTTTCCTGCCGGAAAAATGCGAAAAGGGGCCGGGAAACGATCCCGGTCCCTCTCTGCGAGCGGTCGGTTATGCCACGCGCAGTTTTACGCCGCGGCCCTTGTCCGACTCCACGATCACGGTGTCGCCCTCGTGGAGCTTGCCGTCGATGATCAGCGTCGAGAGCGGTTCCTCGACGTTGTCCATCAGCGTCCGCTTGAGCGAACGCACGCCGTAGCGCGACTCGTAGCCCATGGCCGCCAGCCGGCGTTTGGCCCCTTCGGTGATCTTCACCTTGTAGCCCAACCTGCCCGTGCGGGCCATCAGCCCCTGCAATTCCAGGTCGACGATCCGTTCCACGTCGGCGATCTCCAGCGTGCGGAACAGCACGATGTCGTCGATGCGGTTGAGGAACTCCGGGGCGAAGGTGTGCTCCAGAGCCTTGCGGTACTCGCTCTGGGGCGTCCGGTCGGCCACGGCGCTCTTCGAGGTGGTGCTGTAACCCACCTGCACCGATTTCCGGACCACGGCCCGCGAACCCACGTTCGAGGTCATAATGATGATCGTGTTCCGGAAGTCGACCTTGCGTCCCGAGCCGTCGGTGAGGTGTCCTTCGTCGAAGATCTGCAACATGGCGTTGAAGACCTCGGGATGGGCCTTCTCGATCTCGTCGAAGAGCACCACGGCGTAGGGCTGACGACGCACGGCCTCCGTTAACTGGCCTCCTTCGCCGTAACCGACGTATCCCGGGGGCGAGCCGATCAGGCGCGCCACGTTGTGCTTTTCGCCGTATTCGCTCATGTCGATCCGGATCAGCCCGCGGCGCTCGTCGAACAGCCATTTCGACACCTCCTTGGCCAGCAGCGTCTTGCCGACGCCCGTGGGCCCGACGAAGAGGAAGACGCCGATGGGGCGGTTTTCGTCCTTCAGTCCGGCGCGCGAACGGCGGATGGTGCGCGAAATCTTCTCCACGGCCTCCTGCTGTCCCACGACGCGCTTGGCGAGGTGTTCGCGCAGGGTTTGCAGACGGATCATCTCGCCGTCCGAGACGCGCTCCGCAGGGATGCCCGTCATGGCGGTAATCACCTCCTGGATATGCCTTGCGGTGATCTCCACGGGGTTGCTTTCGAGCGAGCGCTTCCATTCGGCGCGGCTCTCGCCCAGCTTCGAGCGCAGCGCGATTTCCCGCATGCGCGCCGAAGCGGCCTTCTCGTAGACCAGCGCTTCGACCGCTTCGCGGCGTTCGCGCCTGGCGTCGCTGAGCGCCGTCTTCATGGCCCGCAGCTCCTCCGGTTCGCGTGCCGATTGCAGGTGCGCCCGCGAGCCGGCCTCGTCCAGCGCGTCGATGGCCTTGTCGGGGAAATAGCGGTCGGTGACGTAACGCCCGGTGAGCGTCACGCAGGCCTGCAACGCCTCCTCGGTGTAGTGCACCTTGTGGTGGCGCTCGTAGTGGGGCGCGATGTTGCGCAGGATCTGGAGCGTCTGCTCGGGTGTCGTCGGCTCGATCACCACCTTCTGGAAGCGGCGTTCGAGGGCCGAGTCGGTCTCGATGTTCTCGCGGTACTCGTCGAGCGTCGTGGCGCCGATGGTCTGCAACTCGCCGCGCGCAAGCGCCGGTTTGAGGATATTGGCCGTGTCGAGACTTCCCTGAGTCGACCCCGCGCCGACGATGGTGTGGATCTCGTCGATGAAGATGATCGTATCCTTCGCCTTGCGCAGTTCGTCGAGCAGTTGCTGCATGCGCTCCTCGAATTCGCCGCGGAACTTCGTGCCCGCTACGAGCGACGATACGTCGAGCGAGAAGAGCGTCTTGTCGGCGATGGTGTAGGGCACCTCGCCGCGTGCAATGCGCAGAGCCAGCCCTTCGATGATGGCGCTCTTGCCCACGCCCGCCTCGCCGATGAGGATCGGGTTGTTCTTCTTGCGGCGCGAGAGTATCTGGACTACGCGCTCGATCTCCTGCTCGCGCCCCACGACGGGGTCGATTTTACCCTCTCGGGCCATCTGCGTGAGATTTACGCCGAACTTGTCGAGCACGTGCGATGTGTTTTTCTCTTCGGGTTTGTTTTCCTCGCTGAAATCGAGCATGTGTACCTGTATCTCCGTGCGGAAATCGTCGCCGGCGGCGAATTTCTTGATGTCTTCGGATACGACTTCACCCGTGATGCCGTACATTTCGAGTACGCGCGATGTCGCGGTCGAGCGGTCGCCGACGATGGCCCGCAGTGCGTGGGCCGTAGAGACGCTCCGCACGGCGCCCGATACGGCGCACAGTTCGTCGGTAAAGGCGCGGTAAAACTCTTCGGCGCCCGTGTTTTCGCGCCGCCCTGCCCCGAGTACCTCGCGTTCGATGCGCAGGCGTACCTGGTAGAGCTCCCAGTCCTTCAGACGGGAGGATAAAAGCTGGTAGGCAAGCGACCCTTCTTCGCGGAGCATCTCCAGCATGAGAAAATCCTTCAGCGAGTGGTCGATTCCTGCTTTGGTCGTATTAAACGCCGCGCGGGCAATGATGCCCTCGAGCGTCTTCGAAATTTTTACTTGCATGTTGCGTCGTCATGAAATTTAATAGTCTAACTTTTGATTCTTCGCCTATCTAACGGCATGTTATTGTTAAATATTATGTTAACTTGTTGAGCGGTATTTATTGCATTGTCCCTGAGTGGATTGTGCGGCTGAAATTCTCGGTGTGCGATGCTGGAAACGGGCTTGGATGTGTTCTGAACGGGTTTCCGGCCTTTTTCGCAGGGAGAAGATGCTCCCCCGGAAGGATAGTTCCGGTACTATGGAAAGGGTATACGGAGGCAGGATAGGCTCCCTGTGGCCGGTGCCGGAAAGAGCTCTTGCGGGGGCGGGGTTCGCCGGCTTTGGTTACCGGGGCTGCCTGCGGTGCCGGGCGGCTCTGTACCGGACGGCTTCTTGTGCGGGATATACCGACTGCGCCGGGATTAGTTGCCTGTTGCCGGCCGGTGCCGGGCGTCAGTTGCCGTTATACAATTATGATTCGGAATGTTTTATTTTTGATACGATGGCTGAAAGCCGTACCGATACCCTGCCGAAACCGGATGTAGATTTTTCCAGTGTATTATCTCTCTGAAAAACAATTATTATTACAAGTATAAAACGGAGTGTGTGTGTTTTTATTGTGCCGGTCTTGTTTATTTGTGTTGTTAATTTTGTATTTTTGTGGAAAAGGCCCGTCCGGGGCTGTTGACAACCGACTTCAACCCGAAAAGAATATGAAACGGATCCTGATCCCTCTCCTGGCGCTCGCCGCCGCCATGACCTTTGCACAACCGCCGCGCCCGCTGCCACCGGGCTATCCCGACCGTTCGGGGAATATAGACCTCGAAAGGGGGTTCCGAACCCCGCCGGCAGGTTACGGCGAGGTGCCCTTCTATTGGTGGATCGGCGACACGCTCACGCGCGAACATCTCGCCTGGCAGCTCGACATGCTGGCACGGAAACGGATCAGCAGCCTGCAGATCAACTATTGCCACACCGATACGGGCGGCATCACCTACGGCAGGACATTTCGTTCGAAGCCCGACCTTTTCACTCCGGCGTGGTGGGAGCTTTTCGGGTGGTTCATGACCGAGGCCGGCAAACGCGGTATGACCGTCAGCCTGAGCGACTATACGCTGGGCGTGGGGCAGGGCTCCTATGTGGACGAGATGCTGGCCGAAGACCCGACGCTCAACGGTTCGGAACTGCATTTCGACAGCCTGGAACTCGGCCGCGGGGAGCGTTTCTCGCGGGCTTATGCGCAGCGGCCGCTTTCGCTGAACGCTTACCCGCTCGATGCCCGGGGCCGGATCGACGGGGCGCCGGTCGACCTGTTGCCGGAAATGGGGCCAGACGGGGTCGAGTGGCAGAACCCCTGGCCGCGGGCCCTCGTGGCCGAAGTGAAGGCCGAGCGGCGCCTGCCTTCGCTCGATCCGATGCACCCTCGTGCGGGGCACAGTTACGTGCGGCACTTTTTCCAACGTTTTGCAGACCGTTTCCCCGGGGAATCGGAAACGGGGCTCAATTTCTTTTTCTCCGATGAGCTGAACTTCAACCTGCAGGGCAATATCTGGAACGATATTTTCCGCGACGAGTTCATGCGCCGCAAGGGATACGACATCCTGCCGCAGATCGACGCGCTGTTCGTCGACCTGGGTGACAGTTCGGTCAAGGTACGCATGGACTATAACGACGTGCGCGTGGCGCTGAGCGAGGAAAACTTCTTCATCCCCGTCTATGAGTGGCACCAGCGGCGCGGGCTGCTCTTCGGATGCGACCACGGCGGCCGTGGCCGCGACGTGGGCGAGTTCGGCGACTATTTCCGTACCCAGCGTTGGAACCAGGCTCCGGGCTGCGACCAGCCGATGTTGCAGAAGGACATTATTAAAAACAAGGTCGCCTCGTCGATCTCGCACCTCTACGAACGCCAGCGCGTCTGGCTCGAAGGTTTTCACAGCAGCGAGTGGTCGACCAACTCGGCGCAGCTGACCGATGCGATCTTCGCCAATTTCGCCATGGGGCAGAATCTGCTGAGCCTGCACGGGCTTTACTATACGACCATGGGGGGCTGGTGGGAGTGGGCGGCGCCCTGCAACCATTTCCACGAGCCTTACTGGGACGAGATGGACGGGTTGCTGGAGTGTACCGAGCGCCTGAGTTATATCCTGTCGCAGGGATACCACGTCGCCGACGTGGCGATCCTCTATCCCGTCGAGCCGGTGGTGGCCGGGTACGGCAACGAGGCTGTCGAAGCCGCCTTTGCCGCCGGGGAGGCGATTTACCGCGACGGCATCGACTTCGACTACATGGATTACGAATCGCTCGGCCGCGCCGAGGTGCGCGACGGCCGGTTGCATGTGGCCGGGGAGTCGTTCGGCGTGGTCGTGGTTCCCGCCATGCGGGCGATCCGCCACTCGTCGCTCGAAAAACTGCGCGACTTCGTTCGCGACGGCGGCATGGTCATCAATATCGGCCCGCTGCCGGAGGCCTCTGAAAAGGAGGGGCGCGGCAGCCGGGCGTTGACGGAACTGGTGGCGGATCTCTTCGGGGGCGGGCGCGACCGGGTTTTCCGTATCGGCGATCCGGCGGATGCGACCGCACTCATCGGCCGCAATACGCAGCGCGATTTCACGCTGCTCCGCCCGGCAACGGATGCCGGGGCGCATCCTGCCAAGCAAAAGACGGGCGATCCGACCCCTTACGTCATGCACCGCCGCATCGGCGGCCGCGACCTCTTTGCGGTCTATAACGTCGGGCGGGGCGCAACGTGCCGTTTCCGTGCATGGGGAGCCGCGGAGCTGTGGGATCCGTGGACGGGCGGGAAACGCCCGCTGCGGGTTGCCGCCGTCACGGATGCCGGAACCGAGGTGGTGATGCCGCTGGAGCGTACGGACATGCAGCTGATCCTCTTCGACCCTTCCCGCGATGCGGAGGTCGGGGCGGAATCCGCCGGCGCGGGGAGCACGCAGCGGATCGACCTCGGCGGGGAGTGGGATTTCCGGCTGGAACCCTTGCTGGACAACCATTTCGGCGATTACCAGTGGCCGGGGACGGACGAAAAGATCAGTGCCTGTATTTATGATGCCGAATACGAACGGCTCGGCGGCGAGGCTCGGAAAGGCCGCGGACGGTTCACCTTCGGAGAGCGGTTCATGCTTCTGGGAGCGGTACCCGCCTCGGTGGATGAACGGACGGTGCTGGACAACCTGCCCGGCACGGCGTCGGGCGTGGAGGCAGCCGGCGTGCGGTACGACTGGCAGCCCTATGCGTTCTCATGGCGCTGGGGCGTCGAGGGCGACTTCGGGCATCAGGGCTGGCACGGCCTGAAGGCGGAGATGTACGACGATTTCATCCGCCTGGGTGCGACCGAACGGGCTTTCAACGGCATGGTTCGCAAGGCCGAGGCATCCGGAATGAAGGATTATTACCTTTACACCTGCGTGGATGCCCCGCGCGACGGGTTGTACGACGCCGAATGGGGCGGGATGCAGCCCGTGGGGTTCTATGTCGGCGGGGAACGGCGGGAGCCTGCGCCGCAGGTCGCCCTGAAGCAGGGCATCAACGAGATCGTGCTGCATTACGATTCGTTCGGCACGGCGCGGTTCGCCCTGCGCGACGGTGCGGCGGACATCGCGCCCGAGACGCTGGCCGAGGCCCCGTTGCGGATGAAGTTCCGCGGCGACCGGGCGCTGCTGCCGTTCGACAGCCGGAAGACGGCGGATACGCGGGCGCGGTTCACCTTTACGGCGGCGCCCGGGCTGGAGGCGCTGGAATTCACGGCTTTCGGCCGGAAACCCGAAGTGCGTGCCGACGGCCGGAAATGCCGGGTCGCCGAGGTCGCACGCCGCAGCGACGGCGCCGTAACCTACAGTGCCGTGTTGCCCCGGCGTGCCGAACTTCCGGCGGAGGTGTCGCTGACGCTTACCGAAGAGCGCGGGTATGCCGGCGGTGCGGCGATAGACGGCCCTGTGAAGCTGGTTTGCGGGGCGGGACGCTATACGGCCGGCGATTGGTGCCGTAATGATGCCTTGCGTACTTATTCCGGTGCGGCGTGGTACGGCCGGGACTTTACGCTGACGAAGAAACCCGCGGGTCGTGTGACACTCGACCTGGGCGAGGTCGTCTCGACGGCACGGGTGCTGGTCAACGGTCGTGAGGCCGGTTTGAGGCTGACGTCGCCCTGGCGTTTCGATGTGACCGGACTGTTGCAGGAAGGTGCCAACCGGATCGAAATCCGGGTTTGCAATACGACGGCCAATATCTTCCTCTCTTCGCCGACGGTCTACCGCGGCGATACGAAGGCCGGAATACTCGGCCCGGTGCGGATCGAGATCGCCGAATAATCTGCGGCCGGGAGTGTTAAGGCAGGCGCCGCAATTTTGCGGCGCCCGCCTTAATCGGATGAAGCCCCGGCGTGGATTCTCCGGCGTATTTTCGGGCGGGCGTCTTCGGTACGTCTTCGGGGCGGATTATTTCCGCGGCCACTCCCCGACCTCCATGTCGCGCATGTCGGCGCCGTCGATCACCAGCCGCACGGCCGTGCGGACTTTGTGGAAACCGTATTCGCCGGCTGCGCCCGGGTTGACATGCAGCAGGTCGTAAACCGGATCGTAGACCACCTTGAGGATATGCGAATGCCCGGCGATGAAGAGTTTGGGATGCAGCGCCTGTATCTTTGCCGCTGCGCGCGGGTCGTAATGGCGCGGGTAGCCGCCGATATGGGTCATCAGCACCCGCACGCCCTCGCATTCGAATGCGAGGAAATCAGGGTAGACGCGGCGTGTGAGCCCTCCGTCGATGTTGCCCGAGACGGCGCGCAGGGGTTTGAACGACGCGATCGTGTCGGCCAGTTCGAGCGAGCCGATGTCGCCCGCATGCCAGATTTCGTCCACGTCCTTGAGGAATTCGCGCAGCGTGTCGTCGAATGTCCCGTGGGTGTCGGATATGATGCCGATGCGTTTCATTTTATAGTCTTGATGCGGATTGCCGGGCCGGGAATCGTGCGTATGCCGCGCGTGCCGCCGGAAATCTTCGATGTACTATTTATACTTGTCCTTCCACAACTCCTGCATGCGCTGGGCGATCTTCGCCTCGGTGGCATTCCCGGTGTTGGGTTCGTAGAATTTCGTCCCTGCGAGGCTTTCGGGCAGGAACTCCTGCTCGGCGAAATTGCCCGCGTAGTCGTGTGCATATTTATACCCTTTGCCGTAGCCTGCCTTGTCCATCAGCTTGGTCGGGGCGTTGCGCAGGTGCAGCGGCACGGGGCGGTTCGTGGTGTCGTGCTCGACCAGCGACATCGCCTTGTTGATGGCCATATAGGCCGAGTTGCTCTTGGGGCTGGTGGCCAGGTAGATCGTCGTTTCTGCCAGCGTGATCCGCGCTTCGGGCATGCCGATCTTGTGTACCGTGTCGAAACAGGCGTTGGCCAGCAGCAGTGCGTTGGGGTTCGCCAGCCCGATGTCCTCCGAGGCGAGGATCACCAGCCGCCGTGCGAGGAAGCGTGGCTCCTCGCCCCCGGCCAGCATGCGCGCCAGATAGTAGATCGCGGCATTGGGGTCGCTGCCCCGCACCGATTTGATGAAGGCCGAGATGACGTCGTAGTGCTGCTCGCCGTTCTTGTCGTAGAGGGCGATGTTCTGTTGCAGGCAGTCGGTGACGTACTGGTCGGTGATCGTCAGTTTGCCCTCCGTCGCCCCGGCCAGTATGTCGAGGATATTGAGCAGCTTGCGGGCGTCGCCGCCCGAGAATTTGAACAACGCACCCGTCTGCTTCACTTCGATCTGGCGTGCTTTCAGTTCCGTGTCGGTCGTCAGCGCCCGGTCGAGCAGCGTTTGCAGGTCTTTGTCCTCCAGCGATTTGAGGATGTAGACCTGGCAACGGCTCAGGAGCGGCGAGATCACCTCGAACGAAGGGTTTTCGGTCGTGGCGCCTATGAGTGTCACGACGCCCTGCTCGACGGCTCCCAGCAGCGAATCCTGCTGGCTTTTGTTGAAACGGTGGATTTCGTCGATGAACAGGAAGGGCGGCTTGGCGTCGAAAAAGCGCTGTTTGCGGGCCGACTCGATCACTTCGCGCACGTCCTTGACGCCCGACGTGACGGCCGAGAGCGTGAAGAACGGACGGTCGAGCTGCGTGGCGACGATCTTCGCCAGCGTGGTTTTACCCACGCCCGGCGGGCCCCAGAGTATGAACGACGGCACGTTGCCCGTTTCGAAGAACTTGCGGAACACGCCGTTCTTACCCACGAGGTGCTCCTGCCCGATATATTCGTCTATCGTGCGGGGGCGCAGTCTTTCGGCTAAGGGAGCTGACATGATCCGTGTTGTTTTATGATCCAAAAATAGGTATTTTTCCCGGAACAGGCAAATGCGGTGCCGTGGATGCAGGCAAAAAAAGGTGCCGCCGTCAGGCGGCACCCTGTATCGCACGGAACCCGGCCGGGCGTTACTCTTCCGGCTTTACCAGCGAGAGGCAGAGCTCGTCGAGCTGCGCCTGGTCGATGCAGCCCGGGGCGTCGAGCATCACATCGCGGCCCGCATTGTTCTTCGGGAAGGCGATGTAATCGCGGATTGAGTCCGAGCCGCCGAAGAGCGAGCACAGGCGGTCGAAGCCGAACGCAAGGCCCCCGTGAGGCGGCGCGCCGTATTTGAAGGCGTCCATCAGGAACCCGAAGCGCAGCTGTGCCTGTTCGGCCGTGAAGCCCAGCACTTCGAACATCTTGGCCTGCAGCTTCGAGTCGTGGATACGGATCGAACCGCCGCCGATTTCGGTGCCGTTGCACACGAAGTCGTAGGCATTGGCACGTACGCGGCCGGGGTCGCTGTCGATATACTGTACGTCCTCCGGCTTGGGCGAGGTGAACGGGTGGTGCATGGCGTAGTAGCGCTGCGTTTCGTCATCCCACTCGAAGAGCGGGAAGTCCACGATCCAGAGCGGCGCGAACTTCTTCGGGTCGCGCAGTCCCAACTGCTGGGCCACTTCCAGACGCAGGGCGCAGAGCTGTGTCAGCGTTTTGAACTTCTTGCCGCAGAGGATGAAGACCATGTCCCCGGCCTTGGCGCCGCAGCGGCCGGCCATCTCCCGGATCTCGTCGGGCGTGTAGAACTTGTCGACCGACGATTTTACGCCCTCCTGTTCGACGCGGATCCAGATCAGCCCCTTGGCGCCGATCTGCTGGCGCTTGACGAACTCCGTGAGGGCGTCGATCTGCTTGCGCGTGTAGGCGGCGCAGCCCGTGGCGGCGAATCCCGTGACGTATTCTGCGTCGTCGAAGACCTGGAAGCCGTGGCCTTTCGCAAGGTCGGTGAGGTCGGCGAACTCCATGCCGAAGCGCAGGTCGGGTTTGTCCGAACCGTATTTCTCCATCGCCTCGATCCACGGCATGCGGCGCAGCGGCTCGGTCAGCTCGATTCCCATCACATGCCTGAACATGTGCTTGGCCCAGCGCTCGAAGATTT
>OJNU01001681.1_pt1 | contig 10351 bp, 8 predicted proteins | sample 1597941 | NCBI WGS metagenome assembly OJNU01 (sample SAMN01915228, study PRJEB22387) | human gut metagenome | isolation source: stool | host: Homo sapiens | place: USA | reverse complement strand
ATTTAATACCGCAAAGAGAAGGCTTCCCTTCTCACCGAAACTCATTTTTACAGTTTCCATGGCACTTTTCCGCTCTTTTGCCCCGATCATTCCTGCGGCAAACATCATGAGTCCGCCGATCAGGTGTCCGAGCAGAATTGCTGCCATTGCTCTTCCAAAACCAAGTGGTGCGAAATAGGTACCGGTCAGGATCTCAGCTAAAGACACTCCTGCCCCAAACCAGATTAAACCGTTTGAAAAAACGGAAGTTCTTTTTTCACTCATCTTTCATATTCTCCTTCGATTGCAAATGCATGATTCATAGGGCCGCTTCCTTTTCCAAGGTCAAGCATATCGGCAAGTGCGCCGGAAATATAGTTTTTCGCATACTTGACAGAGGTTTCCAAGTCTCTTCCTTTTGCAAGATTTGATGCAATTGCGGAAGATAAGGTACAACCTGTTCCATGGGTATTTGGATTGTCAATTCTTTTTCCGTGGAACCATACCGGCTCTTTCCCTTTCTGGAAAAGAAGATCATTGGCATCATTTAACTGATGACCACCTTTTAATAAAACGGCACAGCCCAATGTGTCACAAATAATTTCTGCTGCTTTTTCCATATCTGCATCAGTCTTGATCTGCATTTCGGAAAGCACTTCCGCTTCCGGAATATTTGGCGTAATCACCGTTGCAAGCGGTAATAATTTACTTTTCAATGTGCTGATAGCATCCTCACTGATCAGTCTTGCTCCACTGGTTGCCACCATGACAGGATCTACGACAATATTTTTTGCGTGATACTCTGTCAGCTTCTGCGCAATCGTCCCAATCAGTTCACCAGAAGCAACCATTCCGGTTTTAATCGCATCCGGATAGATATCCGTAAAAATACTGTCCAGCTGCTCTGCCAAAAACTTCGGGGTTACCTCCATAATATCTGTTACACCGGTCGTATTCTGGGCAGTCAAAGCCGTGATCGCACTCATTGCGTAAACATGGTTTGCTGTCATTGTCTTAATATCTGCCTGAATGCCGGCGCCTCCACTGGAATCACTTCCAGCAATTGTTAATGCTGTGTACATAACATCCTCCTTATCGTATCCCTTTGTGCATTAATTTTATATAGCGACTGAAGGTGGTGCCCCCAATCTGCCGCTGCATGTACTATATTACACACCCTCTCCGGAAATGCAAGAGGTTTTTTCATGGATCACATTCAGGACATCCCTCAAAGCCTGTTTTCTTCCCGAACCTTTGCCGGCTTCTCTTCCTTTCTGATAAAATAAATAAAAGAAACCAGCATTTGACAGATGCTGATTCCCTGTTATAAGACTAAAAAGATTCAACCTCAGATGTCAGTCTATATCTCTTACATAATTTTTTGTTTTCGTACATATAAGAGTCAGCCTTATCGAGCAATGTCTGAATTGTATATTTACCGTCGTTTGCGGATAATGCCCATCCATATGCATAGTCAATCAGCATTTTGTCTTCCCTGTTGTTTAACCGGTCTTTTTCGAGACATAAACATTTTAATATTTCCTCAACCTCTGTTTGGCTTGTATGATAAATAACTGCCATAAATTCATCTCCACCATATCTTCCAACAAAGTCTTTTTCCGGAATCACATTGCGCAAAAGCCGGGCAAAATTCAATATTAACTGGTCTCCTGCCGAATGTCCCATTGTATCATTTACCGTCTTTAAATTATTCAAGTCAAACATTATGCATGCGGTAGGCTCACTAATTATTTCTTTATTACCAAGAAGTTCCTTACAGGCACTTTTGTTTGGCAATCCGGTATGGGCATCTGTATATGCCCTGTGTTCTAACAGCTTATTTTTCACCGCCATCTTCATTGCCATCAGGGTCTGCACAATAACCAATATCACCAGACACAGCATATCAAACGCAGACAGAATCTCTATGGTGCGAATCTTTGTGGCAATCTTTTCGGAATACTTTTCTGCTGCAAATACAGTTTCATCTGCCATCTTAAAATAAATCTCACTCATATTGACAATATCTGTATTTTCATATCCCACACTTCTTACGGCTTCAATTTCTGTTTTCAATTTTTCCCAGTAATCACTCTGAATCTTTAATTTTTCCTGATATTCTTTGTCATAGAGTTTTACCAGTTCATAATGTCCATCCTGATATCTTAACCCACTCAGAATATCATCCAAATATTTAATTAATTCTTCATTCCGGTTTTCTGTAATTTCTAATTTTACTTCACGCTGTGTAGCTCCACGTACCAGACCTGCATAATTTATTACACGCGCTGTCCCTTGTAACCAGCTAATCTGTATCATCATAAAAATAATAAGAATTACCAATACCAGGATAAGGCAGCTTTGTATAATACCAATTATATTTTTACTTTTCTTATCAGACCGTCCTTTCAGATTAAGCATTTTTCCTCCCATTAACAATCAAACCTGTTCTTCTGTATACATAGCATTCACCTTATATCAGATATTTCTTTTCAAATTCTTCAATCTTCATCGGTTTTCCATAAAAAAATCCCTGAATCATACGGATTCCCATCTTTTTTACAATATCTCTCTGGCGCTTAGTCTCCACACCTTCCACGCATACGCGTACATTGATGGCATTTGCCAGTTCCGAAACCATCCGCACAAATGCATTGGAAAAATCGTCTTCTCCAAGATGTTCAATAAAACAACGGTCTATCTTGATCACATCCAACGGCATCTCACGGATATGATTGAGGGATGAATATCCTGTTCCAAAATCATCCAGTGCCACGCGTACACCAAGATTCCGGATCTCACTTAATATCTTCTTCATCCGGACCATATCATTGATCGCCAGGCTCTCCGTTACTTCCAACGTCAGATTCTGTGGTATGATACGGGTTTCTTCCAGAACCTTTGCAACCTTCTTTACAATGTCATTCTGCAACAGCTGTACAACCGACAAATTTACATTGACATGATACTCCGGATGCCCCATATCATTCCAGTATTTACACCGCAATGCCGCATTTTTCATTACATATTCACCGATTGGATTGATCAGTCCCAGATATTCCGCAAGTGGAATAAAATCTGCCGGATTCACAAATCCAAGTGCACTTGAATTCCAGCGGATCAATGCTTCCGCACCACAGCATGGCTCTCCCGGCTGACAGACATCAATGATCGGCTGATAAAACACTTCAAATTCCGTGCATGCATTCATGGCTGCAGTACGCATATTTTTTTCCAGATCCAGTCTGCGGTATGAGGAAGATGCGTCCATCCCATCATAGTATTCCACGCGGTTTTTGCCCCCGCGTTTTGCCGACAACAGGGCAATATCTGCTTTACGGACAAGTTCTTCCACCGTTTCCCCATCCTTCTGGAAATATACGATCCCCATACTTATGGTGCAATAATAATCTTCTCCCTTTAAAAACCATGGTTTCTTAAATATGGATGTCACTTCCCTGACAATCCGTTCCAGCTCCGGATACACGGAATCCGGAATAATCACAACAAACTCATCCCCTCCCATGCGGTAACAGGTATTCTCAATCCCATCTATCCTGCGCAGGCTATGGGAAATCGCTTTCAACAGAATATCCCCATACTGGTGTCCCAGCCCGTCATTGATATGCTTAAAATCATCCAATCCCATATAAAGCAACGCTCCTGTTGCATCTTTTTCCCGGGTCTTTCGTATAAACTGTTCCAGATCCTGTTCGCAGCGCATGCGATTAAACAACCCTGTCAGGAAATCATTGTTCGCCTGATTTTCAATTTCTTTCTGATAAATTTTCTTTTCGGTAATATCATAGAGTGTACACATGGCAACTTTTCTGCCATCCACCCAGTCAATCTCGGTCTTATGCACATCCAGCCAGCGTTCCTCAACCACCGAATAAATTTCCTCATGATACTGGCTGCGCTTTGTCTCCCGGTCGGAAAAAAGCATCTTTTCCAGATGATTTCCTGCGATACTGCGAGAGAAAAGTTCTTTGAATTTGTGATTCATATAAAGAATCGAATTGGTATGATAATCGACCACATATATTCCACATCCGGTATTTTCCAGAATCGCCTCTAACGATGTATAAGAACTTGCCAGCGAATTCTTTGCAATTCTTTTGAGCATGATGCTCTGCACAACTCTTCGCACATCACTGACAAATTTGATATCCCTGTTCTCCCAGATTCTTGTTTTTCATTATCATACACGCAGAAATACATTGCCGTGCGGTTTTGTATTTCAATCGGTTCAAAAATTCCGGCACTGATATGACAGGTTTTAAATAAATGTGCAAACGGTTCCGGCATGATGGAGTCCGATGAGATCATATAAGGCTTACCATTATAAAACGGCAGTGCATCGATCGGAATATGCTGCCCCTCTGCAAGAATGGACTTGTCTGGTTCTTTTGTATACTCGCAGATCATGTCTGCCGTATTTTCCCCTGTATTCTCACGCAACAGACATCCACCGGAAATTTCCAGACTTTCACATGTCTCCCGCAAAATATCCTCAGCCACTTTTTCAAAACTGTTATCCGAATCCATCATCTGCAAAATTTCGGTCATTGCCCGGCTGCGGTGCAGCTGGTATTCCATCGCCAGCTCGGAAACAGAACTCTTTTCAACCGCTTTCTGCGCAATCATCTGATTTCTGCGACTCTCAAACAACTGTCCGGAAAGCATTGATAAAAATTCTACCGATGCGTAAAACTGCTCCTCCGTCGTAATAAGCATTCCCTCCGGCAGATGAACCTCCGGTGTCAGCCGCTCCTTTATAATGCCCATAACAATCCAGACAACCTGCAGCTGATCTTCTACTTTTGTGGAAACAGCACACAATTTCATGAAATCCTGTGCTGTTTCCCACTCCACAACCGTTTCCATCCGGTCATGCTGCATCTGGTCTACCAGTTCCATGTAGGCATGTTTATCTACCTGTGTCCGTAAAAACCCCACCTGTTCTTCTGTTCCAAACGGTTTTGTCACAACACCTTTATTCTTATCCACACACATCAGATACAAATGATCTGCACAACAAAACTGATCCTGCAATTGCTGTAACATTGATATATCTGTCAAATTCGTATCACCGTTCATGCCATTACCTCTTTACTCCTATAATGAACAGATAACATCCTGCCTTACTCTGCATACAATATTCTTCCAAAAGAGAGAATTCCCTGTGAAGACGCAGCTGTTTCTTCACAAACCCAATCTCTCCTGTATACATCACAATCACAGCCTCCTTTTCCAGAATGGTTAATGCTTTCCGGAAAAATTTCTCATACAGACGGTCCAGCTGCTCCCGCGTCATTTTTCCCCGCACCGGCATATTGGTTACAATCTCATCAAACAAATAATCGTGTCTGAAATCGAAGAAATCCCTGTGAATGAAATTGATCTGTTCTCCCGCCAGAGCCGCATTCTCCCGTGCTCCGTCAATTGCCTCCCCAAAAATATCCGTACCGTATTTTTCACGTGCCGGGACGCGGATATCCCGCTCAATCAGCATGGTGCCCACGCCGCAGAACGGATCAATAATCTGTGCATTCTCTTTCAGATACGGTGCTGCCAGTTCCATAATCAATGCCGCAAGAGAAGGGTGCATGGAAGCTGCAATTGCATGTTTCCGGTACGCAAACCGGTGATCCGGAAGGGTATAAAATCTCAGTGCCGGGAAAAACTTTCCCTCACGATTTGCAATCAGTCGAAGTTCTACCTCATAATCCCCCGGAGAATTCACCAGTTTTCCATCCGACAACTGTTCAATGGCAGATCCAAGCTTTTTGACAAACCGGCTTCTCTGTTCCAGTGTCATTGCGGATCTGCACTCAATCCGGAAAAAGAATGGCTTGTCTTCCCGGTGGTATTTTGCACAGATTGCAAGCATTGGCTTCCACACCGTCTCTGCTGCTTTTTCCGGTTCCTGCTCCAGAAGTCCTTTGACCGGAATCAAAAACAGCATGTCCCGATATGTGCGGATCTGCAACAGCTGCAACAGATCATCCGTCTGTACAATCACACCGAGCGGATGCGCCTTTCCACCGGTCTGATTTTCCAGTATTCCGCGATGATTGCGGTTTGTCACCAAAAGTACATGATTGTTCTTTTGTTTTATATCAAAATGATGGGTATCGATTCCTTCATACTGAATCAGGATTGCCCGCAGTGCCCGCAGTTCTGCTTCCCGGTGTTTCCGGTTTTCTTCGGTGACCGGCTCTCCTTCCAGCTCTGCAAGACGATCTTTCAGCTGCGAAAGGATTTCTTCTGCATGAAGTGCCTTCATGGCTTCCAGATATGCACTTTTTACGAACAGTGTCTGTTCCCGGGTATATGCTTTCCAGAGCTGCTGCAACGCATTCTGTACTGCCAGGTCTCCCAGAAGAAGTGCTGCATTCTTCCGCGTCTTTGCATCCTCTTCCTGTAAAAATCCAAACACCAGATCTTCATGCCCGCGTACAAATTCTATAGCCTGCGCTTTTTGCTCTTCCGTTGCTTCTTTCAGGCTGGCACGCAGCGCACTCAGATTACTCCTTACATTTTTCTTTTCCTGTAATTCCGTAAATAGTTGTATCAAAAATATCACCTCAGATCCAACAACTATTCAGAATACTTCCTATATTTAATTTATTGTAGATGATTTTTTATTCTTTGTCTACTCCATTTTTTTCGATGTAAGCCGCCAGATCATCATGAAAATCTTCCCATGCACTCTCATGTTCCACAAAATATTTCGGACAGTTTTTACCTGTCACATCATAATGCCGGATCACATCTTCAATTCCAAGATCATATCTTCCGATCAGCCAGGTTGTCAACTCGATCAATGACTGATACGTACTGTCATTGAATTTTCCGGTGTCATCCGGAATACAGCATTCGATTGCGATTGTATCACTGTTTCGGTTATTGGATGCATATGCGATTTCATTGCAGGGAATACACTGTACAATTTCTCCATCCAGCCCGATCACGAAATGACTGCTTGCCTTGGTCTGGTGAGATTGTTCCAGCCCTGCGAAATAATTCCGATTCTGGATGGCAGTCGTTCCCGGATTGGCCGTGTAATGAACGACAATTCCACGAACCTTTTTAAGTGCAAGCCCCGGACGGGAATATTCATTGACCGGAAGCAGTTCCACGTCTAATTCCGGTCTCTGGTCAACGTATTTTTTATCTGTAATATCCCAGCTGCTGTCAGACACCGTCTGCTGCGCCCGTTCCTGCTTCACTTTATGTATGATTCCCAGAATGGATCCCAGCAAAATTACGGCAATGAGAATCATTAAAATGCGCATCTGCAGCTGTTCTTTTCTTGTTCTTCGTTTTTTATATCTCTTTCGATAGGTTGGAGCCATAAATACATATCTCCTGTATTATTTTTGCCCCTTTGTGGGGCTTATTTCTATCTTCTCACATATTGCGTATCTGTCAATGGGTTTTGTGGTTCAAACATAAGTTTTCTCGATGCGACGGAAGAAGGCGTACATTTTCTTTCTCCAGAAAAATTTGCAAGTCAGCTCTGGCGTTGATTTCACGTTCTTTTGTGTAATTTTATCATTTTACGCAATTAGCTATACGTTATGAGTGCCAGAGCAAGTTGCAAATTTGTTCTTCCGAAAGAAATATACGCCTTCTTCCTGTGGATTGGAGAAAAGATAAGTTTAAAATTGAGGCTGCAAATTCTGAGGATTGGAGAAAAGATAAGTTTAAGATTGGGGGACGCAAAATTCTATAAATTATAAAAAATACGCGCGTATAGAAATTTTCTAAATATGAAAACTTCCATCGCGCGTATTTTCTTCCACAAATTTTCTCTTTTAACAAATTCTAAAGCTTTATGTTTATCTCATAGCCAGAATTTGCGGCAATCGCTCTTTTCTTTATATTTTCTCCAATCCACAGAATTTGCGCGTGTACTGTTTTGGTTTGAAGTTTCTGCAACTGCTCCGGTGTTCCATCAGGTAAAGCTAATAGCAAAAACATATCCCCCTGCTAAAACCTACCTGAAATCAACGCCGGAGCTAATTTGTAGAAAATTCAAACCAAAATCATGTCCACCGCAAATTCGTCGCTTTAAGAAACCTTATCTCTAAAACAGCCCGCCGCAAATTCGTCGTATTGAGAAAAAACTTACATAATCTTGTGAACCCAGCCTTCCGGTCCTTCAATCTCGCCCATCTGGATTCCGGTAAGTGTCTCACGCAGTTTCTTAGTATATGGTCCCATTTCTTCCATTCCACTCGGGAAACAGATCTCTTTGCCATGATCAACAACTTTTCCGATTGGAGAAATAACTGCTGCAGTACCACAGAGTCCACACTCTGCAAAATCAGGTACTTCTGAGAATTTAACCGGTCTGTGCTCTACCGGCATATGCAGATACTTTTCAGCAACAACCATCAGGGATCTTCTTGTAATGGAAGGTAAAATACTGTCTGACTTTGGTGTTACGAATGTTCCGTCCTTGGTAATGAAAATGAAGTTTGCTCCACCGGTCTCCTCTACATAAGTTCTTGTAGCAGGATCCAGATACATGTTCTCAGCATATCCCTGAGCATGTGCATCTACGATTGCATGTAAACTCATAGCGTAGTTCAGTCCGGCTTTGATATGTCCGGTTCCGTGTGGTGCTGCACGGTCAAAATCGGAAACACGGATTGTAATTGGCTTTGCGCCGCCCTTGAAGTATGGTCCTACCGGTGTAACCAGAATACGGAACTGGTACTCATCTGCCGGCTTTACGCCGATAACAGCGTTTGTAGCGATCATATATGGGCGGATATAAAGCGTTGCTCCGGAACCAAATGGAGGTACCCATGCTGCATTTGCCTTTACTACCTGCTCTACGGCATCTACGAAACGATCCTCCGGGAATACCGGCATCTCAAGTCTCTCACAGGAATCTTTCATACGGCTTGCATTTAAGTCCGGGCGGAAACATACAATATGTCCGTCCTCTGTTGTGTATGCTTTTAATCCTTCAAAACAAGACTGTGAATACTGGAATACACCTGCACACTCATTTAATGTAACGGTAGGATCTGTTACCAGTGCTCCATCGTCCCACTTTCCATCCTTGTAATTTGCAACATAACGGTAGTCTGTGGTCATGTAACCAAATCCCAGGTTACCCCAGTCAAGATTTTTTTTCTCCATTTTCATTTCCTCCATTTTCTATTCCAATTCAAGTGTTCTATAACTTTTCGTTATGGAATACTGGATGTACTATTATTTTTACATATTTTAGTACAATCTGAAGTATTTGTCTATAGATCTTATGAAATTTCTCTATCAAAAAAATTCATAAAAACCATAACCTGATTTCCTAAAGTCCCAGAAGTTCCATTGCTTCGTCCTTTAACTCCTGTGTGCGTTCTTTCAAAAGCAGAAGTTTGTTGTACTTATAATAGGCATCATTGCCACATTCACTGACAAATTTCAGACTGTAATAACCGGCCGAAAGTTCGGACAAAAAGATTACCATTTCCTGTCCCTCTCCAAATACCCGTGCAAGAAATTCAAATGCATGCGTCAGATGACGGCCTGCATCTGAAATTTCCTTCTGGCGGATCTGCTCCCTCTCATCAAACAGTTTCTTGACACATAAGAAATCTCCTTTTGCATCACCGGTTCCTTCGACTGCCAGTGCCATCAGGCAGTCATTCAGTGCCTGAAGTGCCGCACACATGGCTTTTTCCTGTTCCCTGTCTATCATGCCGGCCTTTTTCCGGTGAGTGATCATGGTGTCATAAGAAGAAATCTGTCTTTCCAGAATTTCTTTTCCGCTTCCCCGTCCTTCTTTCAGATCGCTCCGCAAAAATCCCAGCTGCTCAAAAAAAGCTTCCTGTGCAGCTTTTTTCCGGGAATAAGAAATGAATTCCTGTCCCAGGCTGTCCAAAAGCAGCCCCAGCAGACTCAGCTTCTCGTCAAACGGTGCATTTTTGATCGTCATACTGTTTTCCGGTATACTGCCCTCTAAGATTTCCGGTATACGGTAAATATTTTTATACTTATTGTACAGTTCATAATAAGCAGCAAAATCGCGGGCAATCTCCTCGTCCTGCAGATACTGCACAACAAAGTCATAGTCTATGGCAAATCCAAGCTGTTCATACACTTTCATGACCTGTGAGAGATCTTCCCATCCACGGGCGGTCACAAACCGTTTTCCATCCAGATCCGACACAACCGAATAGAAATTGTTCTTTTTAATCTCCAGATAAGAAAGAATTGCTCCATGAATCTGCGCTTTATACGCATACTCTTTCCACACAGAAAAATCTTCTTCTATATAAATCCGCTTGACACGGTCATAAGTAACAATATCAAAATCCCGCACCGACTTGTTGTATTCCGGAGGATTTCC
>OJNU01001680.1_pt1 | contig 10355 bp, 7 predicted proteins | sample 1597941 | NCBI WGS metagenome assembly OJNU01 (sample SAMN01915228, study PRJEB22387) | human gut metagenome | isolation source: stool | host: Homo sapiens | place: USA | reverse complement strand
CTTCTACAGAGGGTGTCTTTCTTTTGTGCAATATTTTGGATTTGCTCATTTATAGTTTTTAAACTTAATTTTTGTAAAGTTCCTTTTGAACAGGATGAACAGCTATATCGCAGAAAACGGGAAAAGCAGTATGGGAGCAGTTGTTGAACAGATACAGCAGACCTATGATCTGCAGGTGAATGGATACTACAGTCGGCTGCATATGCTTGAGGATTTTCTTACTCAAGAGGGAGTGAGATCTATTGAACTGGATAGAAACAAGAAGTTCTTTGAGGCATGGCAGAAAGAATCTGAAAGTACACTTATATTTCTCCAGGAAAATGGAAAGGCAATAACCACTGATGGAACAAAACTTCGGGTTGACATGCCAAGTAAACTTTTGTTGGATTTGAGGAACGGATATAATATTGGAAAATTGGTTTCTCTTGATTACAACCAGAAGAAAAAAGATGGTTATCTGGTTGCAATTCCATGTCAGGAATATACGATTAATGGGGAAACTTATACGGCAATTGGAACCTTGTATGATCATTCAAAATTAGATTCCATGTTAAGTGTGAAAAGCTATAACGGGAATGCGTATCTGTTTATGCTGGATAACGACGGAAATATTACTTATACAAATCAGAAAGAAGATAAATTTTTCAGGAACTATTTCTTGTTAAAGCATTTAAAAGGAGATCAGGCTATCACTGAGGAAGAGGCTGATTCTCTTCAAAAAAAGCTGGATGGCAGAGAACAGGGGGTAGAACTTGTGGAAAGTGACAAACCTTACTATCTAGGATACTGTCCGATAGAAAATAATAACACCATGCTGATCTGTATTGTAGAAAAAAGTGTTGTAGATAATGTACTGAGAGATTATCAGAAAACAATAGTGTTTGAAACAATACTCATGGCAGGTTTTATACTTTTACTTTTTGCCGGATTATTCTACAGTATTTCCAGACGCAGTCTTGCTGAGCAAAAAGCTGAATACGAAAAAAGAAATAATGAGATTCAGACGCAGGCAATGAAGGAAATGGAGGAGTCCAATAAAAAACTGAAAAAAGCAAAGGACATTACAACGGAAGCCTTGCAGACTGCTGAAAATGCAAATAAGGCGAAAACAGATTTCCTGTCCAATATGTCACATGATATTCGTACACCAATGAATGCAATTATCGGCATGACATCATTGATCAGACATGATGCCGGTAATAAAGCGAAAGTAATAGAGTATGCAGATAAAATAGACATTTCATCACAGCATCTGTTAGGAATCATTAATGATGTTCTGGATATGAGCAAAATTGAGGCAGGAAAAACAGTTTTTAAATACGATGATTTCTCTATTCTGAATTTTATACAGGAAATCAATAATCTATTTCATTCACAGATAGATGAAAAGAAACAGATTCTTACAACAAAGAAAAATATCCGACATGAGTGGGTGAACGGGGATCAGCTTCGCCTGATGCAGATTTTCAGCAACCTGCTTTCTAATGCAGTGAAGTACACGCAGGAAGGTGGAAAAATTCAGTTTCTGGTAGAAGAATGTGAGACAAAGTCATCTGTCTATGCAAAGTACCGTTTCTTAGTTAGCGATAATGGTATGGGAATGTCGGCAGATTTCAAGGATACAATTTTTGATGCGTTTACCCGTGCGGAAAGTTCCATTACAAATAAAATACAGGGAACCGGACTTGGAATGGCGATTACTAAGAATCTGGTTGAGGCAATGGGAGGTACCATTGATGTGGAGAGTGAATTGGGACAGGGAAGCTGTTTTGAGGTTCTCATGGATCTGAAAATTGCAGAGGATAGAACAGTTGCTCTGGCGGCACAAGAAGAAACAGATAAACAGGATGGTAATATCCTTCAAGGAATGAGATTCCTGTGTGCAGAGGATAATGAGCTGAACGCGGAGATCCTGACGGAACTGTTAAAGATTGAAGGTGCGGAATGTACCATCTGTGAAAATGGCGAAGAGATTTTGAAAGCATTTGAACAGTCTGCTCCGGGGGATTATGACATGATCCTGATGGATGTGCAGATGCCGGTTATGAATGGTTATGAGGCAACAAAAGCAATCCGAAGAAGCTCCCATGAACTGGCAAAGACAATTCCAATCATTGCTATGACCGCCAATGCGTTTTCTGAGGATATTCAGCATTCTCTGGCAGCCGGTATGAATGCCCATGTTTCAAAACCGATTGAGATGAAGGTACTGGAAAAGACGATCAGAAGCATAAAATCCGGCGGGGGGCACCGAAATGCAACTCATTGAAAGTGACAAATGGATATGGAAAAGAGCTGATGAAAGAATCTGGCATTGCCAGAACTTTCAATCAGCTCTTTTTTATCATCAGTTCCCTCTTGACATTTTTTCATTTCCTGCTATACTTATCAAAGATAATTACTAAAGATAACTAAATTTCAAGAAGAAAGGACCATTTTCCATGACACAGGAAAAATTAAAGCAGTTTCTGGATGCGTGTTTTGATGCAAAGCGTCTGATCGAGAAGCTCCCGGACCTGCCGGACGGTATGAAGCCGCGGCAGGTGCATGTGCTGGATGCGGTGAATGAGATTCAGAAAAAGCAGGGCTTCTGCCGCGTCAGCGACATCAGCAGCTATATGAACACAACGCTGCCGAGCATCACCAAGCTGGTGCAGGAACTGGAGGAGAGAAATCTTCTCGTGAAACAGGCGGATGAAAAAGATAAGCGCGTGATCAACCTGACACTGACCGAAGAGGGAAAAGAGTTTGTGGAACTCCGCGTGACGCACTTTCACGGGGAATGGGCATCCCGCCTGCCAGATCTGGACGACGCGGTGGTGGACGAATTTGTGCATGTAATCACACGGATGCAGGAAACGATGCCGGGAATAAAAGGAGTGAAAAACAATGGCAAAAGAAAATAAGAAAGAAGTATCGTTTGTAGAGGGACCGATTTTCCAGTCCCTGATCCGCTTTGCGCTGCCGGTGCTCGGCGCGCTGATTCTGCAGGCGGCTTACGGTGCGGTCGACCTTCTCGTGGTCGGCTGGTTCGGCGATGCGTCGAGTATTTCCGCTGTCGGAACCGGAAGCAGCTTCATGCAGATGGTAACATTTATCATCACCAGCCTTGCGATGGGTTCGACCGTTATGATCGGCCAGCACATCGGCGAGGGCAAGCCGGATAAGGCCGGCAAAACCGTGGGAACCTCGATTGTTCTGTTCGCCATCATCGGTATCGCCATGACGGTGATTCTGGAGCTGTTCGCAGGTTCGATTGCCAATATTTTACAGGTCCCGGCGGAGTCTTTTGACAAAACCGTCCTCTACCTGCGGATCTGTTCCGGCGGTATTCTGATCATCATCGCGTACAACGTCATCAGCAGCGTGCTTCGCGGAATCGGTAATGCAAATCTGCCGCTTTTATTCGTCGGCATCGCCTGCGCAGCCAATATTGCCGGAGATCTGTTCTTCGTCGGTGTGCTGAAACTGGACGTTGCGGGAGCAGCGCTTGCGACGGTTCTGGCGCAGCTGATTTCTGTCATCGCCTCCATGGGTGTGTTGAAAAAAGGCAATCTGCCGATTGAATTCAAAAAAGAAGACTGCCGCATCGACCATGACGAGCTGAAGAAAGTCCTGAACGTCGGTGTGCCGATCGCGCTGCAGGAGACGACCGTACAGATTTCCTTCCTTGTGATCAACTCGATCATCAACGGCATGGGCCTTATGCCGTCCGCCGGATACGGTGTGGCGCAGAAGCTGACCTCATTCATCATGCTGATCCCGTCCTCTGTGATGCAGTCTGTGTCAGCATTCGTGGCACAGAACACCGGAGCCGGAAAGAAAGACCGCGCGTGGAAGGGCTTCCTCACCGCAATCGCAACGGGCTGCTCTCTTGGAGTTGTGATTTTCTGCATCGGTTTCTTCGGTGGAAGTGTCATCTCCAGAATCTTCACGAGCGATCCGGCCGTTATCGAGCAGAGCGCCGCTTACCTGCGCGGTTTCGCACCGGAATGTATTCTGACCTGTGTGCTGTTCAGCAGCATCGGATACTTCAACGGCCGCGGCATCAGCATCCCGGTTATGATCCAGGGAATCACCTCCGCCTGCCTGATCCGTATTCCGCTGGCGCTGTTCTTCTCACACCTGCCGAATACGAACCTGACCTTCGTCGGCATGTCCACCCCGATCACAACCGTATACGGCATCTGCTTTTTCATGATCTGCTTTGCACGGTTAAAGAAAAAAGGGCAGATGTAATTGAATCAAACATAACAGAACTGCCTGGGAAACGGCACGGAGCGATCCGCCGTTTCCCAGGCAGTTTTTGGTATTGTTTGTCCGGAACTTTTTTGATACAATACAGACAGAAAGAGCGGAACCCTGTTCAGAAGGGACAGAACAGACGGAAAGGGGAAGAGGAGTGGATAACAGAGAAATCATCAATGAGACACTGGTCCATCTGTTTCACGAGATACAAAAACTGGAAGAAGAGGCGATCATCACCGAGGATTTCAAGGATCTGACGAACAACGATATGCACATCATAGAAGCCGTCGGCCTGGAGGGCGGCAATATGTCATCGATCGCGGCAAAGCTCGACATCACGGTCGGATCGCTGACAACGTCGATGAACAGTCTGGTGAAAAAAGGCTACACCGAGCGGGAGCGCAGCGAGAAGGACCGCCGGATCGTTTACATCCACCTGACCGGAAAGGGACGGCAGGCATTCCATCATCACGCAAAATTCCACGAGCAGATGACGGATGCCGTGATGGCGGAACTCGGAGAAGAGGAAGTGCAGGTGCTCGGGAAAACGCTGAAAGCGCTGACGGACTTCTTTCGGTCGTATAAAAAATAGAAACAAAAAGGCTTTTGCAGCCGGGACAGAATCAGAAAAATCTGTCCGGTATGCAAAAGCCTTTTTCACATGGAAACGCATAGAAAAATGCTATTTTTCTACGCCGTTCTTCTCACAGATATCCGCGAGCACACACCGTTCACAGTGCGGTGTCGTCCGCGCAGTACAGACCTCGCGTCCGTGCTCCACAAACCGGTGGCAGAGCGAGCTTCCTTCTTCCGGCGGCACAATTTTCCAGAGTGCCATCTCCACCTTCTTCGGATCCTTGCAGTCATGCACGAGCCCGATGCGGTTGCACAGCCGGATGCAGTGCGTATCCGTCACAATCGCAGGCTTTTTGAATACATCGCCCATAATCAGGTTCGCACTTTTCCGTCCCACGCCCGGGAGCTTCAAAAGTGCGTTAAAGTCATCCGGCACCTGGCTGTGGTACTCGTCGCGCAGCATGCGCATGCAGGCGTTGATGTCGCGTGCCTTGCTTTTTCCAAGACCGCACGGCCGCACAATTTCCTCGATTTCCTCCGGTGTCGCGTTTGCCAGCGCATCGATATCAGGATACTTTGCGTAGAGATCCTCCACCACAACATTGACCCGCGCATCGGTGCACTGTGCGGCCAGGCGGACACTGACGAGCAGCTTCCACGCCTGGTCATAGTCAAGCGTACAGTCGGCGTCAGGATATTCTTGTTTCAAACGTTCAATGACGGCAAGCGCCAGTTCTTCTTTTGTCATCGTGTTAAACTCCCATTCTCAAAGATATAAAAACAGCGAAAGCTATCAGGATCCTTTCTCGCGTGCTGCCTTCCGAAGCTGCAGCGGCGTCGTGTGAAACCGCTCGCGGAAGAGGCGGTGAAACAGCTTATCGTTTGTAAAACCATGCTTTTCCGCGAGCGTGCCGACCGGCAGATCCGTGGCGATCAGGTCGCGGTAGATGCGGGAAAGACGGTAGGAATTCAGATATTCCAGATACGTCGTTTCCATGTTCTGGCGGAAGAACCGGCAGAAATATTCCGGCTGCAGCGAGACAACATCGGCAGCCTCCTTCAGCGTAATCGGCCGCTGGTAATTTTCCTGCGTGTACGTCAGAATCGTATCGAGCCGTGTCTGCGTCCGGGAGCTCATCGGGTGGTGCGCAAGCGGACTCTTCTCAGAAAATTTCGTGTAGAGCAGATCGAGAAACGTAAAAAGCTCCCGCTGGAACGTCAGCAGATAGCCGTCGGGCATTTCCTCATGAAGCTGCATCATCGAAAGCAGAAGACGCCGGAACTGGCTGATATTTTTCTGCACTTCCGGATTCGTACTGTCGTAGTCAATCGAGAACCAGAGCTGTGACGGATCAGGCAGATAGTTCGCAAGGAACGCATCCGGAATCTGCATCAGAATCGAGCGGTTTCCCGTGGACGGACAGCGCGCCGTGTGGATACGCCCGGAATTGATCAGCAGAAATTGACCCGGAAGGACGGTCTTGGTGCGGTCCGAGAGCGTGACAATGGAGGAACCCTCCAGAATATAAATAATTTCCAGCGCGTCGTGCCAGTGCGGCGGCGAAAAACTGCCGAAATCGTCGGTTACGCGAAATTCGATGCTGCGGTTCGGCTGCAGCGTGATGTGTTCCTGGCGTGTCTGGCGCGGCAGATGATCTTTGCGTGGCATAAAAAACTCCTTTTTTGTTCAACTTAGTGTATCACTATCTTATCACGAAACCCCCGAATTGGGTATAGCAATTTTTGTATGAAGTTGTTATAATAAATGAACACAAAGCCACGTCACATACGGCTTCGTGCAAACTCAATCTAAAGAAAAGTGAAGGAAGAAAACGTATGTATCAAGTATGGAGTAACTTTTTAAATCCCGGCCAGATCGCCATGCTGGGAATCGTGGTCACCTTTCTGCTGACCTTTCTGGCGTTAAAGCATCCATTTTCCTTTCTGCCGAGCGATCACGGCAGAGAATTTGCCGTAAACGGCGGCCTCTCCCGCGGAAAACTGCGCGGCGTCGGCCTCGTGATCGTCATCTGTTTCCTGATCGGAAGCGTTCTGTTCCTGCCTCTTGGCGCCGAGTATGTGATCTACGCGATCCTGCTCGTCTGCATCATGCTGAGCGGCTACCTCGATGATGCATCCGAAACCCCGTGGAGCGATTACAAAAAAGGCGCGATTGACCTCGTCATCTCCATTGTGACCGTCATCACCTTTGTGAATTACAATTCCACCACGATCTACTTCGGAAACATGTCCCTTACCATTCCGAAAGTGGTCTACATAATCCTCGGCATCATCCTGATCTGGATTTCGATCAACGTTACAAACTGTTCCGACGGTGTCGACGGACTCTGCGCGAGCCTTTCCTGTGTGGTTATCTTCGCGTTCAGTATGATTTTCCACGATGTCCTTGGAAGCTTCACCGTAGCCAATTACCTGTTCGTGGCAGCGCTTCTCGCGTACCTGTATTTCAACACCTCGCCGAGCAGCATGCTGATGGGAGACGCCGGTTCGAGAGCACTTGGCTTCTACATCGCCATCCTTGCCATGCAGTCCCGCCATCCGTTCTTATATCTGCTGATGGCAGGCGTGATGATCGTCGACGGAGGAATCGGCCTTGTCAAAGTATTTTTACTCCGTTTCCTGAAAATCGCGATCCTCAAAAATACAAGAACACCGCTGCATGACCATGTCCGCCTGAAATACAAGTGGTCCGACAGTCAGGTTGTGATCCGCTTTGTGATCCTGCAGATCCTGCTGGCAGTTGTTGCCTATCTGATTGTGGCATAAAGAAAAAACAAAAGAAGAAAGATGGGAGTGTGTCCCGGCAAAAGTAATTGGAAATGCAACAGGATACTTTTGCGGGACACACTCCCGTTTTGCATATTGGAACCAGAAAAAGGTTCAAACCGGAAAAAAGATAATATCGCCGTATTTTTTCACAGAATCCTCCCTGTTTTCGACAGGAAAAGTGTGGTAGGATAAAATTACCAAAAAACGTCAGCCTGAAACAGGAATTCTGTAAAAAATGATGAAAAGAGAGTGCTTTTCATCCTCTGTTTCGGGCGCATCAAATCAGGAGGTAATGAAAAGATGAAATTCACAGAAGGTTACTGGCTTCCGAGTGAAAAAGCAAATGCATCCCATGCAATGCAGGCTTATGAAGTAGAGCAGATTCCAGGCGGTATGCGTATCCTGGCTACCACACGTCCGATCGAGCACAGAGGCATGACCCTGAACCTGCCGACCATCACCGTTGAGTTCGTAGCACATACACCGGACACCATCTCCATGGAGGCATGGCACTACGAAGCCTACGACAACAAAGTTCCGTCCTTCGACAAAACAGAGAGCGTATACGAGGACGTAACCGTTACCATCAACGACGATGAGGCAGTTCTCGACACCGGAAGCGTACTGGTACGCGTACAGAGAAAAGGAATCTTCGCTTACACCTTTGAGGCAGACGGAAAAGTTCTGACCGGAAGCGGCTTCCGCAACCTTTCCTATATCAGATGGGACCGTCAGCAGAGCACCATGCTGCCAGCCCAGAATTACATGACCGAAAAATATCAGCCATATATGGTAAGCGAGCTCTCCCTTGGCGTCGGCGAGTGCGTATACGGCCTTGGCGAGAGATTTACTCCATTCGTAAAAAACGGACAGGTTGTAGACACCTGGAACGAGGACGGCGGTACGGCATCCGAAATCGGCTACAAATGCGTACCGTTCTACATGACAAACAACGGCTACGGTATTCTCGTTGACAGTACCGACAACGTTTCTTTCGAAGTAGCAAGTGAAAAAGTAGAGTATGTCGGCTTCTCCGTACCGGGCGAAAGAATCAAATACTATCTGTTCCACGGACCGTCACCGAAGAAGATCATGAACGAGTACACCGCGCTGACCGGACGCCCGGCACTTCCTCCGGCGTGGTCCTTTGGTCTGTGGCTGTCCACATCCTTTACCACAAACTACGACGAAGAGACTACCACATCCTTCATCGAGGGAATGGAAAAGAGAAATATTCCGCTGAGCGTTTTCCACTTCGACTGCTTCTGGATGCACGAATTCCACTGGTGCGATTTTGAGTGGGACAAGAAATGCTTCCCGGATATTCGCGCAACCTTAAAGAAATATCACGACAAAGGTCTTCACATCTGTGCATGGATCAACCCGTATATTGCACAGGGAACCGCATTCTTCAAAGAAGGCGCTGCAAACGGCTATCTGCTGCAGAGAGCAGACGGAAAAGGCGTATGGCAGACCGACAACTGGCAGGCAGGTATGGGCCTTGTGGACTTTACCAACCCGGATGCGGTTAAATGGTATACCGATAAACTGAGAACTGTTCTGGACTGCGGCGTAGACTGCTTTAAGACCGACTTCGGCGAGAGAATCCCGGTTGACGTTGTTTACCACGACGGAAGCGATCCGCAGGCAATGCACAACTACTATACATACCTGTACAACCAGGCAGTATTCAGCCTGTTAAAAGAAGTAAAAGGTGAGAACGAGGCAGTTCTGTTTGCAAGAAGTGCAACAGCAGGAAGCCAGAAATTCCCGGTACACTGGGGCGGCGACTGCTCTGCAAACTATCCGTCCATGGCAGAAACGCTGCGCGGCGGCCTTTCCTTCGCCATGAGCGGCTTCTCCTTCTGGAGCCATGATATCTCCGGATTCGAGAGCACCGCAACACCGGATCTGTACAAGAGATGGTGCGCATTTGGACTGATGTCTACCCACAGCCGTCTGCACGGATCCACAAGCTACCGTGTGCCGTGGCTGTTCGACGAAGAGTCCTGCGACGTTGTAAAATTCTTCACCAACCTGAAATGCTCTCTGATGCCGTACATCTTCCGGAAATCCGTAGAGGCACACGAGGAAGGTACCCCGGTTATGCGTCCGATGGTATTCGAATTCATGGATGACCCGGCCGTTCCGTATCTGGATCAGCAGTACATGCTTGGTGATGCCCTGATGGTAGCTCCGGTCTTCCGCGAGGATAAAACAGCACAGTACTACCTGCCGGAAGGCACCTGGACCGAACTTCTGACCGAAGAGACAAAAGAGGGCGGAAGATGGTACAAAGGAACATACGATTACTTCTCCATGCCGCTGTACATCAGAGAAAACAGCATCGTAGTCAGAGGAAACTGTGATACCAGACCGGATTACGACTATGCTGACCATGCAACCGTTTGCGTATATCAGTTAAAAGACGCAGCCGAGACAAAAGTTCCGGATGTACATGGAAACACGGTATTCACCGTAAAAGCAGTCAAAGAAGGCGATGCAGTCAAAGTATCCGTAGAAGGCGCACATACCGAACTGAAAGTAGAAGTCTTTGTCGGAAATGAAAAGAAAGAAGCTGTTCTGGCAGCAGATGCAGACGAAGTTGTCGTTGCATAAGCATCGGAATGTAAGAATATAGGGGAGGGAGAGGCGCGGAAAAGAAAATTTTTCTGTGACCTCTCCTTTCAACAAATAATAGCAAGGATTCTCCCACCTCTATAGGTGGTGAGATGAATTGC
>OJNU01001678.1_pt1 | contig 10367 bp, 10 predicted proteins | sample 1597941 | NCBI WGS metagenome assembly OJNU01 (sample SAMN01915228, study PRJEB22387) | human gut metagenome | isolation source: stool | host: Homo sapiens | place: USA | reverse complement strand
AGCCCGAGGGCATCATCTCGCTGGGTGCCAAGATGGGCGAGGGCTGGCTGCTGACCGCCGAGATGATCGAGCTGGTGCAGGGCGGCTACGGCAACATCGTCTGTGCCCAGCCCTTCGGCTGCCTGCCCAACCATATCGTGGGCAAGGGCATGGTGAACAAGATCCGTGCCCTGTATCCCAGCGCCAACATCACCCCCATCGATTACGACCCCAGCGCCACCCGGGTCAACCAGGAAAACCGCATCAAGCTGATGCTGGCAGTCGCCAAGGAGCGCCTGAACGCCCCGGCGCAGGCCGCCCCCCTGACGGCAGAAGAAATCGCCGGTGGGGCTCCCCGGGTCGAGACCACGGTATAATTCTTTCTAAACAGCAACACTCCCCTTCGGGCAGGACCGTGTGCCGCACGGCTCCGCCCGAAGGGGAGTGTTTTTTGTCTCAGCTGCAGAGATACCGCCGCTCGAACTCCTCAGCCGGGATGGCCTTGGAAAACCAGAAGCCCTGCGCGCCGTCGCAGTCCAGCGAGCGGAGGAGCTGCACCTGCTCCTCGGTCTCGATGCCCTCACAGATGACGTTGTAGCCCAACCGTTTGACCAGATGCACGATCTCCCGCAGAAAATCGGTGCCCCGCGCGTTGGAGCTGCACCGGGTCAGGAAGAGTTTGTCCAGCTTGATGGTGTTCACGGGGATATCCACCATGTTGTTCAGCAGGGAACCGCCCGCGCCGAAATCGTCCAGCGAGGTCTGCATGCCATCGCTCTGGAAGGAGGAAAGCAGGCGCTTCACCCGGTCGTACTCCGAGACCACCGCCGTCTCGGTCAGTTCGATCTCCAACATCCGGGCGCTGATGTTGTGCTTTTCCAGAATTTCGCTGTACTCCTGGGTGGGGGCATCCTCCCGGGCCAGCACCGCCGAGGCATTCACCGCAATGGGCAGCAGCCGGTGCCCGGCCTGTGCATTGCGCTGCAGGAACTGGGCCACCTGCTCGAAGATGTACAGATCCAGCTCCACGATGCGGCCTGTGGATTCCAGAATGGGAATGAACTGGTCGGGGTAGACCACGGTGCCGTCCGGCTTGATCCAGCGGGTCAGTGCCTCGGCTCCAATGACCGAGAGATCCTGGGGCGAGAACTTGGGCTGGAGGTACAGTTTGAATTCGCCGTTCTCAAGCGCCTGCGGCAGGCCGCTCAGCAGCTCACCGGTCAGGGTCTGCTTGACCTCCAGCTTTTTGTCAAATTGGACAGCAGACACGCGGGTGTTGCTGTGTACCTGCTTGCGGGCAAAGTTTGCCTTGTCGATGGCAGCAGATGCGCTCAGGCAGCCGGGCTCAATGGCGTACACACCCATCCGCACCCGCAGGCGCACCTCCGGGTAATGCTGGGCCTGATACTGCTCAAACCGGTGGCAGAGCGTGTCTGCATAGTGGAGCGGGCCTTTCTCGTCGCGGCAGGAGAGGTAGAGTACGAACTGGTCGCCCACCACCCGGCACAGGAAGCACTCGCCCCAGTGGCGGGCCGCCTCGATGAGGAAATCGCTGAATTCCTTCAGCAGCTGATCACCGGTGGCGTAGCTGTATTTTTCGTTGAAGTATTTGAAGTTCTCAAAGTCACAGTAGAAGATCTGAAAGCCCTCGGCGTAGCCGCCGATGATCTTGTGGAAGACCTCCTCCTTGAAACGGGAAAAGGCCAGCAGGCCGGTCAGCCGGTCAAACTCGGGGGCAGAGGTCATGCCGCGGCTCACGGCGTTCACGGCCAGATGCTTGCTCAGGTAGGCGTTGATGATCTTGGTGATCTCGCCCAGCTCCCGGCGGTTCTGGGGAGTCCAGTACCGCTTGCTGCCGCACACCACATAGGCAATGGCACCCTGATACTCGCCCTCGCCGTACATGGCAGCGTAGACCACTGTCTGGGCCCCGCCCTGCATCAGCAGCGCGCGCCCCTGCGGCGAGTACATTCCCATGTTGTCGGCCTGCAGCACGGTGGTGCCGTATTCATCGTAGCTGTGGAACAGGGTCAGGAAGTCCTCCTTGGTATAGGATTCACCGTTCAGAGGCACCGGCTCCGCGCGGGGAGAGGTCCACTGGAACTGCCGGGAGACGCTGCGTTCCCGGATGCGGGTATCCACAATGGTGATGCGGTCCAGCTGCAGCCGGATGCCGACGATCTTCAGGAAGAGGGGAATGGCGGTCTCAAAGCTGTTGTTTTTCTCGAACAGTTCAAAGGCGGTGGAGATCAGGTCGTTGTGCAGGTAGCGTGCATCGATATCGGCTGTTTCCGGGGCGGCAGGAACCGCCTGAGCGTAGCGCCGCAGATTATCGCAGAATACATACTGGTTGCGGCCGTTCTGCTTGGCCTGATACAGGGCCCAGTCCGCGTTTTCGAACAGCTGGTCAAAGGAATAGCCCGCTGTGTTTTCGGGCAGGAAGCAGGCACCGATGCTGCAGGTCATCCGGTAATCGTTTTCCCAGAACTTCACCTGCTGCACGGATTCCGAAAGCTGGCGGGTCTTCTGGAGCAGGGTGGTGTTGGGGATATCCTTCAGAAACACCACGAACTCATCACCGCCGAACCGCACCAGAATGTCGCTGGAGCGGAACAGGGTGCGCAGCAGCCGGGCAAACTCCTGCAGGACCTTGTCGCCGAACAGATGGCCGTAGCAGTCGTTGACGTTCTTGAAAAAATCCAGGTCGATGACCAGCATTCCGCAGGAGGCATAGGGATCTTTGGCCTGCAGATAGCGGTCAATGAGCTCCTTGCCGGTGCGGTTGTTATACAGCTGGGTCAGGGAATCGTGGCGGGCCTGCTCCAGCAGCTCCTGGGTCTGATTCTTCTGGTCGGTGATGTCCTTAGCGTAGCCTACATAGAGCGTGCCGCGGGCGGGGTCCTCGATCGGGCGGGCATCCACCTCCCGGGAATAATACACTCCCTCCGGCGAGACAAAGCGCATCTCCAGCGGGCCGTACAGCTCACCGGTGAGCAGGGCACGCATCTTCCAGCGGTCCTCCGCGAAGATCGTGGCGTGCTCCGGCTTCTCGGAGCCAAGGTAGGCATCCAGTGTCTCCAGCGTGCGGCTCCGAGTATCGTAGACCCGCAGCTGATCCAGACGGGGGTCATATTCCAGCAGGAAAAACCACCGATGCACAAGAAACTGCATCAGCAGGGGATTGTTGATGATCGAATCGATAAACCGAACAGGGACATCCATGGCCGATTCCCCACTTTCCGTTTTTTAACCAGTATAACAAAATATGGAAGATGCATCAAGGCGAAACACAAAAATTTTATGGAAAGCGAAAGAAATTTTACCGAAAGTTCTGTCGGAAACGGTTTCGGTGCGTCTGCTCAGGCCGGAACGCCCCACAGCTCGAGCGTGGCACCGGCGGCAAGCCGGACGTTGGTGTCCACGGTCAGGGTCAGCCTGCCGAGCTTCTGGCTGGCATCCACATTCTGGCCGCTGCTTCCGGCAGGCAGAACGACCGCAGGCGGTGCACCCGTGGTGCCGGATGCGGCAAAACAGAGATACTGGCCGAAGCAGGGAAGTGCCTGAAAGCTGGCAAAGGTGCGGGTGGGCGGGCTGGACATCGAACTGCTGGCACAGGGGGCAGAAGCACTGAGCAGCTGAGCACCATCGCTGGTGCTGCAAACCCAGTGCAGCGTGCCCTTGGATTGGCTGCTGCCTGCCTGAAACAGCACCTTCAGCGCCTGCAGTTCGGTGGGAAAGGTGCGCAAAGCTGGCAGCGGCGGCGTTCAGGGACACCTTTTCCAGCAGCTCCCACTGGCCGGGATTGCTGGGGTCACCCTTTGGGCCCTGGGGGCCGGGTTCTCCCTGCGGGCCTTGCGGGCCGGGCTCTCCTTTGGGGCCGGTGGGTCCTGCGGCACCGGGTTCTCCCTGCGGTCCGGGGTCACCCTTTTCGCCCCGGAATGCACCGCTTTCCACAGCTGCTTTCAGCCGGTCGAGCAGGGCCTGCCAGGCGGGCGTGCCGGGCTGGGGCAGGGTGCTGTCCTCAGTGCCGGAATTTTCGGCCACGCAGTAGCACACGTCCGCGCTGGTCAGGGTGCGGGTGCCATCGGTGCCCTCAAAGGTGATGCGCCCCTCCCCGGGCACAGCCGTGATGAGGGCGGGCACCTCCACAAGGCCGTTCACCACCAGCGTGGAGGGGGCAGCGTTGCCATCCGGCAGGTGCCAGAAGGCCCGCAGGGTCATGCCCTGCCACTCGCCGTCGGCTTCCACCCGCAGGGCGTAGATGCCCCGGTTTTTGGTGTAGCCAAAGCGGAGCAGGCCGTCGTACCCCTGCAAAGCAGCCCCGCCGCCCGAGGATAAATGGATCTGACGTTCGATCATACAGTTTCACTCCTTTTGTCGTGGTTTTCGCGTTCAAAAAGCTTGACTTTGGTTAGAGTTTCCGGTAAGATTGTGAAAAGACCGCAGAAGGTTTGGCGGATAAAATCTAACCAAAATCAGCTTGCGAGGCTATAATATCTGATTGAATTCAGAAAGTCAAGTGAAAATCTGAATCCGGTTAGAAAACCGGCGTTCTGCACAAGAAGGAGTGCAAAATTTGTGTTTTATGACTGCTACACGGCCCTGTGTCAGGCCAGAGGCATCAGCCGCAGCCGGGCCGCGCAGGAGATGGGCTTGAGCAACTCCACAGTGACCAAATGGAAAAACACCGGGGCGACCCCCTCGGGCGAGACGCTGGCCAGGGTGTCCGCCTATTTTGGCGTGCCGGTGGGGGAACTGTTGGGCGAAGCCGTTCCATCGGTGCAGGAGGAGCGGAAGCTGCCCGAAGGGGCTGTCCCGTTCGACCCCGCCCTCACGGCCCCGCTGCTGGGCACGGTGCGTGCAGGCCTGCCCATGTATGCGGAAGAAAACATTGAGGGTTACATCCCCATCACCCGGAAGGACGGGGCACGGTACTTCTGGCTCCGTGTCCGGGGCGACAGCATGAACGCCGTGGGCATTTCGGAAAACGATGAGATCCTGGTGCGGGAGCAGCCGGAGGTGGAAAACGGCCAGCTTGCCGTGGTGATGGTCAACGGCGATGAAGCCACCGTGAAATATTTCCGTCAGGAGGGAAGCCTTGTGGTCCTGACACCCAAAAGCTTCAACCCCGTGCACCAGCCCCAGATCTATGATCTGAAACGGGTGCAGGTGCGGGTGGTCGGCCTTGTGGTGGAGTGCCGCAAGGTGTTCTGAAAAAAAGAAGATGGTCCCTGCGGGGCAGAATAGGAGGCTCGCTATGAAATGGAGGACCGTTCTGTGCACAGCGCTGTTTTTGTGCGGTACCGTGCTGCTTTCTGCCTGCGGCGGGGGAGAGATGCCCGCGCCTGCGGAACCGCCCGCTTCCAGTGAGGTATCGGCTCCCTCTCAGCCGGAGGAAGTGCCCGCCCCCTCGGAATCGGCTTCTTCCAGTGAACCGGAGCCGCTTCCGGAACCGGAACCGCCCAAACCGTGGGATGGCATGGTCGTCCCGGAAGGATGTAAGGCGGAGTGGAGGGTGACATCAGGGGTTCTAGTGCTGATGCACTATGACACAGGAGATCGGTCGGAAGTCATACTGCCGACAGGAAGGCCTTACAGGATTCAGGCAAATTGTTTTGAAAATAATCATAAAATTGTATCGGTGACATTTCCGGCAGATGTGATCGAAATCGGACAGGCGGCGTTTGCAGGCTGTTCCGCATTGCGGCAGGTAGATTTCTCGAAGAGTGGTGTACGGAAAATTGAGCAGTCGGCATTTCAGGATACGGGATTGATCTGTGTAACGCTTCCCGAAGGACTATCCTTTTTGGGAAAGGATGTGTTTTCGTATTGTAGGAAACTGGAGTATGCAGAGGTGCATGGAGTGGATACTGTAAGTGAACAAACCTTTACTTATTGCAGTTCATTAAAAACGGTTGTACTGGGAACGGATGTGATTGCAATTGACAAAAATGCATTCAACAAGTGTGATGCACTGGAAACAGTCTACTACAATGGAGATTGGGAAAAGCTCATATCCGACAAGTTCTGTATCGAAGGAAATGACACATTGAAACGGGCAGAACACAGAACAAGACTAAACTAAATCCCCAAAACACCCCGCCGTCTCTTGTGCAAAAAGGCAAGAGACGGCGTTTTTGCGTGGAAAAGCAGAAGTGAAAAATCAGCGATGAATGGCTTGTTTATCAATTTGACCGGAATTTGTGTGACAAAAAACCTATAAACCTATTGACATTCTGGGGAAATGGGTATATCATACGGCCAACGGAAACAAACATCCGCAAGATCAGGAGAAAAGGAGGGGAACAGACATGGACTGGAATGTGATGGTGCAATATCTGCCGCAGTATGAAAAAGCGGCCTGGCTCACCCTGCGTCTGGGCGTGGCCGGTATCTTCTGGGCCATCTTTGTGGGCCTTGTCTGCGCCGTGCTCCAGTACGAAAAAGTGCCGGTGCTGCGCCGTATCGTGGGCGCTTATATCCAGCTCAGCCGGAACACGCCGCTGCTGGTCCAGCTGTTCTTTCTTTATTACGGCCTGCCCAAGATCGGCATCAAGACCAACGCCGAGCTCTGCGGCATTGCAGGCCTTGCCTTTCTGGGCGGCAGCTACATGGCCGAGGCCTTCCGCAGCGGGCTGGAAGCCATCGAACCCATCCAGACAGAAAGTGCCCTGAGCCTTGGCATGAGCCGGCTGCAGACCATGCGCTATGTGGTGCTGCCGCAGGCGGTCTCCATCAGTATGCCGGCCTTTATGGCAAATATCATCTTCCTGCTCAAGGAGACCAGCGTGTTCAGCGCCATCAGCCTGATGGATCTGATGTTCACGGCAAAAGACCTCATCGGCCTGTACTATAAGACGGCCGAGAACCTTTTCCTGCTGGTGGTGTTCTACCTCATCATCCTGCTGCCGGTGTCCCTGCTGGGCAGCTGGCTGGAAAGGAGGCTGCGCTATGCCGGATTTGGGTCTTGAGGTCCTGCTCAAGGGCAAAAATATGGTTCGTCTGCTGGGCGGTCTGGGCGTGGCGCTTAAGATCAGCGCTGTGTCTGTCCTCATCAGCCTGCCGCTGGGCATCCTGCTGGGTGTGCTGATGACCTTCAAAAATCCCATCCTGAAAGCCATCCTCCGGGTGTATCTGGAATTCATCCGCATCATGCCCCAGATGGTGCTGCTCTTTCTGGTGTATTTTGGCACCACGCGGGCCTTTGGCTGGGATCTTTCCGGCGAGACGGCGGCGGTCATCGTGTTCGTGCTCTGGGGCACGGCCGAGATGAGCGACCTCGTCCGCGGTGCCCTCATCGCCATCCCGAAGCATCAGTATGAGAGCAGCGAGGCGCTGGGCATGAGCCGGGCGCAGACCTATTGGTACATCATCATCCCTCAGACAGTGCGGCGGCTCATCCCGCTGTCCATCAACCTCATCACCCGCATGATCAAGACCACCAGCCTGGTGTTGATGATCGGTGTGGTGGAGGTGCTCAAGGTGGCCCAGCAGATCATTGAGGCCAACCGCACCGCCAGCCCCAACGCGGCGTTTGGCATCTACCTCACCGTGTTTATCCTGTATTTTCTGGCCTGCTGGCCCATCAGCCTGCTGGCCGGTTACCTCGAAAAGAAATGGAAGTGACTGTTATGGCAGAGCCGATCCTGACTGTAGACCATCTGGTAAAAAGCTACGATGGCAAGACCAATGTTCTGGATAATGTCAGCTTTGCCGTCAAGCCCGGTGAGGTCATCGTTGTGGTGGGCCCTTCCGGCTGCGGCAAAAGCACCCTGCTGCGCTGTCTGAACGGTCTGGAGCCGGTGCAGGCGGGCCGGGTGAAGCTGGGCAGTGAGACGGTCGCCTACGGCGGCAAGAATCTGGCGGCCCTGCGCCAGCGCATCGGCATGGTGTTCCAGAGCTATGAGCTTTTCCCGCACCTGACCGTGCTGGAAAATATCCTGCTGGCTCCCACCAAGGTGCAGAAACGCCCCCGGGCTGAGGTGCAGCAGGAAGCCGAGGCCCTGCTGGACCGCGTGGGCCTGCTGGCCAAAAAGAACAGCTACCCCCGGGAGCTTTCGGGTGGTCAGAAGCAGCGTGTCGCCATTGTGCGTGCGCTCTGTATGCACCCCGAGATCCTGCTGTTCGACGAAGTGACCGCCGCCCTTGACCCTGAAATGGTGCGCGAGGTGCTGGATGTCATGCTCGATCTGGCCCGTGAAGGCAAGACCATGGTGATCGTCACCCATGAGATGCAGTTTGCCCGGGCAATTGCCAGCCGGGTGCTGTTTCTGGACGATGGCCGTATTGTGGAGGAAGCGTCCCCGGCGGACTTCTTCGACCACCCGCAGACCGAACGTGCACAGCGCTTCCTGCGCACGTTCACCTTTGATGCGGTTGCAAAGCAGTGAGAAATGTGCAGCAGCCCATTTCCACTTTGAACCTTTTTGTCTGATGCTGTGAAATGATGTCACAGATCATGGATAGATTTTTATATGGGAAAGAAAGGAAAGGAGTTACTACCATGAAAATTAACAAGATCTCTCGCCGTGCCTTCCTGCTGGGTCTGGGCGCAGCTTCCACCGCCGCCCTGCTTTCTGCCTGCGGCGGCAGCGCATCCTCCTCCTTTGCCGCTTCCGGCTCTGCTGCATCCGGCAGTGCCGCAGCTGTGGGCAGTGACGTGTTCCGCACGCTGGACGAGATCAAGGCGGACGGCACCGTGAACATCGGCGTTTTCTCCGACAAGAACCCGTTCGGCTATGTGGATGAGAACGGCGAGTATCAGGGCTATGATGTCTACTTCGCCCGCCGCCTGGCCGAGAATCTGGGCGTGGAGGCAAATTTCGTCTCCACGGAAGCCGCCAACCGCATTGAGTACCTGCAGACCGGTAAGGTCGATATCATTCTGGCAAACTTCACCGTCACGCCCGAGCGCGCCGAGGAGGTGGACTTTGCATTGCCCTACATGAACGTTGCACTGGGTGTCATCTCTCCCGACAGCAATGTCATCACCAGTCTGGACAACTGGAACGCCGACGATCAGATGATCGTCATTTCCGGCACCACCGCCGAGACCTACCTGACCAAGGAATATCCCGACATTCCCCTGCAGAAGTATGATTCCTACGCAACCGCCAAGAACGCGCTGGAAAACGGCAATGGCGCTGCATGGGCCAACGACAACACCGAGGTCATCGCTTTTGCAAAGCAGAATTCCGGCTACACGGTGGGCATCCCCTCTCTGGGCAGCCAGGATACCATCGCCCCCGCTGTGAACAAGGGCAACACCACCCTGCTGGACTGGATCAACGACGAGATCAAGAGCCTGGGCGAGGAAAGCTTCTTCCACAAGGATTACGAGGAGACGCTGGTGGATACCTACGGCCTTGACTATGAGGATGAGCTGGTCGTTGAGGGCGGCGAGACCAACGCATAAATCTGAATTTTAAGATGCAGTGATGAGAAACACCCCGTGCAGAAATGTACAGGGTGTTTCTTTTACGCGAATCTGTGCAACGATGTATTGACAATGTTGCACAATATGAATATAATAAAAGTGACAAAGGAGCGTGAGAGTATGACGACGGTAAGTGTCCGGATGGATGAGAACCTGAAGCGGGATTTTGATGAGATCTGCAATGAACTGGGCCTTTCGATGACAACAGCCATCACCATGCTGGCCAAGAAGATGACGCGTGAAAAACGCATTCCGTTTGAAGTCTCGATGGATCCCTTTTATAGTGCATCCAATATGGCCGCCCTGAATGACAGCATTGAGGAAATGCGTCAGGGAAAGACTGTAACGAGAACGCTGGAAGAGCTTGAGGCTATGGAACATGAGTAAGATCACCTTCACGGAGCGGGCCTTTGCGGAATATCTGTATTGGCAGTCTCAGGATAAAAAGACGCTGAAACGGATCAACGCATTGCTCAAGGATATTTCGCGCAGCCCGTATGAAGGCATTGGAAAACCGGAAGGGCTGAAAGAAAATCTCAGCGGGTATTGGAGCCGCCGGATCGATGATGTGAACCGGCTGGTCTATCGCATTGAAAATGATCTGATCGAAGTGTACTAGTGCAAGGGACATTACGACGATTGAAGCAAAAAAACGAGGACGGCCAATGGTAGCACCAGATAAGAAAACATTGAAAAAGTCAGTAAAATCAATGTTTTTCATGGTGCAAACACGGTGCGAAGTCAAGACAATCAAATACTGATAGGCTCAAAGGGCGTTGATATGCAAGTATCAGCGCCCCTTTCCTATACCCACAAGCCATAGGCATTGAAAACCTATGGCGTTTTTTTATACCCATTTTGAAGGAGGCTGGCAATGAAACTGACAGAAGCAGAAAAGAGGATGGTGTTTCAGATTGAAAGTACCAATCAGAACGCCGCCCTGAATGAGATT
>OJNU01001673.1_pt1 | contig 10411 bp, 10 predicted proteins | sample 1597941 | NCBI WGS metagenome assembly OJNU01 (sample SAMN01915228, study PRJEB22387) | human gut metagenome | isolation source: stool | host: Homo sapiens | place: USA | reverse complement strand
TACTGTCATCATCATCAGTAAAAATACAACCTTTTTCATTCACATACTTTTAGCGTGCAAAATTAGTGCTTTTAGGCGAATAAATGAAACCCAAAACGTTAATATTTACAACTTATATAAATCGCTAGCAGCGATCAATTCCAATTTATTCGCTTTCAAAACCTCCGCGCACTTATTGACATCGTCCGGACGGATGATCACGTTAGCAGCGTCGCCTTGAGAAAAAGCGTACATATATTCAATGAAGATCCCGGCCGAGGTAATGATATCCATCGCCTTTGCCAAGGCTCCCGGCTGGTTGGGACAATGCAAGCATACCACGTCGGCCACGCTTACAGCGTATAACTTTTCACGAAGCACGGATATCGCTTTCTCCGTATCGGATACGATTAGGCGAAGGATACCGAAATCGGAATTCTCGGCTACCGTGAAAGCGGACATATTGACCCCTGCCTCCCCTAATATCTTGGCGACTTCCGTAAAACGGCCTTTCTTGTTTTCCAGAAAGATTGATAATTGTTTTATTAACATAGTACTTAATCTTTTAGAGGTTATACTAACTTACGTTTATCGATCACGTGTTTTGCCTTACCCATACTACGTTCGATACTACGCGGCTCCACGATCTTGATGTCCGGTTGCAAACCGATCACGCTCTGCATGCGGGCGGCGATCTTCTTTTTCAAGGCGATCATCTTGTTCATCTCGTCCGAGTAGTATTCTTGGCGAACCTCCACCTGTATCTGGAAGGTATCGGTATTGTTCATACGATCCACCACGATCAGGTAATGCGCCTCGAACTCCGGCAGCTCCAAAATTACGGATTCTACCTGAGACGGGAAAACATTTACGCCACGAATAATCAACATATCGTCACTTCTACCTAAAATACGTCCCATACGAACTGCCGTACGTCCACAGGCGCACTTCTCGTAAGTCAGCGAGGTCAAATCACGTGTACGGTAACGAAGCATCGGCATACCCTCCTTCGTAAGCGTGGTGAAGACCAACTCTCCTACTTGTCCCGGTTCCACCGGTTGTAAGGTATTCGGGTCCACGATCTCCGGGAAGAAATGGTCTTCCCACAGGTGGGTACCGTTCTGGCACTCACACTCGCCACCGACGCCCGGCCCGCAGATTTCCGTCAAGCCATAGATATCGTAAGCTTTGATATTTAGTTTCGTCTCTAATTCCTTACGCATATTCTCCGTCCAAGGCTCGGCACCGAACGCTCCGACACGTAGCTGGAATTCCTCCAAGGGAATACCGGACTGGTGGATAGTCTCCGCCAGATACAAAGCGTAAGAAGGCGTACAAGCCAAACCCTTCGCCCCGAAGTCGTGCATCAACTGGATTTGTTTCTGGGTATTACCGCTACTCATCGGGATCACCGTACCACCGATATTCTCCACTCCGGCATGGGCACCCAAGCCTCCGGTAAACATTCCGTAACCATAGGATACTTGCACGGAATCGTTCTTTGTCAAACCATAGGCGGTCAGGCAACGAGCCACCACCTCGGCCCAAATACCCAAGTCCTTACGGGTATATCCCACGACGATAGGCTTACCTGTCGTACCGGAAGAGGCATGCAGACGGACGATCTCGGACATCGGCACGGCCATCAAGCCGAAAGGATAGTTATCACGCAAGTCTTGTTTTACCGTGAACGGTAATTTCGTTATATCATCTATTGTCTGTATATCGTCGGGAGCAATGCCCATCTCCTGCATTTTCTTGCGATAAAACGGGGAGTTATGGTAAGCATGTTCAACAACTCTTTTCAACCGTAGGCTCTGTAGTTTCCGCATTTCCTCACGGTCCATACATTCAATAGTTTCGTTCCAAATCATGGTATTTGTCTGTTATCTTTTAAAGTTAGTAGTCTAAATCCGCCGCAAAGTAACAACTTTTTTTAAATCGGCACCCTTTTGTTACGAAAAATTAGTCACGAGGCGATCATTTCAACTCCTTCACCTTGATATTGCGGAACGCTACCTCATCCCCATGATCCTGCAAAAGGATGTGTCCTTTCGGAGCCTCGCCGAAAGCACCACCCGCATTATAAGATGGATCAGCGTATTTACTGCCCTTCACCAAATCACGGAACTCCTTGCTGCCACGCTCGTACTCCAATACCTTCACACCATTCAGCCAGTGCTCTACGTGGTTGTTCGGGAATACCTTCACCACGGCCGTATTCCACTCTCCTACGCCGTTGAAATGGATGTTCTCGCTTTTCTTCAGATCATACAAGCTTCCAAGGGTACGACTACCGGGGAAAGTCGTGTAAAGCTTGGCATCCGGGTGCTTAGCGTCATCCAATAGCTGGAACTCCAAGCCGTAAGCGGAGCCTTTTTGCTTCTCTTGCTCGGTCACGAAGTATTTAATACCGCTGTTGGCCCCTTCGGTGATCTTAAAATCCACGCTGAACTCAAAAGCGGAATATTCACCCTCCGTAACGATATCGCCTCCGTTCGTAGACTCGCTACCGTCGGATTTCTGCACGATCAATTCGCCATCTTTCACCATCCATCCGTGATCCGGGAAAGCGTCTTTGTGCGCTCCACGCCAGCCTTTCGTTGTCTTACCATCAAAAAGGAGCGCCCAACCCTCGGCTTTCTCTTGGTCGGTCAATTGATTGATCGCCGGTGTAATTACGGCCATCGGTACTACCTTAGCTGTCTCTTCCGTGCTTTGCGTGTTTTTTCCACCGCAGGCGCAAAGGATCATAGCGCTCATGGCGGTACAAATTACTAGTGTCTTCATGTCTTATTTATTTTAATATATATAATCAAGCTATGTGTGCGTCCACAAAGATAATCGATTTCATAAAAAATAGACGTATCTTCGCGATATAAATATTAAATGATTATTTATATGAAACAACTAAAGACCGCCTTGTTCGATTTTGACGGCGTAGTAGTAGATACGGAACCTATTTACGATTTATTCTGGAACGATGCCGCTAAACGTTATGGCTTAGGTATCGATAATTTCGCTGATATTATAAAGGGTACGACCCTACCGTATATTCTGGAGAAGTATTTTTCCGGATATACGGAGGAGTTCCGCCAAATGGTGACCAAAGAATCTACAGAGTATGAGAAGACGATGCCCTTGCCTCCCATGCCCGGCTCCATCGAGTTCATCCGTATGCTGAAGGAGCACGGCGTACAGATAGGCTTGGTTACCAGCTCGGATAACGCGAAGGTGAAACGGGCTTTCGGGCTTCTACATCTGGACAATCTATTCGATACCCTAGTGACCGCCGACCGCATCACGCAAGGTAAGCCCGATCCGATGTGTTATCTATTGGCGGCGAAAGACTTGAACGTATCTCCCGAGGATTGTATCGTATTCGAGGATTCTTTCAACGGCATACAGTCCGGGAAGGACGCAGGGATGCGTGTCATCGGGTTAAGTACGACGAATCCGGCGGAATCTTTAAGAGATAAAGTATATGAGGTAATCCCCAATTTCGAGAAAGTCACGTTCGAGGATTATTTGAGATGGTAAGCAATCGAGAAAAAGGAAATGATTATTTCCTTCATTCCTTCACCTACCCCTTTACACACACCCACACACATGTATGCGTACATTAATAATTCGCGTATGCGTATACGTGCGTGTGTGTGTAGGAGCCGGTGAAGGAATGAAGGAATAAAGGAAACGCCTGTACTGGCAATGGGCTACACCAGTATCGGCGAGAGCCGGAAGCAATACTGGTGTAACCCCACGGCAGTACTGCCGTGGGGCTGTGACTATATTGGGATCAGAAACTATATCCTACGCGAACGCCCAGCATGGCCTGATCGAAATCCTTGATGATATTATACTTCACCTCCAATCCTATCGAAAGATTGTCGGTAGCATAAACCTCACCGCCTAAACCGATATTGGCTCCCAGACGAGTCTCGTTATGAGAAAGGCCATGGCCCGCATCCCAATTCCAAAAGGACAGACTAAGCCCCGCTAATGGATAAAAACCGAACATCTCACTTAACTTCACTACATAATGAGCATTCAAGTCGATCGCCCAAGTGCTGTGATTGTCATTCTTTACGAAATAAGTAAGAGACGGGCTCAAACGTACCGCATCCGTGATACAATAGCGGTAATCAACTCCTAACGTGGCATTCTTCGAATCGAATCCATAACCGATGTTAAATCCCACGGCAGATTGTCCTTGCTGCGTCTGCGCATAAGCTCCCAGACTAAAGACTGCTAACATCAGCATCATTACAAACTTTTTCATACGCTTTCTTTCGTTTAGTTCAACATTAGATTATTATTGGTATTTATTTTACTTTCAGTCGATCGCCGGCACTCTTCACGATGCTACGGTAATAGTCCTCGTCATATCCGGGAAAATCGGGAGATGCGGGCTGGCCGTACGGATTACGCTTGAACTGTCCGTTCACCTCTTTCTTCACGTTTCCATCGATGTATTTTACCAGCAAATACTCACCCAATTGCTTCCAGCGGGCGGTAGCGGAGTCTGAATTAGTCGTGCTATACCACGTCAAGAACTTGACAGCCTCCGCCGGGTCCTTGGCATACAACTCCTGAGCCGCCTTATCGATAGCCGGTACGGTCTCTTGATAACCATTCTCCAACTCCTGCTGTACCTTACGGATATCCTGAATCATGAAGCTATATTTGTGGTAAGCCATATTAGCCACCCAGTTATGAATCCAGAAAGCGGAAGTCCAAGAGAAGTTCAGCAAATCGCCGTTTCCCACCCGATAGCACTCCGGAACATCCGTTACCGACGCATATACAGGAGTGAAGACCGCCATATCAGCGTCGTCCACGGCAAACCACAAGATACCACCGATAGCGTCCGGCAACCAGTTACGCATTTGTGGAACAATCACGAAGCCCGTTTGTTGCGTCGCTATGGCACGTTCATTCGTATATTCCTGCCCGTCTACCTCGAACGTCATCGGCCGCCAACGGTAAGGAACCTTATACGAGCCGGCACCGGCATCTTTCGTCATATCCAGATCCGTTCCCTCGTAATGGTCGCGCATGCCATTCTGTACATCTTGAACGGAAAGCTTACGATTCGGCTTGACATACAGAGGCATCGGCTCCTTGGAAGGATCACCCTTGATAAAATCCGTATACTGATCCATCGTGGTATCATATTTACGGAAGAAAGACCATACACGAGCCTCGCATCCACGCAAGGCGCTGAAATCATACGGGCAATAAGCCTTGGCGAAACTGAAATCAGCGTCCTTTCCCTTGAAATATCCTTTCTCACGGGCGAAAGAAACCACATCCGGCGAGTATATGCAATTCTCCTTATCGTCAAACGGTATCTGCTGGATACGGGACTGGTTGGCATGCGCCGAGATACAATCGTCCGGGATGCGGATCGCTACCCAAACGGCACCTTTGTTACCCGGTCCCTTACCGATCATCTCCATCACCCAAGCCTCGTTCTTATCGGCGATAGAGAACGTCTCGCCACTGCTGTAATAGCCATATTCCTTTACTAAGTCCGTCATGACCTTGATCGCCTCACGGGCCGACTTGGAACGTTGCAAAGCGATGTAGATCAAGCTACCGTAATCCATGATACCCGTCGTATCCACCAATTCATGGCGTCCGCCGAACGTACTCTCCGTGATAGCCACCTGATGCTCGTTCATGTTACCCACTACGGAATAGGTATTCTCCACTTGGGCGATCTTGCCCAGCGGTTTTCCCGTATCCCATTCCTTCACTTCCAACATGGCGCCCTTCGGCCATGTAGCGGCGGGCCAACGATCCATCTCCCCATACAGGGAATGCGAGTCCGCCGCATAACTAATCATTACCGAACCGTCTGTCGAAGCCTTCTTGCCCACCAGCAAACCGGTACAGGCGATAGCCTCCACCCCAGATAACAGGGCGGCGCAAGCGGTTAATAAAATCCAACTCTTCTTCATATAAATAAAGTTTTAAGCAAATAAAAGCATATATACACCGGCGCCGCAACAATAGCCGATCAACGCCAAGATAGAGAACCGTTTCGTATAATACATAAAATCGATCTTCTCCAATCCCATTACCGTAACGCCCGTGGCCGAACCAATGATCAAGATGCTACCCCCCGTCACGGCACAATAAGCCAAGAAGGTCCAGAAACCACCGTCCGATACAAAGAACTGTGCGTAAGGCGATAAGTCGGCCACCTGCTCCACGATCGGGTACATACCCATCGTAGCAGCTACCAAGGCTACGTTATCCACGCAGGAGGACAAGGCACCGATCACGAAGCTGATCAGATACGGCTCATGTACATGCTTATCCAAGAAAGCGGACATGATACCCAACTGCCCGGAGGTCTCCAGCGCTCCCACGGCCATCAAGATACCCAAGAAAAAGAAAATCGTAGCCAAATCGATATTCGGCAACAATTGGGAAATACGGAGTTTCTGGGACTCATGCATGTGCAGCTTGCTATACATCAAATCCGTATAGAACCAAAGGATCACCAATCCCAGCAAGACGCCCAAGAACGGCGGCAAGTTCGTCACCATCTGGAAGACAGGCACCAACGCCAAGGAAAGCACGCCGATCACAAAGATCATCCGACGTGAGCGGTTCGGTATCTCTGGTATGTACTCGTCGCCTTGCTCCTCCTCGCTCAACACACGCAAGGTAGATCCTTTCTTGAACAACCAGAAATGGGCGATCGTCAACGGCACCAACATATTAACCAAAGCGGGGATAAATACGTGAGAGATCTGGTGCATCGCCGAGATATTCTTTCCGACCCAAAGCAAGATGGTCGTCACATCACCAATCGGCGACCATGAGCCACCGGCGTTCGCCGCTATAATCACCATACAGGCATATTTCAAACGATCCGTACGATCCGGTACCAGCTTACGCAACACCGCCATGATCACGATAGCGGCCGCCAAGTTATCCAACAAGGCAGAGAAGAAAAAAGTAGCGAAACTTATATACCACAACAGCTTACGTTTATTCGGCGTACGGATATACCCGGTCACGGCCCTAAAACCACCATGCTTATCCACGATATCCACGATCAACATGGAACACATCACGAAGAAAAGCGTCTCGGAGACGTTTCCTAAATGATAAACAATCGCACGGTTCGATATAAAATTAATAAATTGCTCATGCGGGGGCAAGCTGGCCATCTCCGGATTCTGGGTCAAGAACTCTTGAAAGATCGTACTGGAGCGTTCGACGAAAATATTGTAGGCATCGAACATCAATATCATCCACATAGAGATAGCCATGAACAACGCTATGGCCGCTTTATTTATTTTGATCTTATCCTCCAAGGCAATAGCGAGGATTCCTAAGACAAAAATGACAGGCATTAAAATGAACATATAATCAAGATTTTAATTGTTTATATAGAAGCTGTATCTCCTCCGGCCAAAGCGCCTCGTCCGGGGTCTCTAGGATTAAGGGCATATTGTCGAAACGGGGGTCCGCCATGATCATGCGGAAGGTATCAAGGCCCATCAAGCCTTTACCGATACTCTCGTGCCGGTCCACACGCGATCCCAAATCTTTTTTGGAATCGTTCAGATGCATACCTCTTAAATAAGAAAAGCCGATCACCTCGTCGAAATGACGGAATGTCTCGGCAAACCCCTCCGGTGTCTTTATATCGTAACCGGCGGCAAGCGTGTGCGCCGTATCGAGGCATACTCCTACCCGGCTCTTATCCTCTACCTCATTTATAATATAGGCGATCTGCTCGAAGGTATATCCCAAGTTCGAGCCTTGCCCCGCCGTATTCTCTATCACGGCACATACGCCACTCGTCTGAGCCAACGTGATATTGATCGACTCGGCGATGCGAGACAGGCAGGTATCCACCTCCATCTTCCCCAAATGGCTTCCGGGATGGAAATTCAGCATTTTCAGTCCCAGTTGCTCGCAGCGTGTCATCTCGTCCAGAAAAGCGTCACGGGATTTCTGCAATCCCTCGGCGTCTGGGTTCCCCAGATTGATCAAATAGCTATCGTGCGGCAAGATACATCCCGGATCGTAACCGTACGCTTCACACCGCTCCTTAAATAAATGGATACTGTCCGCCTTCAACGGCTGCGACTTCCATTGCCTCTGATTCCGGGTGAAAAGGGCAAAAGCCTTCGCACCGATCTCATGGGCATTAACGGGGGCATTCTCAACCCCACCGACCGCACTCACGTGAGCCCCAACATACTTCATAATAACCTAACTTTTCTTTTTATTTATACTAATGTTCATCCTCAGTCTTACACCCGCAAAAACCAAACTCCTCCATCGCACGTTCTTGCGGGGTGATGAAATAAACCATCTCGGCACGGGTACACAACTCATTCGCCGAGTTATAGATCTCGGTCTCTATGAAGATGGCGTTCCGTTTCCGGTCTGTCATCCGTCCCCGTATCGTCAGTTGGGGCTCGTCCGTAGAGATACTCTTCATAAACTTGGCGTCGAGGCGTGAGGTCACCCCGGAGGTCTGCAACTTCCTCAAGACCACCCAGCCGGCCAACTCATCCATCAGCGTAGTCTGTATACCTCCGTGCAACGTACGTAGCCATCCTTGGTAAGTACCTTGCGGCTTCCAGAACGCCACGATATCGTCACCATCCTCAAAAAACTCCATATGCAGCCCCAGCGGATTGTTCGGAGCGCAACCGAAACACATATAACCGTCCAGCCCTTCCCACGGATTAATTATCTTTTTCATATCACGAAAACAATATTTATATGTTTTTTGTTGCTCAAAGTTAACAAAAAAGCCGGCTCTTGAAAGGAACCGGCTCTATAAATATCACAAAAAATACTCAACACGACTTATTCCTCGATCTCCGGTTGAAGGAAATCCACGAAGCAAAGGGCGGCCAACGCCGTTCCATAGCGTTTCTCGATCGTAATTCCCTCGGTGATAAAGTTAAGCTCTCCAAGATAATACTTCCCATACGTCTTCTGATGAAGATCGTTAATAACACGGATCAGACGAGACTCAAGCTCCTCGATGCGGTAACGTCCGCTGACCTCACACACAAGGCCACCAACCTTCTCATCAAAGTTCTCATCCTTATACATCCATGCGTAAACCACACCAGCAGACACGAACTCATCCTGATATCCATGGGATACAGCCATGATCGTTTTCATTTCCGAACCAAATGGAGGAAGGTCTAGTTCATCCATGGTTGCCAGATGTGCCGTAGCGGGTATCACCGACGAATACGTCATGATATTAAAATCAGAGATACCGGCGTCATAAAGAGCCATGTGGTAAGAACCAGCGTGTTTCTCCAAGTCTGATTCGCCACTTCCTTTTGTAATAAAAAAGGTGTTTGGAATTAAATTCCCAACTTTCTTTACCATCTACAAATATGTTTTACTTATTAATAAAAGCTTAAGAGCGCACAAAAATAGAAACTTTTGCGATATATAACACATAGTTTTCCCTATAAAACTTTAGCCGCAAACATATTTTCACTAAAAAATCATCACCGAACCCAGAACTTTCATCCCCTCGGCTCTGTTTATATAGTAAATCAACATAAAAAACTAGAAGACAATGCTTACATTATGTTTAAGTTTATTATTAATGATCACAAATAGTCAAATAACAGATAAAAAAGAAGAAGTTATGAAATTCGAGTTAATCCAGTTACCGTACGCAAACGACGGTTTAGAACCAGTTATCAGCAAACAAACAATTGATTTCCATTACGGAAAACATTTATTGAACTATGTAAATACCCTTAATAAGCTGATTGAGGGCACGAAATTCGAGAACGCTCCGCTGGAGCAGATCGTTCGTGAGTCTGACGGAGCCATTTTCAACAATGCCGGCCAAGTATTGAATCACAATCTATATTTTACCCAATTCTCCCCGAACGGAGGTGGCGAACCTACGGGTAAGCTAGCCGAGGCTATCAAGTCTACGTGGGGATCGTTCGAGAACTTCCAGAAAGAGTTCGTGGCCGCCGGTACAGGCTTGTTCGGCTCAGGATGGGTATGGTTGGCTAAAGATAAAGACGGCAAACTTTCAATTACCAAAGAACCCAACGGTAGTAACCCGGTCGTTAAGGGATTGACTCCGATCATGGGATTCGATGTATGGGAGCATTCTTACTATCTGGATTACCAGAACCGCCGTGCGGATCATTTGAACGCATTGTGGAGGATTATCGACTGGGAAACCGTTGGTAAGAGATATTGATTTAATTTGATGTAAGTTACGTGTAGAGAAGAGCCGCCCGAGAGTTTTCCCGGACGGTTTTTTTCGTTCCCTTTTGAAAAAAAATGCCTCCAGCTATTGCATCGTAAGATATTATTACTACCTTTGCACCCGCAAACGAATAACAGATGCCTCTTTAGCTCAGTTGGCCAGAGCACGTGATTTGTAATCTCGGGGTCGTTG
>OJNU01001664.1_pt1 | contig 10477 bp, 9 predicted proteins | sample 1597941 | NCBI WGS metagenome assembly OJNU01 (sample SAMN01915228, study PRJEB22387) | human gut metagenome | isolation source: stool | host: Homo sapiens | place: USA | reverse complement strand
TCTCCATATAGCGAGTATGAAGTATTTCACTTAAGGCAGATATGGGATAAGTATTATATAAAAATTAAGGAAAATGCCGGTGGTTCAGACAAAATACGAAAGTGGTTCTATATAGGGCAGATACTGCTTTCTTGTTATAGGGAGTCTATGAATTGGAACGAATGGCAGAGTCTTATGGACATTTTGAATGTCTATCAGGATAGTGGAAATAATGGTAAAGTCGACTTAATGATAGAAAGTGCTAAGGCATGTTATTTTCAGTTAGACATACCGAGTTTGAGAAAGGAGCTGGATCAGTGCGATATTCCGGAGGAGTGTTATGAACAGAGACTGTTGGTAATAGGACTCGAGTTGGAATGTGGAAAATTGGAAGAATCACTTGAAAAGTTAAAGCAGCTCAGACAAGATTTAAATCATAAACTAGATGAGAATAATGAAAATTATTATTTAAAAAGTTTAGAGGCATCAGTATTACAGTTACTTTCTATTTGTCAGCAGGCATATTCTTTACATAAAGAAATATACGAATTTAAACAAATGGGAATCGATGAGATATTAGAAGAGATAGAACGAAAAAAAGAATTTTTTGACTGGGAATCATGGAAAAATAATGTTGCTAAAGAACTTTTTAACCATTGTGTTGATAACCAATTTGAAAAGGAAACATTTGAACTAAACAGGAGTACAATGACCATATGTTCATATAGTCGTTCGGGTCATGCGGAAGGATACCAGCTTTATAAAGTGTTAGAGAAACTTGGAATCCCATTTAAATGTGGATGCGTTACTGTTATTTCAGATATGGAATTGTCTTTGATAGCGTCTATTTATAATTTTAATAATAGATTAGGTTTGTTACTGTTAGTTCGTTGTTCAAGTACAGGGACAATAGAAAAACTTGTTAATAGAAAATTTGTAATGGATTTAGAGAGTGGGTATATTGACGATGTTATAGATATTTTAATAAATGCTATTGAGGTTAATATCGGTGAAATAATTGCAATGGGAAATGGTTTCCCGGAAAAGAGTTTATGAATAGTCTTTCTATAGATATAATTTGGGATATATTATTTGCAGTATGCTTTTCAAAGAAAAACATTGTATAAAGATCCGAGAAGTATTCACCGAGCAGACGGAGGAGAAAGAACGAACTGTAGGAGAGGCTGTTCTTTCTCTTTTTCTATTTGTTACAAAAAGACTATAGTGGATTTTAAATTAAGAAGGTTGTGAATATGGGAATGATTAGTGTTTTTAACTATAATGCCGGTAAAGGTGATTGTATCAGAATCAGGTATAAAGGCATATCAGGTAATTATCACAATATTATCATTGACAGTGGTGTCGTAAGTTTTGGAACGAAGTATGCTGATATTGCTAGGGAACTGGAATCAATGGGAGAATGCATAGATGTGGCAGTTATTTCGCATGTTGATAATGATCATTTAGGTGGATTATTATACAATCTGAGAAGTGGAGTACATCTTCCTATAAAAGAAGTATGGATGAATCATGGTAATTATATTAATAGGAATGTTTTGTTGTCTGTCAGACAAAACGACGAATTATTTACAAGATTGCAAAATCAAAGTATATCCGTTAAATCCGTAACCAAAGGTAATGTTTATGAATTGGATGGCGCAATATTCCGTATTTTGTGGCCGAATGATACTGCGTTACAGGAGTTGTTTAGGAGTAGACAGGCCGATGTTTTGCTTAGTCGAAAATCAGATTACGGATATTCTTTTTCTGAATTGATGGACATGCCTATAAAAAAACAAGATCCAAGCAGAAATAATAGGGCGAGTGTTATAATGGAGTTGGAATATCTTGGGGCAAAGATGCTATTTACAGGGGATGCATGGGCAGAAGATATATTGCAGGTTGCAGAAGATGGATATGATCTGGTTAAACTTGCACACCATGGATCTGTAAGAAATATATCTGAAGAGTGGGGAGAAAAGATAAAATGCAATAATTATATGATTTGTACAGATGGTGTGATGCATCCGGATAAACAGACAATTGCAAAATTGTTGAAGTGGTATGGAAACATCTGTATTTATGGGGCTGCAGACTGGTGGAAGAAGATGTCAAAGGATGAGCCTATGGATGTTTGTAAGCATGTACAGTATGAGAAGGGAGAATATGTATGGAGAGCAGAGAAACTATAAATCTAGATCAACTTAAACTAGAAGCTCAGGAGTATTCGGTATATATTACAGATACCAGGGGAAATTCATCCGGAAGCGGAGTGCTGTATTATCCGGGAGATGGAGAAAGATTGTTTATTTTTACTTGTGCACATGTGCTTGATGATCTGGTTGAACCGTATCAAATTTATTATTTTGTCCCGGTAGATAGGAAAAATGAAAATTACAGGATCGTAAAGGTGGAGGCTGAGCGACAGAAAGTTGTCTATTCCCCTATTGATTCAGTTACTCAAAGGGAAGATGAAACAAAAGAGCATTCTGTAGATGTAGCAGTCATATGTCTGGATGTGGACTGTGAAAATACTTTGGATGCTGCGGACTACATTATAGGAGAAGCACATCAAAGTGATAAAATTTTCATACAAGGATTTCCGGGAGCAGGAGTAGAGGGGATGGAGATGCTGGAGTATTTGGATTGTGCGAAAGGTACTGTCCTTCATAATATCTCCGACAAAGAAATGATTCTGTGCAGGATAGAGGATACATTTTTAGATCAAGGGAATAGAGTTGAGGAACTGGAAGGTTTCTCTGGCTCACCGGTTTGGAGTGCTTCAAATAGTCAAAAGAGTATTTTAGGGATGCTTTCCTGCGGATTTGGAGATCGTGTTTATCGTGGAAAAGTAAAAGTGGTGACAATGAATGCGGTTATTAGTATTATGAAAAATCATTTCGAAATTTACATGGAGAAGCATATTTGGGGAATCCCGGAGGATGATGTTGCTCCGGAAAAAGAAGTAGCAGTCCATATACAGAGAAATGTAGTTACGGTAAAAAATATTTATGATGAGTGGCTGGTGGCGCAGACGGAGAAAGTCAGAACATATATTGATGATGTGAAGTTTCAAAAGGCTATTGATCTGGCAAAAGAAAGTATGAACGATGCGCGCTTTTCGTACTGTAGTAGAGAAAATATCATTCGTCATATGAAGATTTTACTATATTGTTATGAAGGCTGCCTACTTTTGGACGAGTATTACACATTGGAAGAAAATATGAGGGGACATGGTTATCTGGAAGAACATGATCCTATTAGATGGCTTACGTTAAATTTTGGTAACAGGAATTTCAAGGAGACAGCAACATATGCAAAGAAACTTCTAGAAGATAGTAATGAAACTGATGAGGTGCATATACTTGCAAGAGTATATTTGAGCCTTTGCAAGGCATACGTGGAAAATGCACCTGTAGACGAAACAATAGGGATATTTTTAGATGAAAGAGAGAGTTTGATTATTGAATGTAAAGATGCAGATATGAAGACTTTGATATATCAGATGCTTGGATATACCTATGGCGAACACTATCATGAGTATACGAAATCAATAAGATGCTTGAATAGAGCATATCGCTTGGGAATGGATCATGCGGTATTGGAGACATTAGGATGTGCATATTACTTTTTTTCAATAGAAAATGCCTTAAGGGAAGATAATACGGTAGATATGATGAAGATTGACCGTGCAGCCTTGTACAAGGCGAGAGAATGTTTCTTGATTTTGTGGGATAAAGCCGATGAACTATATCGCTCGGTAATGATGAAGCGTGAAGGTGGAGTGATTTTTAATACTTTTTATTTCCAACAGGATAATTATAGAATATTAACGATTTATCCTTATCTGATGAGCAATTTAGTAATGAATGATAACAAGGAAAGGCGAGATTTTGAGAAAAAATATGCAATGATAGTATGCCAGTCAGGAAACATTGATTTAACACAGTTTCCTTATCTTGAGGAAGAGGACCGAATTCTATTTAGTACACTTGCAGATGAAAGTAGGATACTCGACACACTTGGTATGCTATTACGCCTTGGGCAGGGATGTCCGCCTGAACTGGAGGGAGAGCTATATGGTGTTATTGAGAATACTGAAACAAATTTACCTAAAATAGATGAAAGAGAGAGAATATCAGTAGTATCTTTACTGTTAAATCTATATGGGCATGGCAGGAAGAATTTTGGATGGAATGTTGCCACAAAGATGAATATGCATATAGCGTTTATAAGAGAAAATGGCGATCAAAAAATGATCATGACATTTGAAAACTTTTTATATGAAAATACACATAGCATTGAAGTTGCTGAGAAAAAATTTATAGAAAGTTATGAGAGAACTCCGTCTTTTATTACATGGCAGGAGCTGCTTCAGTTTTATAAGCGAAATATGATGTTAGATAAAGCTGATGCATTGTTTGAAGATTTGTTTTGCAATCATATGGAATATGTGGAATCAGAACCGGAGTATAGTTATAGAGCATATATCATGTATATTCTGAATTACGCAAGAGATATTAAATATGCACTGCGTTTTTATCTAGAGCATAAGGCTGATATGAAGGATGAGAATATCAAGACTTTTTGTGAACACGAATTGATGTTTTATACAAATTGTTTTAACAATCCGGAACAATTTGAGGAGGAGCGTAGAGTATTTGTAGAGCAGGGGCTGATTCCGAAGGAAGAATTTCATCGTATTTTATTGATTGTATATATGTGTAATCTGGATAGTAAACATGCATGGGAACATTTTAGCAAGGACAATCCTTATTTTGGAATATTTGGAAAGATACCCTATCTGACAAGAGAAGGAGCACAATTCTTGATTTGGCAACGCAGACTTCCACCACATATGGAATCGGAATGGAATGGTATGAATTGTAAAAATGCGAACGTTGCATTACAACATTATAATCAGGAAAGATGGCATGTTTCAGCAGCGGATATTGTAAAACGTTTAGAAACTAAGATACAAAGAACAATAGCTATTGATGCATGGGGCTTGTATTTACTTGCGATATCCGAAAAATTGGATTATTTATTAAATTTTGACTATGTGTATGTGACTCATTTGTCAATTACCAGAATGCTTGAAGAAATGACTCATTATAAAAATGATTATTTGGAAAGCGTTATTGCATATCTGGAAGTGGCTGATAATGTGAAATTACAGTCTCCGGAGTTTGAAGCACAATTAATGGTTCGTGATGTGTCAGATTATTTTGAGCCATGTAGTACTATTGCTATGGCTTTAGAGACAGGAGTTCCGGCTGTAATAGGTGCTTCGGACATTGATGAAACAGTATTTAAAAAATTCAAAAATTATATTATCAGACCGAATGATATTGACAATGTAATGTAATGAAATATAGTTCATTCTTCGATAATGTGAAATTTTATGTATCAAATGAGAAAAATCGAAATGATGGATTCTCGTATTCTCCGCTTAACTATATGGCCAGAGCATATTTACCGGCAATATTGTTGCAAAGACAAAGACTTTATTGAATTCATTGTACTGGTTCGAATATCAGAAACAACAATTGGCATAGTTTTACTTGTAAATTTTATATAGAAAGAGTACTATAGTTTTAGAAGACTATATATTCTTTTACATTAGGACACTACTGTTCGGGTGAAGGGTAGTGTCCATTTTTTATAAATACGGAAATTTATATATTCGAGGATAAACTTTATGCAGAAACAGCAGGAAAAAATAGAAACAATGAGGAATCACTTGATTTGCACAAAGTGCAGGTTGAGCTTATTTTTGAAGAGTTAATGTTGCAAGGAAAATTGGAATGGTGGTAAAATGGCAAATACTACAGAACGAATTGGAGTTTCATATTGTTCATTAAGAGCTGCAAAGATGGGGTGGATGTTTAGAGAGCAACCTATTGATGATATTGGTATTGATGCACATATGGAACGTACTGATAAAGATGGAAAAGTTCAGCAGCTTTTAGCATTGCAAATCAAAAGTGGTGAAAGCTATTTTGAGGAAAATAAAGGGGACTATATTGTATTTCGCGATATAGATGATAGACAGTATAATTACTGGACTACAAATACATTGCCATGCATTGTTGTGCTCTATAATCCTAAGAACGATATGTGCATTTGGCAAAAGCTTACTGCGAAGACTATCAAAAAAACATGTGGCGGAACGGGAAAAGGATACTATGTCCATGTACCTGTTAATCAAGAGTTTCTGAATGAGATGTCTAACACGCTTTTACTTACCTTTACAAATCTTCCTGAGCATATGACCAACTACAATTTTTTGCTTTCTCAAAAGAAATTTATGCAGATAATTAAAGCTGGAGGAATAGTTAAACTGCATTCTAAGGAATGGGTTAATAAATGTAGCGGTAGAGGAAAAACAGAACTGATTGTAGATGATGGTAATACCATAAAGACATATTCATATCCATATTGGTTTCCATATACTTTATATACAGATGTATTTCCGAGATTGTTTCCATGGGCAAATTTTTCTGTAGATAAAGATTTTTATGAGGAAACGGATGAGGCTTTGTGGAGAGAACTTAATTGCTATTACGATAAAGAAGATGATGAGTGGGTTGTAGTCGGTGATTCATTTGAAGAATTTCGTGAGTCACTTGATTCTATGCGATACATAGATCATGTAGGAGAAGTGGCAGAGTATATGTTTACTTTAAGCCTGAATGAATTGGGAGAATCATTTTTAAAGATTGATAAGTTTGTATCGCAACCACATCCTTATTCAAGGACTAGACCAAATGGGAAGGAAATTTGAGATGAAAAAAATATCATTGAATACTTTTGAGCAGAAGATGGACTTTGCTGGAAAAGATTATCAGTTAGATCCCACAGAAGAATATGTAATTAATCTGGAAGAAGAACTTTCGTTTCAGTTAGCGATAATGAGCTCTTTTCAGAATATAGGGACACCACCTGCATTAAAGAATTATCATTCCTGGTTGTATAAGAATAATTTTAGTTATGAAATGCCTAATCCAACGAACGAGATTGTTGCCCCATTTTATGGGATTGGTCCTCTTTGGAAAACGGAGTATTCTCAAGGTGTTGTTGTTAAGGCAGAAGATGACGATGATTATTACATAGTGATGGAATGCAGTAGTAAAAATAAAGGGTATGAGCATACCAAAGTAATTCTTACGATGGGTGGGTGCATATAAGAATTTGAATTATTGGAATCAACTTATATTTGAAATTGAGGAGACAAGCATAAATGAGTGATGATCTATTAGGAACAATTATGACGGCATCGGTTACAAGTGCTATTTATGAGGTGTTTTTTTACCCTCAAATCATGCTATAGGTAAAAGTTTTACAGTAAGACACTGGAGAATAATTATGGAAATAGTAGAACATAAGGTGAAAACGTTATCAGAGTTTGTTGATTATATTAATTTATGTAGCAAAAAAGAGTACACTCAATTCTCGAATTTTGATAGAATTTTATATCGTGGACATGCAAATAAAGAATGGAACTGTCTTCCAAAGCTGTTTAGAAATGCTAAGTGGTTTAATAATGAAAAAACTATAATCAACGAAATTATTCGTAGATGTCCAATTGAGTTTGAGGTGTTATCTGCATTTGAAAAATTAGTTAAAATGCAACATTTTGGTGCGCCAACAAGATTGTTGGATTTTACGGGAAATCCGTTAATAGCATTATATTTTGCGTGTGATGACAACACTCAGCTAGATAAAGATGGCGTTGTAATGGTTTGCTCTTTTCCCGTATTTTGGGAGAAACAGATACCGGTAGAGGGGTTATTGAAGGATGTATTTCCTGATTTTAATAATATGTTTATTTCTATTAACCAGGAAAATCTTTCGCCACTTATTAATTCAAGTAATACATTGGGGTTAAGTGTTGAACTTAAAAATGAAAGAATACGTAATCAAGACGGGTACTTTGTATTATATACATATCATGGTGAATACACGAAAATATTTAATCCGTTAGAGGAAAATAATTGTATTCAGGAAAGATTGATTATACCTAGTGAATGCAAAAGGAGTATATTACAAGAGCTTAGCAGGTGTGGTATCAACAGAGCATTTGTTTATCCAGAGCTTGAAAATCAAATTATTGATATTTTGAACAGGCTATGAGGAACTCAAATTATATCATGATACATATGGTAATCTGGATATTAAGGCAAAGTATGTCACTCCATCTGGATTTATTCTTGGTAAATGGGTCAGCCAAAAGAGAGTATTAGTCAAAAAGCATGGTATAGATGCGACTGAATAGATGATGTAATTATTGCAATTAAGAAAACATATCGTTATATTTGTAAATCATATGGATTGGAGAAAAAAGAATTAAGTTTGTGAAATATATATAATAAAACTTGGACCAGAGGTACAAGAAATGGAAAACTATATGAGAAAACATTCTATATACCGGCTATGAGGCATTTACGTTTAAACGTGGAAAAGTAAAGATTTATGGTCAAAAATAATGTGTTAATGATGAATAATACGTTTTGTGTTGACATGATGATTTTTGAAATCTTGTGAGATGTGACTTGTTTATACGAAAATTGATGATGTGAAATCTATTACACACTAATGCTTATGACTTTATGTTATAATTGTCATAAATATTAGTGAAAGGATAGTTAGAGAATGAATACTAAAGTCTTAGGAAAAAATATTGTATATTTACGAAAAAAGAATGATATCACACAGCTTATTCTAGCAGAGAAAATTGGCATTTCAAGAAAACAATTACATAATTATGAAAGAGCTAAAGTTAAAAATCCAACGTGTTTTGTACTATCACAAATTGCAATGATATTTAATATTCAACAAGAATTATTGGATAGAAATGACTTGGAATTAGTTGAAAGAAACGGAGGTAATATTTCTGATGGCAATTAGTGAAGAAATAAAGAAACGTATTTATAGTGTGTTGAGTGACGGAAAAGTGCATTATACTGAGGAAATTAGAAAAAAATGTGTAGATGATGGAATTCTTAAGGAGGATGAAGTAGGAAAAATTAGAGGGGTTGTATACTATCTAAAAAAAAGGGATTCAAGGATAAAATCAGAAGGTCGAGGAAAATATAGACTGGTTGATGATGTTCAAGATAATACGATGACAAATGATGATTTACAAAATGCAATTGAGACTATTGAAAATTGTATGGACGAATGGAGAAGTATTAATTGGCTACGATGTTCAGAAGATCAGTTAAATAAAATTAGGGATGATTTTAAAGATTTAAAATTTTTGGCTAAAGAGATTAACAACTTTGAAAAAAGGGAAAAGTGGTAATAGAATAACTTGCGGTGCAATGAAATTATAATGCTGAATGTATTTTATAAGTATTGTATTATGGTATGCTGATCTGACTAGGGATAAAAATAAGTCATCTGATGATGGGATGAGCACTTTAAGAACACTATTAAGCTTGAAAGTGGACGTGATATAAGCAATTATTCTGCGTGGCTGACTTGAAAAAGTAAATTCCAGTGCAAGAGTAAATTCCATCGTGATTTAAATTTGAGACTATGAAGAAAAGTCTGTAAATAATAATCTTCTATGATAATGATTGAGCTGGAAGCACTAAATTGGAGCTTCCAGCTCTTGTTTTATATATACGACATGATTTCAGGCATGTCAAGAGCGGACGTCAAAAACGTCCTTCTCATCATGCATATAGATTCTGTTATTCTGGGAGTCGTCCCTCATACATAATGCTGAGTTCGCCGGAGACATGTCCCCAGTTCCGAATGCTCATAGTCCATTTTTTAGTGGCTTCGAAAGTTGCCAGATACAGGGCTTTCAGGAGCGCTGTATCACTTGGAAATACGCTTCTCTGACGGTTGAGCTTACGGTAGGTAGAATTCAGACTTTCGATAGCATTTGTCGTGTAAATAACCTTTCTGACATCCGGTGAGAACTTAAAAATCGGTGTTATTGCATCCCAGTTATCATACCAGCGTTTCATGGAATTTGGGTATTTTGCGGTCCATTTTTCAGTAACTCGATCCAGAGCCAGTCTAGCCTTCTCTTCATCGGAAGCATGGTAAATCGTTTTTAGATCGGAAGCGAACGCTTTTCTGTCCTTATCCGGAACATATTTTAGCGTGTTTCTTACCTGATGTACAATACATCTCTGATACTCTGTTTTTGGAAATGCGGCGGCAATTGCCTCTTTAATGCCACTAAGACCGTCAGCGCAGATAATCAGGATATCCTTTACACCACGATTCTTCAGCTCATTCAGAACAGACAGCCAGTACTTTGAACTTTCATTATCACCGACAGTGATTGAAAGAACCTCTTTTTTTCCTTCTGTGTTGATGCCAAGAATGACGTAGGCAGCCAGCTTTCTAATCACTCCATTATCGCGTACGGAATAATGGATGGCATCTATATAGAGGATCGGATATACCTCATCCAGCGGTCGATTTTGCCAGTCTTCGATCTGAGGCAGAATTTTATCTGTAACGTCTGAAATAA
>OJNU01001661.1_pt1 | contig 10490 bp, 8 predicted proteins | sample 1597941 | NCBI WGS metagenome assembly OJNU01 (sample SAMN01915228, study PRJEB22387) | human gut metagenome | isolation source: stool | host: Homo sapiens | place: USA | reverse complement strand
ACGGTAAAAGGCGGTGTGCTCGTACCGATCGGCGGCAGGGACAAAGAGAACGCCGTTCTTTTAGAGGCACATATTGATACGTTAGGTGCCATGGTGGCAGAGATCAAAGCCAACGGAAGACTCCGTGTCACAGCGGTCGGCGGTATGAATGCAAACAATGCAGAGGGAGAAAACTGTAAAGTTGTCACCAGATTTAACGGAAAATATGACGGAACATTACAGCTGATCAACGCTTCCATTCATGTAAACGGAGAATATAACGATACGAAGAGAAGCTATGATTCTGTGGAAGTTGTTTTGGATGAAAAAGTAAAATCAAAAGAGGATGTGGAGAAGCTCGGCATTATGACAGGCGATTTTGTCTGCTTTGATCCGAGAACAACTGTGACAGAATCCGGTTACATTAAGAGCCGGTTCTTAGATGACAAATTAAGTGTTGGAATTTTATTAGGCTATGCAAAATATTTGAAAGAGGAAAATGTGACACCGGATCGTATGATCTATCAGCACATCACTGTATTTGAGGAAGTAGGACACGGTGGCGCTGCCTCTGTCCCGGAAGGCGTGACAGAAGTGATCTCTGTGGACATGGGATGTGTCGGTGACGGACTTGCCTGTGATGAGACACAGGTATCTATCTGTGCAAAGGACAGCCACGGACCATATCACTATGATGTGGTAAATGGTCTTGTGAAAGCGGCAAAAGAGAACAATATTGATTTTGCAGTGGATGTCTATCCATACTATGGTTCAGATGCAGATGTTGCGCTGACCGCCGGATATGATGTGCGCCACGGACTGATCGGTTCGGGTGTATATGCATCACACGGTTATGAGAGAAGCCATGTGGATGGAGTAAAGAATACGTTTGAACTTCTGAAGGCTTATCTCGGATAGCAGAAACGATGCTGCCTTTGAAAAGAATGGCATATTAAAGATTTCTTAATAATATCCTAGGATTATCTTCATTGTAATAGAAGACCTCTCGTGCTATATTAACTGTATGAAGAATGATAGTACACATCATACAGCTAATACAGATGGGAGGTTTGTTATTTGATTCAGTTAAATTACAGGGATGCAAAACCAATTTATGAACAGATCAAAGATGGTCTGAGAAAGCTGGTTATCACGAATTCCCTTATTGCAAATGAAAAGCTGCCCTCCGTGCGGGAAATGGCTTCGAAGCTTGCCATCAATCCAAATACCATCCAGAAGGCATACCGGGAACTTGAGGCAGAGGGATATGTCTATACCGTTGCCGGAAAAGGAACATTCGTCGCCGAGCGGAAAGAAGTGCTGGGTGTCAGAAATGAAGAACTGATGAAGGAATTTGATGAAGTGGTGACGGAACTGTTGTTTTTGGCGATGGATGAGGACAGTTTGAAAACACGTATTGAACAATTGGCTAAAGGGGGAGAGGCACAATGATCCAGGTTCATAATTTAAAGAAAAAGTTTGATGATTTTCAGGCGTTGAACGGCGTGGAAATGCATGTGGGAAAAGGTGATATTTATGGACTGGTCGGGCCAAACGGAGCAGGAAAGTCTACGTTGATCCGCCATCTTACCGGAGTTTATAAGGCAGATGAGGGAGAGATCCTGATCGACGGTGAACCGGTATTTGAAAACCGGAACATCAAGCAGAGGATGGCTTATATCCCGGATGAACTGTTTTATTTTATGCAGGCAGATACGATGGAGATGAAACGCTTTTATGAAGGCATCTATCCACAGTTTGACAGTAAGCTTTTTTATAAAATGCAGGAATTTTTCCCGACGATCGATGTGAAACGCACTATCAGACGGCTGTCGAAAGGCATTCAGAAACAGGTAGCGTTCTGGCTTGCAATCTGCTGTAAACCGGATCTGCTGATCTTAGACGAACCGGTGGACGGACTTGATCCTGTGATGCGCAGACAGATCTGGAGTATCTTAATGGCGGAAGTGGCAGAGCGGAAAATGACTGTTTTAGTGTCCTCCCATAACCTGAGGGAACTGGAGGATACCTGTGACCATGTAGGTATCATGCACCATGGAAAAATTATGATCGAGCGGTCTTTGAGCAATCTTCAGGGAAATATTTCCAAGATACAGGTGGCATGTCAGAATGGTGTGCCAAAATTGCCGGATGATTTTGAGGTGCTGCATATGGCAAACACAGGGCGTGTCTATACCCTGATCGTAAAAGGTGATCCGAAGGAGGCAGAGAAAGTTCTTCTGACAGAAAATCCTACCATTGTTGATGTACTTCCGTTGACACTGGAGGAAATCTTTATTTATGAATTGGGAGGTGTGGATTATGAAGTCAAAGACATCCTGCTTTAACAAAACAATTTTCAAAAAAAATATGACACATTTCTGGCCTTTGTGGGCATTGTACAGCTGTTATCTGATCGTTTCGCTTCCGGTCGGACTGTGGTTTAATATGCGGTATTATCTGCAGGATGACAGTTACAGCCAGCTCCAGAGACAGGTCTATGCGATCAGTGGCGCTATGCGGGCAGCCATGAATCCGGTGATCACATTTGCATTTGCAGCAGTGATGATCATGGCAGTGTTTTCCTATCTGTATTCTGCAAAGAATACGAATATGATCCATTCACTTCCGGTGGACAGACGGGAGTTGTTTGTGACGAATATCATATCTGCGTCTGCATTTATGATCGTTCCGCAGATCCTGACCTTTATTATCACGGTGTTCGTCTGCATTGGTGCACATATCACCAATATCCAGTACATTTTATACTGGTTTGGTGCAGAAGCCGCAATGACGTTTTTTGCACTGGCGCTCGGCGCATTTGTGGCGATGTTTACCGGACAGCTCATGGCATTTCCGGTGTATTATGTCGTAGTCAATTATCTGTATGTAGGATGCTGGTATCTGATCAACATGGTGATAGAGAGTGTCTGCTTTGGGGTGTCAAACAATTGGAATCCGGGGAAATCCTGTATTTTGTCTCCAATTTATTATCTGACAAACAATCTGCGGATACAGTCAGTAGAAAACAGTGAGTATGTGACGGTTGGAATCGAGTTTAAGGGTGCATATCTGCTCGGGATTTATGCAGTGGCAGGTGTGGTATTCCTGATCGCAGCCTATCAGTTGTATAAATGGAGAAAATTGGAGACTGCAGGTGACCTTATCAGCATGCGGGGAATCAAGCCGGTGTTCCGCTGGGGCGTGGCTGTCTGCGCCGGTCTGCTTGGAGGAACTGCCGTTGCTGACACGATCGGAAACAGTTTTTCTTCGGCAAAGGTACATTTTTGGATACTTGCAGCAGGCACCCTGATCTTTGGTGCGATCGGCTTTTTTGTGGCGGAGATGCTTATTGAGAAGAATTTCCGTGTGTTCCACAAAAAGAGAGTTGGGGAATGGGCAGTCTTAACGGTTGTTCTGGCAGCATTTCTGGGTGCACTGAAACTGGATCTATTCCGGATCGAAGGAAAAATACCGGATGTTTCAGAGGTTAAGGTGGTATCGCTCAATCTGGACTATACGCTCCGCTATACCGAACCGGATGATATTCAGAAGATCATAGATCTCCAGAAAGAGATCCTGGCACAGAAAGAAGAGTGCCTGAGCGCAGAGAACCAATATTATCTCTCAATCACATATACCCTGAAGGATGGTAAGAAGCTGCGGAGAAGTTATACAGTTCCGGTTGGGCAGGCTGCGGCTGCGGACAAAGATTCTGTCGTCGCAAAAGTGACTGCGTTAGAGAGTGATCCGGATAAGATGATGCAGAACATGTTTGGCAATTACTATAAGACGAATGAGTATTATGCCGGCAGCATCTCATTTGTAGATGAGAACGGCAGAACAGAGGATTACCGTTTTACACAGGAAGAACTTGACGCTGTCATGGAGGCGGTGCAGAAAGATGTGGAAGCGGGAAACATGACGTACTATCAACTTTATTCGCTCCGTGCCGGTGATGAGGATAACACGTACAGGGATCGTTATTTTAACAATCTGGATATCAGTTTTTATAATCCGGACGGTATCATCTGGAATTACAGTTCTTACAGTGTGGATGGGGTTGATGTGACAGAAGCGGTGCTGACAGGGGAGAAGACTGCAGAAGAGGCAGAAGCTTATTTCCCAAACAGTGACAGCGCCTATGTTGAGTTCGGAAGCAAATGCACAAACATTATTGAGACATTGAAAAAACTTGGGATTTTGAACAGTGAGCGAAAACTTATGACTTATGATGAGTATGACGCACTGATGAATCCGGTTACGGCAGTAAGGGAAAAAGGAATACCGCACATTTCCTAGACAAAACGCATAGTTCAGAAAAAAGATGGAATAAATATTGTTATTCCATCTTTTTTATTGTAAACTGTTATTGTTATTTTTAGCGTAACGGTAGAAAGCCATTTAAGGTTATAACAGGAAAGTAGTGGAGATCCCAGTTCTTTCCGTGATACATGAGAAAAGGAGTTTTATCAATGAGTAAACCAGTCGTAGCGATTGTTGGACGCCCGAATGTAGGAAAGTCTACGTTATTTAATGCACTTGCAGGTGAGCGTATTTCAATTGTACAAGATACACCGGGCGTTACAAGAGACCGTATTTATGCGGAGGTGTCGTGGTTAGATCACAATTTTACCATGATCGATACCGGAGGTATTGAACCGGACAGTAACGATATTATTTTATCACAGATGAGAGAGCAGGCAGAGATTGCGATTGCAACTGCAGACGTGATCATGTTTATTGTCGATGTCAGACAGGGATTGCAGGATTCGGATTCCAAAGTTGCAGATATGCTGCGTCGTTCCGGCAAACCGGTCGTGCTGGTTGTCAATAAAGTGGACAGCTTTGAAAAGTATATGGCAGATGTCTATGAGTTCTATAATCTTGGAATCGGAGATCCGTTCCCGGTTTCTGCCGCTTCCATGTTGGGACTTGGAGATATGTTAGATGAAGTGGTGAAATATTTCCCGGAATATAAGAAAGATGACGAGGAGGACGACCGTCCGAAGATCGCCATTATCGGAAAACCGAATGTTGGAAAATCATCCCTCATCAATAAACTGGCGCAGGAGGACCGCGTCATTGTATCGGATATCGCAGGTACAACCAGAGATGCAATCGATACTGATATTAAGTACAATGGAAAAGAATATGTGTTTATCGATACCGCAGGATTGAGACGTAAGAATAAGATCAAAGAAGAGATCGAGCGTTACAGTATTATCCGTGCAGTGACAGCCGTTGAGCGTGCAGATGTCTGTATTATTGTGATCGACGCTACCGAGGGCGTGACCGAGCAGGATGCCAAGATCGCGGGAATCGCACATGACCGTGGAAAGGGAATCATCATCGCAGTCAATAAATGGGATGCGATTGAAAAAGATGATAAGACCATCTACCGCCATACTGAGAAAATCCGTGATATCTTAAGCTTTATGCCGTATGCGGAGATTATTTTCATCTCTGCAAAATCAGGACAGCGTCTCAATAAGATTTTTGAGACGATCGATGTCGTAATTGAGAATAACAGTATGCGTGTGGCAACCGGTGTATTGAATGAAATTGTTACCGAGGCAGTTGCGATGCAGCAGCCGCCATCGGATAAGGGAAAGAGACTGCGTATCTATTACACCACGCAGGTTTCTGTAAAACCGCCAACCTTTGTGATCTTTGTAAATGATAAACAGTTGATGCATTTCTCATACACAAGATATCTGGAGAACCGTATCCGTGATACCTTCGGATTCCGGGGAACTGCACTTCGTTTTATCATCAGAGAGAGAAAGGAAAATGAAAAATGATCATCGCCAGGATAATTGCAGTAGCGATCGGCTACGCCTGCGGATTATTTGAAACAGGTTATTTTTATGGAAAAAAGAAAGGTGTGGATATCCGCACAAAAGGAAGCGGCAATTCCGGTGCGACAAACACCTTAAGGACCTTTGGCTGGAAGGCAGGACTTGTGACCTGCCTTGGTGATATTTTAAAAACGGTAGCGGCAGTGTTAGCTGTTAAACTGATCTTTGGAAGAACATATACAGAAGACATCATTCTTCTGGAGCTGTATGCAGGTTTTGGAGCGGTGCTCGGACACAATTTTCCGTTTTATCTGAAGTTCAAAGGCGGAAAAGGAGTTGCATGTACCGGTGGAATGGTGCTTGCAGTATTTCCGATCGTTGCACCGGTCAGTATGGGACTTTTCCTGGTGATCAGCGCAGTGACAAAATATGTATCTCTCGGCTCGATCATCGGACTGATCAGTGTTTTTGTCCAGGTGGTCATTTACGGACAGCTTGGGATTATCACAGTTCCAATGGGAATCCGTGCGGAATTTTACATAGTGACAGCCTGTTTTACCATTTTAGGGGTATGGCAGCACCGTGCAAATATCAGACGTCTTGCAAATGGCACAGAGAATAAGATCGGTGCGAAAAAGAAGGAGCAGAAATAATTTTTTGATTTGGAGTGAGAAAAAATGGCAGATGTTGCGATCATAGGAGCAGGAAGCTGGGGGATCGCCCTTGCAAAAGTACTGCATACCAATGGAAATAAAGTGACAGTGTGGTCGATCGTGGAAGATGAGATTACCATGCTGAAAGAAAAACATGAGCATGTGCAGAAACTTCCGGGGGTAAAACTGCCGGAAGATATGGAATTTACGACAGATCTGGAATCTGCGGTTTCAGGTAAAGCATACCTGATCCTTGCAGTGCCGTCTGTATTCACAAGAAGCACAGCAAAGAGCATGGCGCCTTTTGTGAAAGAGGGACAGATCATCGTGTGCGTGGCTAAGGGAATCGAGGAAGAGACACTGATGCCGCTTACTGACATTGTGGAGCAGGAGATCCCGCAGGCAGAGGTTGCAGTGATGTGTGGACCAAGCCATGCGGAAGAAGTTGGAATCGGACTTCCAACTACGGTTGTAGCAGGAGCGAAAAAACGTGCTGTTGCAGAGGAAATCCAGGACATTTTCATGAACAACGTTTTCCGTGTGTATACAAGCCCGGATGTGCTTGGCATGGAACTTGGCGGTTCGTTAAAGAACGTGATCGCGCTTGCAGCCGGAATGGCAGACGGTCTGGGATATGGGGATAACACGAAAGCGGCACTCATCACCAGAGGAATGTTTGAGATGAACAAGCTTGCTGTGACGATGGGCGCAAAACAGGAGACGTTAAACGGACTTACCGGAATCGGTGATCTGATCGTGACCTGTGAGAGTAAACACAGCCGTAACCGCAAAGCCGGAATGCTGATCGGACAGGGTTACACCATGCAGCAGGCGATGGACGAAGTGAAAATGGTCGTAGAAGGTGTCTACTCTGCGAAAGCAGCGATCGCCCTTGCAAAAAAATACGGTGTAGATATGCCGATCATTGAGGAAGTCAACAAAGTATTATTTGAGGACAAACCGGCAAAAGAGGCGGTCAATGACCTGATGCTCCGCGATAAGAAAATGGAACATGGCAATCTTGGCTGGGAAGATTAAGAATGCAGGAGTTCCTTATAATTTGCAGGGAAAAACGTACGGAAGAATTAAGATTTAATTAAAAAATATATCTGACAGATTGTGCTAGAATGGAGAATATAAATGAAGATCAATATAAAAAAACTTGATGCGGATGCAGTACTCCCGACAAGGGGAAGCAGTCAGGCGGCAGGCTATGATCTGTATGCAAAAAGTTCTGAGGATACTGTGATTCCACCACACAAAACAGTGATGGTCGGCACAGGACTTGCGATGGAAATACCGGAAGGATATTTCGGTGCGATTTTTGCAAGAAGCGGTCTTGCCTCCAAGCAGGGACTGCGCCCGGCAAATTGTGTCGGAGTAGTGGATTCTGACTACCGGGGAGAATTTATGATCGCCTTACATAATGATACGGATGAGGAGCGTGTGATCGCCGGAAAAGAGCGCATTGCACAAATGGTTGTAATGCCGTATCTTTCTGTTGAGTTTGAGGAAGTAGAAGAATTGAATGAGACGGAGCGCGGGGAAGGCGGATTTGGTTCTACCGGAAGAAAGTAATATCCGGAAAATGCCGGAATAGTGGGGTTAAGGAGGTATTTTATTATGGAAAGCAGAATGGTAAAGTTTTATTCAAAAGAGAGCAACATGGTTGCAATTCATGCAATTCCGGGACATTTTGCAACCAGTCATTCCCATATCAATTACTACATTGATATCACAAGCTTGAAGACAAGAATTCAGGAGGCGAAAGAGGTTGCCCGTGTGCTGCATCAGAAGATCGGAAGAGTTTCCTATGTGGATACGATTGTATGTATGGACGGCACGGAGGTGATCGGAGCGTTTTTGGCAGAGGAATTTGAAAAAGAGGATATGGCATCTACGAACCGCCATGAGACAATTTATGTGGTTTCGCCGGAGATGAACAGCAATAACCAGCTCTTATTCCGTGATAATATCAAACCAAGTATCGCAGGAAAACATGTGATCTTATTATCTGCATCTACCACAACCGGAAAGACAATCCATAGAAGTCTTGAGGGAATCCGTTACTATGGCGGCGTGATCGAGGCAGTGGCATCTGTGTTCAGCACGGTATCTGAGATGGATGGCTTTGCGGTACACTCGGTGTTCCATGCAGAGGATCTTCCGGGATATGCGGCTTATTCCGCAGATGACTGTCCATTCTGTAAAAAAGGAATCAAGCTGGATGCCGTGGTCAATGGATTCGGTTATTCTAAGTTATGATCAGAAATGAATGTATGGAATAAAAGATACAGGCAGGTTGCTTCGTCAATTTGACGGAAAAAGATGAAATATCAGTGCAATCTGACGAAGAAATCAAAAAACAGTCAAAATCACTGTGAGTTCCTACAAGAAATCGACAGATTCTTTGTGTAGGTAACATATGGCGTTTTTGGCTGTTTTTTTGTATAGTAAATATATCAAGAAACGAACAATTTATTAGGAGGTATTTACACCAATGGCAAGTTTATCATTAACAAATGTATGTAAAGTTTATCCTAACGGTTTTGAAGCTGTTAAGGATTTCAGCCTTGAAGTAGAAGATCAGGAGTTCATCATCTTCGTAGGACCATCCGGATGTGGAAAATCCACTTTATTGAATATTATCGCAGGATTATTAGAGCCGACAAGCGGAGCAGTATACTGCAATGGAAAAGAAGTAAAAGGAACCGGTACAGACCGTGGCGTTGTATTCCAGCAGTATGCATTATTCCCATGGCTTACTGTTAAGAAAAATGTTATGTTTGCATTAGAGATGCGTGGCATCAAAGGAAAACAGGCAGAAGAAGAGGCAATGAAATATTTGGAGATGGTTCAGTTGGAGAAGTTCGCAGAACATTATCCAAAAGAATTATCCGGTGGTATGAAACAGCGTGTTGCTATCGCAAGAGCATATGCAGCAGAGCCTGAAGTATTACTTATGGATGAGCCATTCGGAGCTCTTGATGCACAGACACGTACCCAGTTACAGACAGAGCTGTTAGAGACCTGGCAGAGAGAGAAGAAGACGTGCTTCTTTATTACACATGATGTTGAGGAAGCAATCATTCTTGCACAGACAGTTATTATCATGAGCGCCCGCCCGGGACGTATCAGAGATATTGTAAAGATTGATATTCCATATCCACGTACCCAGGAGACAAAGATGACAAAGGAATTCATGGAACTTAAAAATGAAATCTGGAGTCAGGTATATCAGGAATATCTGGAAGTAAGAAAATAATAAAAAGGTTGTAACCGGGAAACCGGATTATAATGATAACTAAGGGAATTGGGGGAAATTCCAAATATCCAATTTAAGGAGGAAAAACAACATGAAAAAGAGAATATTGAGCTTATTAATGGTAGGTGCTATGACAGCAGGAATGCTTGCAGGATGCGGCAGCAAGACAGATGCACCTGCTGACAACACAGCAAAAGAAGAGACACCGGCTACAGAAGAAGCAAAAGAAGAGACACCGGCTACAGAGGAGAAGGAAGCTGTAGAGCCAGTTACATTAAATGTAGCTTACATGCCAAACTATGGAAGCTTATGGTCAGTTGAGAACGCAATCGCTCAGGGTTACTTAGAAGAAGAAGGAATCACAGTAAATCTTGTAGAGTTCCAGGATGGTCCGACAATCATTTCCGCTATGGAGTCAGGAAGTATTGATGTCGGATATATCGGACAGGGTGCTCATAAACTTTGCATCAACGGACAGGCAACAATCTTTGCATTATCCCATATCTCCAATGGTGATGCATTGATCGGAGGCGAAGGTATTACATCTATCGAAGACTTAAAAGGAAAACAGGTTGCTTACTCTTCAGGAACATCCAGTGAAGATATCCTTGTAAACTCACTTACAAGTGTTGGATTGACAATGGATGATATCGAAGCAATTGATATGGATGCATCCGGAATCGTATCCGCTATGTTATCCGGTAAAGTTGATGCAGCTGCAACATGGTCACCAAACAGCTTAAAGATCTTAGAAGAAGATGCAAATGCTACAAAATTAGCAGACAACATGAC
>OJNU01001659.1_pt1 | contig 10494 bp, 10 predicted proteins | sample 1597941 | NCBI WGS metagenome assembly OJNU01 (sample SAMN01915228, study PRJEB22387) | human gut metagenome | isolation source: stool | host: Homo sapiens | place: USA | reverse complement strand
CAATGCCTTGCTGCTAACTCCATAAAACAGTCAGAATTGCCATTTTCGGGGCGGATTTCTCGTCAAAGTGCCAAAAGCACGACGAGAGTTTCCGACGGAAATGGCTTTTTGGCTTTTTTTTGCCCGAAAGAACTTGCTTAAAGAACGTCTGCGTGATAAAATCATAAGGAATAGGGGAATTTGCTTACATATGTCAGGAGGTGATATGGATGAAAATTCTGGTCGTAGACGACGGACAGCTTGCGATCAATTCTCTGATCCGTATCTTGTGCAGAGTGGCACCGGATTGCGATTATATCAGTGCGATGACCACAGATGATGCGTTGACCTGGTTGCGTCAGGGTCCGATGGATGCAGCTTTTTTGAATCTGGAGATGCCGGGGATGAACGGCCTCGCCCTGGCTCGCATGATCCAGAAGATCCAGCCGCGCTGCAATCTGATCGTGGTGACGGAACACCCTGAGTATGCGCTGGAAGCGCTGCAGATCTTTGTCAGCGGCTTCCTGCTCAAACCGGCCAACGAGGCTGATGTGCGCAATGTGCTGGAAAATCTGCGGTATCCGGCCGAGGATGTGCCTGCGGGCGTCAAAGTGCAGTGCTTCGGTAATTTTGAGGTGTTCGTGGGCGGGCGTCCGCTCTCGTTCAAGCGCAGCAAGAGCAAGGAGCTGCTGGCCTATCTGGTGGACCGCAACGGTGCCACCTGCACCAACGGCGAGATGCTGGCTGTGCTCTGGGAGGACAAGCCCGACACGGCGTCCCTGCACAGCCATCTGCGCAATCTGATCTTTGACCTGAGCCATACGCTGGAGGATGCCGGTGTGCGCGGGCTGCTGGTGCGCGGCCGCAGTACGCTGGCCATCGACACCAGCAAGGTGGAGTGCGATTATTACAACTTCCTGCGGGGAGACCGCTCCACCATCAGCAGCTACCGCGGTGAATATATGACCCAGTATTCCTGGGCCGAGGTCACCCGCTCGGCACTGCGCCAGCAGGCAGCAGCCAGCCAGAAAGGCGGCCTGCCCAGCTATTACGTCCCGCCGACCGGCCTCTGAGCCGACAAACTCACAGCAAAAACAAAGCCCCGTGTGTTCCGCATCGTGAACACACGGGGCTTTTGCTTATGAGATGAATTTCCGGGAATTTCCGGTTACTTCCGGGTGTGGCTCTCCCAGCCGCTGGAGGCGACCGCCTGCTGGTCCGGAGTGCACCACATGGCCTCTACGCCGTCCAGTGACTCCACCAGCTTCTGGCCCTCTTCCAGCGGCATGCAGAACAGGCCGGTGGTCAGGCAGTCGGCCATGCCGGAGTCCGGGCACAGCACAGTCACGCTGTTGAAATAGGCAGCCGGCCACAGGGTGTCCGGGTCGATCAGGTGGTGGTAGCGCTTGCCGTCCACCACGTAGTAGCGCTGGTAGTCGCCGCTGGTCACAAGGGAAAGGTCACTCATCTTGACGGCGGCTACAGTGGAGCTGCCGTTGGTGTAGACCTCAGAGGAGTTCCACGGGTTTTCTACGCCGCCTACCCACTGGGAGCCGTCCGGCTTGGTGCCAATGGCCCGCAGGTTGCCGCCCACGCTGATGAGGGCACTGGTCAGGCCCCGGGCTTCGGCGGCCTGTGCGGCCTGCTCCACGGCGTAGCCCTTGCCCACGCTGCCCACGTCCAGCGACATGGCCGGGTCGGCCAGATAGACCGTTTTGGCATCTTCATCAATGATGAGGTTGGCGATATCGCAGTGCTGTGCGGCGGCATCCAGCTCTTCCTGCGTGGGCAGTTGGTTGTTGCTGTCGTTGTCATCGGCCAATGCGGCCTCGCGGTAGTTGTGCCAGATGTTCAGCACACTGCCCAGCGCAATGTTCAGCTTGCCGCCGGTGGTGTCGTACATGGTCTGGGCCAGTTCCAACATCCCGAGGATCTTGTCATCCACCGTCACCGGGGCAATGCCCGCATGATCGTTGATAGTCTTGATGTTGGTCACGCCATCGTAATCATTATAAATGTCGTAGAGCTGGTTGTACTCCACAAGGTCGGCGTGGAGTGCGTCCATCTGGGCGGTGAACTCTTCCTCGCTGTCGCAGTAGGCGATGACCTGCGTCACGGTGTCGAACACATCATAGAACACGGTGGAGTAGCGCTGCGGGCCATCGGCGGCGCTGGAGGCGGTGGAGCCGGAGGCGCTGCCACAGCCAGCCAGCAGGCTCAGGCTGAGCGCAGCCGCCAGCAGGGCGGAAAAAATACGCTTGGTCATCATGCTCTGGCGGTCTCCTTTGCGGCGGTAAAGGCGGTGTGCTCTTCCTGCAGATGTGCCAGCAGGTCACCGAACACCCAGCTCTTGCTGGTGGGGGTCACAACGGCCTTGAGGGGGATGTTCACCTGTGCCTGCTTCATCAGGTCGAGCAGGGTGTCCACATCCTTATCCTTGAAGTTGGCCAGCACCAGCGCCGGGGGATAAGCACCCGGCTCCAGCACCAGGGTGCGGGTGGTCTTGACCTCCACCTCGCCCAGCAGCTGGGCCACGGTCCTGCCTGCATCGGCAGGGGAGACCAGCTGCAGCTTCATCCCGAAAGCGGGGGCCATCCCCTCCAGAATGCCCCGGTCAGCGGCAGAAAGGTTCCAGCCCAGCGCCAGCGGGATGCCGGCATTCTGGTTGCGTGCAATATGAGCTTTCATAGAAATACCTCGTTTCAAGGGTGAATTCAAAATACACCATAGTATACCATATTTGATGACAAAAGAAAACAACCCCCTCAGTCACGCTGCCGCGTGCCGAGAGGGTCGTTCCATTCTCAGTTCATCTTCTTGCCAAAGAACTCGACTTCTTTGGTGATAAAGCCCATCAGTTCATCGAACTGGTCGGGGGTCAGGCTCTGGGCACCATCGCACTTGGCCTTGGCGGGGTTGTTGTGCACCTCGATCATCAGGCCGTCGGCACCGGCGGCCACAGCGGCCTTGGCCAGCTGGGGCACCATCCAGGCATGGCCGCAGGCGTGGCTGGGGTCCACCACAACGGGCAGGTGGGTCATTTTGTGGAGCATGACCACACCGGCCAGGTCCAGGGTGTTGCGCATACTGGTCTCAAAGGTGCGGATGCCGCGCTCGCAGAGGATAACGTTCTCGTTGCCCTCGGCCATGATGTACTCGGCGCTCATCACAAATTCTTCCAGCGTGTTGGCCAGGCCGCGTTTGAGCAGCACGGGCTTTTTCTGGCGGCCCACGGCCTTGAGCAGCTCAAAGTTCTGCATGTTGCGGGCACCCACCTGGATGAGGTCTACATTCTCGAACAGGGGCAGGTGCTCGGTGTTCATGATCTCGGTGACGATGGGGGAGCCGGTGGCGCGGCGGGCCAGTTTGAGCAGATCCAGGCCCTCGCTCCGCATTCCCTGGAAGGAGTAGGGGGAGGTGCGGGGCTTGAATGCGCCGCCGCGCAGCAGGGAAGCGCCTGCATCCTTAACGCGCTGGGCGCAATAGGTGATCTGCTCCTCGCTCTCGATGCTGCAGGGGCCTGCGATGACGGCGAAGTTGCCGCCGCCGATCTTCACGCCGTTGACATCGATCACGCTGTCGTCGGGGTGGAACTTGCGGTTGGCTTTCTTGTAAGGCTCAGACACGCGGCGGCAGGTCTCGACCACAGGGTTGGCCAGCACCCAGCTCTCGGCAATGGCCTTGGTGTCGCCGATCAGGCCCAGAATGTGGGTGTCGCTGCCCTTGGAGTCGTTGATCTGCAGCCCCATATCCTGCAGCTCGTGGCAGAACTCGCGGACCTGTGCGTCGGGGGCATCCTGTTTCAGTACAATGATCATGGTGGTCGTCTCCTTATCCTTCTCACACAAACGGCACAGGAGACCGGCTCCATTGCCGCGATTTATTTTCATGAAGTTCAGTTTCCTGAAGCATGGGCCTATGATAACACTTCAGGGAACTGAAGTCAAGAGAAATTTTGAAATTTAGGAAAAAAAGTGGTAGAATAGGGGCAGCCTGAGAGGGTAAGGAGTTTACAAGGAGCGATAACGATGGGAAAAGAAGCAAAAACGAATGCCATGCGCATCCTGGAACGGGCCAAGGTGCCCTATACAGCCCACGAATATGCCCACGAGGAGGGCGTGGCGGTGGACGGCGTGACCGTGGCCGCCAGCATGGGGGAGGATCCGGCCTGCGTATATAAGACGCTGGTGACCCAGGGCAGCAGCAAAAACTACTTTGTGTTCGTCATTCCGGTGGCGGCAGAGCTTGACCTGAAGGCCGCTGCCCGCAGCGTGGGCGAAAAAAGCGTAGCCATGATCCATGTGGCCGATATCAATAAGGTCACCGGCTATGTGCGCGGCGGCTGCAGCCCGGTGGGGATGAAAAAGCAGTACACCACCGTGTTTGATGAAAGCGTGCTGGCTCAGGAAAAGGTCTATGTCTCCGGCGGCCGCATTGGTACGCAGGTGTGCTGCGCACCCGCCGACCTCATCCGGGCAGCAAGGGCAACAACAGCGAAGATCATCTTCTAAGGTAAAACGCCCTTACTGCCAACGCAATGACGGAGAGGTTGTACAGAGCGGGGCCTGTCCCAGTGAGATAAAACTTACTTTATTATATTTTCTAAAAAAGTCATACTTAAAAAGAAATACGGTGTCGAAACTGCACAAAACTTTTGAAAGTTTTTTGACGCGGGAGAACACAAGGGAGAATTTGCCCCAAGGGCCTTTGCAAAGTGGAATTTTTGCCGTAAACTGTATGTAGTACAGGGACGGTACCCCGGCGGATGCCGGGTGCCGCCTGAAAAAGCGCAGAGCAAAAGGGGAACTTCAAAGATGAAGATGCTGTCGGGCTTCACAGAACAGAACACCATTCGTGCTGTTCAGGGGCATCGTGTAGCTTTGTGCAAAGCGCTGGGAGAGCATACGCAGAAATAAAGGCCGTGGTGCAGGTGTACCACAGCTTTTTTTTGTTTTGCAGACGGAGAAAGAGAGGTTCGGATATGATTCGGAAAGTTGCAGTGATCATGGGCTCGGACAGTGATTGGCCGGTGGTAAAGGGGGCCTGTGCCCAGCTGAAGGCGCTGGATATCCCCTTTGAGGCACACATCCTTTCGGCCCACCGCACCCCTGCCGAGGCCGCGGATTTTGCCAAAAATGCCCGGGCCAACGGCTTTGGTGTGATCCTGTGCGCGGCGGGCATGGCGGCCCATCTGGCCGGTGCCTTTGCCGCCAACACCACCCTGCCTGTCATCGGTATCCCGATGAAGGGCGGCGCGATGGACGGTCTGGACGCGCTGCTGGCCACGGTCCAGATGCCCAGCGGTATCCCGGTGGCTACCGTGGCCCTGAACGGGGCCAAGAACGCCGCCTGGCTGGCCGCCGAGATCCTGGCCCTGAGCGATGACACACTGGCCGGGAAACTGGAGGCCGAGCGGGTGAGCATGGCACAGCAGATCGCAGCCAAGGAAGAAAAGCTGCAGAACGAACTGAAAGAGTTGTAAGGAGAACCAATGTCTGATTTTGCATATCCGCTGCACGAGGAATGCGGCGTTTTTGGCATTTACGACCGGGCGGGTACCGAGGACGTGGCCGCTGCCGCCTATTCTGCCCTGTATGCGCTGCAGCACCGCGGGCAGGAGAGCTGCGGCATTGCGGTCAACGATGACGGTGTCATCCAGGGCCACCGCGACCTCGGCCTGGTGAACGAGGTGTTCACCCCTGCCGTGCTGGGCAGTCTTTCCACCCCCACGGCCCACATGGCAACGGGCCATGTCCGCTATGCCACGGCCGGAAGCCGGGTGCGGGCCAATGCCCAGCCCATGATCGTCCGGCATGGCCGGGGTACCATGGCCCTCTGCCACAACGGCAACCTGACCAATGCCCTGGAGCTGCGCCGTCAGCTGGAGAACGAGGGTGCCATCTTCCACGGCTCCTCCGATACCGAGGTTATCTGCTACCTCATCACCCGCAATCGCCTGCGGATGGGCAGCATTGAGACTGCCATCAGCAAGACGATGGATGTGCTGGAGGGTGCATACAGTCTGGTGATCATGTCCGCCACCAAGCTCATTGCGGTCCGGGACCCCCGGGGCTACCGCCCTTTGTGCATCGGCACCCTGCCCGGCGGCGGCTATGTCTTTGCCAGCGAGAGCTGTGCGCTGGATGCTGCGGGCGCGACCCTGCTGCGGGACGTGGAGCCCGGCGAGATCGTCATTGCCGACACCAAGATCGGTGAGCTGCGGAGCATCAAGGATCACTGCGGCCGCCCGGACACCCAGATGTGCGTGTTCGAGTTCATCTATTTCTCCCGCCCGGACAGCATCATCGAGGGCAGCTCGGTGCACGAGGCCCGCAAGCAGGCAGGCCGGTTCCTGGCACAGGAGCACCCTGTGGAGGCCGATGTGGTCATCGGCGTGCCGGATTCCGGTCTGGATGCGGCGCTCGGCTACTCGCAGGAGAGCGGCATCCCCTACGGCATCGGCTTCATCAAGAATAAATACATCGGCCGCACCTTTATCCAGGGCAGCCAGAAGCAGCGCGAAAACAGCGTGCGCATCAAGCTGAACGTGGTGTCCAGCACCGTCAAGGGCAAGCGGGTGGTGCTGGTGGATGACTCCATCGTGCGCGGCACCACCTCCGCCCGCATCATCAAGCTGCTGCGGGATGCCGGTGCAAAGGAAGTCCACTTCCGGGTCTCGGCCCCCCCGTTCAAATACCCCTGCTACTTCGGCACTGACATCCCCGACCAGAAGCTGCTGGTGGCCACGGGCCGCAATGTGGAGCAGATCAATGAGATCATCGGGGCCGATACCCTGGGCTACCTGTCCACCGAGCATGTGGTGCAGCTGGCCAAGAACGCAAAATGCGGTTTCTGCACCGCCTGCTTTACCGGCGAGTATGCCGTGAGGCCGGAAGAGGTGCTTTCCACCGATATCCATGAACGCCACCTGAACGACCGTCCCAAAAACGAGAAAAAGTTAGGAGAGTAAGAAGATGGAAAAGAGCTATTCTGAGAGTTACGCAGCTGCCGGTGTGGATATCACCGCCGGTTACCGCTCCGTTGAACTGATGAAGCAGTATGTTGCCCGCACCATGAACGAGCACTGCATTGGTGGTCTGGGCGGCTTTGGCGGCCTGTTTGAGCTGGATTGCACCGGCTACAAGCACCCGGTTCTGATCTCCGGCACGGACGGCGTGGGCACCAAGCTGAAGATCGCCATGATCATGAACAAGCACGACACCATTGGCATCGACTGCGTTGCCATGTGTGTCAACGATGTGATCTGCGCCGGTGCAAAGCCGCTGGTGTTCCTGGATTACATCGCCTGCGGCCGCAACATCCCTGAGAAGATCGCCGAGATCGTCAAGGGCGTGGCCGAGGGCTGCGTGCAGGCTGATTGCTCTCTGGTGGGCGGCGAGACTGCCGAGCACCCGGGCATGATGCCGGAGGATGAGTACGATCTGGCCGGTTTCACTGTGGGCGTTGTGGACAAGGAAAAGATCCTGAACAACGAGACCATGCAGGCTGGCGATGTCATCCTCGCTCTGCCCTCCACCGGTGTTCATTCCAACGGTTTCTCGCTGGTGCGCAAGATCTTTGATATTGACAACGATCCCGATGTTCTGCACACCACCCCCGCCGAGCTGGGCGGCAAGACCCTGGGCGATGCCCTGCTGGCTCCCACCAAGATCTACGTCAAGCCGGTGCTGAAGGTGCTGGAAGAGGTGGATGTCAAGGGCATCTCCCACATCACCGGCGGCGGCTTCTATGAGAACATCCCCCGCAGCCTGAAAAAGGGCTGCTGCGCCCGCATCAAGAAGGAGGATGTCCGCATTCCTGCCCTCTTCCACCTGATGCAGGAGACCGGCCACATCTCCGAGCACGATATGTTCAATACCTTCAACATGGGCGTTGGCATGGTGCTCACCGTTCCTGCCGCACAGGCCGACAAGGCGCTGGAGATCCTCCACGCCAACGGCGAGCCCGAGGCTTACAAGCTGGGTGTCATCGCTGAAGGGGACGGTGTGGAACTGTGCTGAACGTAGCTGTGTTGGTTTCCGGCGGCGGCACCAATCTGCAGGCCCTGCTGGACAGCGAAGCCCGGGGCGAGAACCCCAACGGGAAGATCACGCTGGTCGTGGCCTCCAAGCCCGGTGTCTACGCGCTGGAGCGGGCCGCAAAGGCCGGTGTGGAGGGCGTTGTGGTCCGCCGCAAGGATTACGAGAACAGTGAGGCCTTTGACGCGGCCCTGCTGGAAACGCTGAAAAGCCACAACATCGATCTGGTGGTGCTGGCCGGGTTCCTTTCCGTGCTGGGCCCCAGTGTCATTGAAGCCTATCCCCGCCGCATCCTGAATGTTCACCCGGCACTCATCCCTTCCTTCTGCGGGCCTGGCATGTACGGCCTGCGCCCCCATCAGGCTGCTCTGGCCCGGGGCTGCAAGGTGACCGGTGCCACCGTGCACTTTGTCAACGAGGAGTGCGACGGCGGCCCCATCCTGCTGCAGAAGGCAGTGGAGATCCTGCCCGGCGACACCCCCGAGGTGCTGCAGAAGCGGGTGATGGAACAGGCCGAGTGGAAGCTGCTGCCCAAGGCAGTTGCCATGGTGTGCAGCGGCGAGATCGAGTAAAAACTCCTTCCGTCACGCCTGACGGTGTGCCACCTCCCTCAAGGAGGGAGGCTTGAGGCTCCCTCTCCGAGGGGGCTGTCGCCGTAGGCGACTGGGGGAGTTCCGTAATAGGAGAATTTGACATGGAAAAGATCAACCTGAACGATTATCTGGCCTCCAACGAGTACCCCGGCCGCGGCATTGCGGTGGCAATGGCCCCCGATGGCCGTCAGATGTTCATCGGCTACTTTATCATGGGCCGCAGTGAGAACAGCCGCAACCGCGTGTTCGACCCCGTGCCCGAGCGCGGCGGCATCTGCACCATGGCTGCAGACCCCGACAAGCTGGAGGACCCCAGCCTTATCATCTATAACCCCGTGCTGACCCTGGGCAAGACCCACATCGTGACCAACGGCGACCAGACCGATACCATTTTTGACCTGATGAGTCAGGGTAAGAGCTTTGCCGATGCCCTGCGCACCCGCACCTTTGAGCCGGACGGCCCCAACTACACCCCCCGCATCTCTGCTGTGGTGTACGCTGATGGCAGCTACCAGATGAGCATCCTGAAATCTGCCGACGGCAACGGCGACAGCGTCCAGCGCTATTTCTTTGATTACCCCCAGCCTGTGGCCGGTGAGGGCCATTTCATCAGCACCTACAAGCACAACGGAAACCCCATCCCCAGCTTTGAGGGCGAGCCCCTGCGCTTTGCCTGCCCCCGTACCATCGGCGATTTTGCCCATGGCCTGTGGCAGAACCTGAACCCCGACAACAAGGTCAGCCTGTTTGTCCGCAGCATCGAGCTGGAAACCGGCGAGTACGAGGACATTATCCTGAATAAATACACCGCTGTGGAGGGTTAATATGAACGAATTTCAGCTGAAATACGGCACGAACCCCAACCAGAAGCCCGCCCGCATCTATATGGAGGGCGGTGCGGAGCTGCCGGTGCAGATTCTCTGCGGCCGTCCGGGATATATCAACTTTCTGGATGCATTTAACGGATGGCAGTTGGTCAGCGAGCTTAAGAAAGCTACAGGACTTCCGGCTGCAACATCATTTAAGCATGTATCACCTGCAGGAGCTGCAGTGGGGCTTCCGCTTGATGAGACATTGGCTAAGATTTTCTGGGTAGATGATCTTGGTGAACTGTCACCGCTTGCAAGCGCCTACGCAAGAGCAAGAGGTGCAGACAGAATGTCATCTTTCGGTGATTTCATATCATTATCAGATGTATGTGATGTTGCTACAGCAAGGCTTATCCAGCATGAGGTTTCAGATGGTATTGTTGCACCTGGCTATGAGCCGGAGGCACTTGAGATATTAAAGGCTAAGAAGAAGGGTAACTACAATATCATTAAGATTGACCCTGAGTATAAGCCTGAACCAATCGAGAGAAAGCAGGTGTTTGGTGTAACATTTGAACAGGGAAGAAATGAGTTTGTTATTGATAAGGAACTTTTATCAAATGTTGTAACAGAGAATAAGGATATTCCAGAGTCTGCTAAGATTGATATGATTATTGCACTTATAACACTTAAGTATACACAGTCTAATTCTGTATGCTATGTAAAGAATGGACAGGCAATCGGTATCGGAGCAGGACAGCAGTCAAGAATCCATTGTACAAGACTTGCAGGTCAGAAGGCTGATAACTGGTATCTCCGCCAGAATCCAAAGGTTCTTAATCTTCCATTTAAGGAAGGCGTAGGCCGTGCTGACAGAGATAATGCAATTGACCTTTATATTGGTGATGAGTATGAAGATATTCTCAATGACTGGGAGAGAGTATTCACAGAGAAACCATCTGTATTTACAACAGAGGAAAAGAAGGAATGGCTTGCAGGCAATACTGATGTAACAATCGGTTCAGATGCATTCTTCCCATTTGGAGATAATATAGAAAGAGCTTATAAGTCAGG
>OJNU01001654.1_pt1 | contig 10514 bp, 9 predicted proteins | sample 1597941 | NCBI WGS metagenome assembly OJNU01 (sample SAMN01915228, study PRJEB22387) | human gut metagenome | isolation source: stool | host: Homo sapiens | place: USA | reverse complement strand
TGAATATTTGAAAGAACAAAAAGGAATGACAGCACAAACTACTGCAAATGAATGTTTGGAAGAAATTCGATTCGACAATAAATATATAGTGTTTTTCATAAATGAGAATGGAAATCTATCATGTGCAGTTATGAAGAAGAAGATATTTTCTTATGAAATATTAAGAATTAGTGGAGAACTATCACAGAGCAAGAATAGTAAAAATTATTTATTTAGTTCATACGAAGATAATGGATATAAATGGATTGATTGGGGTGTGATAAATGATAGTGATATTGAATCAGTATTATCTAATGATAACAAGATGAATATTATTGATAATTTGCAGTATTCATTTAGAATATGTTGGATTATTGGAAACGGAGAAGAGAATACGCCACCAGAGCATGAAGAAATAAAAATAGGTAGTTCAATTTGAACTACCTATTTTTTATGGTTAGTTTAATAATATATTCCGGTAATATTGCAAACTAAAGACCATTGATTTTTTACATTACTTAATGTAAATCCAGCCGAAACGCTATCACTTCCTACATTCATAGAAACACTACCTGTTGTTTTTTGATAGGTATGAATATATTTTAAGACAGCTTCTGCCGTGTTACCATTTCCAGTCATAGTATTCTTTTTGATATTAATAGTTGCATTTATATTTTTATTATAATTTGCAAAATGGTCTTCAAAAAGACTTTCTTCATATGAAATAAGTTATTTATTTAAAGAAAGAGGAAAGGGAGTGAAGCTGAACGAGAGATTACTTTTTAATCATTTTTTTAATAGTGGTGCTGGTTCTGCTTCTTCCGTTTATCCTTTGGTGGAAGCACAGGCACAAAGAAACAGATAGAAAGGGGAACAGTAAAATGTAATAGGGTGAATGATTATAGCAAAAAGACCAGTATCAATATATGATTTTAAGGCTTTCGGGGCTGCCATTAAAGCCGCGAGAAACGAATACGGAGAAAGTCGCAAAAAAGTAAGCGACGAGTTATATATCTCCCCGCGCTATCTTGCGAATATTGATAACAAAGGACAGCAGCCGAGCCTACAAGTTTTCTATGACCTCGTTACCCGTTATGCTGATATTTGGGTGTGTTCTGACTATATGTATCATTGTTATGGCAATACCTAATGCGTGCTGATTAGTATTTTTTTATATTGCTCCGCAAGCTCTTTCTTTCCCCATCTCATATACAAACTATACAAATAACGAGCAGTACTTTTGGAATAATCATTATCAGGGTTCTCGTTCATAACAGCATGAAAGACGGCATCTGCGTTAAGCAGGTGCTGTTCTGCTATCACAGGCTGAGAACGGGTATAAGCAATGACACCACGATAGAACTCGCACATACCATAATCAAGGTTATTTCTACCCATAACTTCATCAATGGTGGATTCACAGAAATCAATAATTTCCAGAGCAGAATCATATTCCTTATTCTGCACCAGCATGTTAGCAAGTGAGAGTGTCTGCTGCAGGGTATCATTATTCTCTATCAATCCAAGACTGGCATATTCCCTGCGTACTGTGAAAGCTGTCTTGAGTTCTGATACGGCTTCTTCCAGTTTCTTCCGGAACAGATAAGCTGTAGAGAGGTTGTTGTGCAGGTTTGAAAGCAGATTGGTGGAACGGGCATCCGCAGTATTGGTCTTATGGTAATTTTCCATGAGGGCAATCGCCTTTTTATATTTCTTAATGGCATTATCATATTCCTTGCGTGGGAACAGAAGCTGTGCTTTGTAATCTAATAATAATGCTTTGTCACAGGCAGAAATGTGGTTGGTTTCTTGCGTAATATCTGGTGTGCCTGATTTATCTGAATTATACGATTTACTCGTTTCATCCGACTTGCCCGAATCATTCATAAGATTCATCACATATTCTATACGTTCTACCAGCTCCGACAGATAATCGGTATCCAGATATTTGTCAAAGTAAGGGTACATATCCTGTAAGAACAGTAGATAGTAAGCCCTGTTATCTAGGATGATGTGTCTGTTGATGCTTTTCAGACATTCCATGACAGTCACCGGTCTTTTTACATCCAGACCGTGAGCAAGGCAAATCAAATGCAGGTGATTTAACATCACATGGCAGTCTGATACGGTTGGAATGGTCTCTGCGATTGCCACTTCCTGAATGAGAGGATGGAGTGCAATCGTCTTATTTTCGGTATCTTCACTGATAATGCCATAGCGTATCAGCTCATTAACATTTTTGAGAGAATCCAGTTCCAGCCACATTTTGAACGCACTTTTATAAACTCCTGATACCGGCAGGAGTGAGAGGTTACGGAGGATATCAATACTGTCCTCATTTAATCTATTAAGCTTCATCAACATGCGAAGGTGTCCTATCATACTGGCATAGGAGAATTCATCATCCTTGAATACCTCGATTTCTTCCATGTTCTGCCCGATACCGCAGGAACGCAGCTCCTGTAACAATTCTTCCGGTTCCATGCCGCTGGCTTCTAAGGTAAGAGCAGCCATGCAGACAGTCAGGGTATGACAGTTCACTTCTTCTATAATGGCAGACACACTGTCCGGATCACGTTTTGCAGAAGGACAATGCTTGTAGAACAGTTCTGTCAGTTCTTTTTCTTTATCCAATTCCTTTATTTCTATAGAATCATAATTCTTAAGTTTGCATCTGCTGGTAATCAATAGCTGCATATCATTCTTCATCAGTTCCTTTAAGAAGGGTTCGTCCTTTGGAAGCACATTGAAGTTGTCCAGAATCAGCAGTGTATCTGTGTGGAGTCTCTGCATCACCTTATAGTGATTCTGAAAACGGACTTCCTCATTCATTTCTACGGAATCATCTGCAAATGTAAGGTTTGCGATGTCTTTTCTCAAATCACCGGTGTAATACAGATAAATGATATTGGTGTACTTTTTACGGTTCGTCTGTGCATAGGCTTTGGCAACTTCGCTTTTTCCAATGCCTGCCATACCAGTAATGAATAAGACGGATTGATTGGAAAGATGGGATGCGATTGCTTTTATCTCATCCTTTCGTCCAATGAATGCCTGATTGCAGGAGGGAAGCTTATTGCAAAGAATCACTTCCGAAAGGTCGGGAGAATAGAGCGCACCTGTGCTATGGTCATTCAAAATCGCATATCTTACCACAGAGCAGAAAAAGGCTGCATTATCCGGCTCCTGAATCAGTGCATCAGCCATTTCCTGCCCGATGGTTTTTATACTGTCTGTAATCAATTCCTCCATCTGGATTCGAGCCTGTGCTTCGTTCAACAGGTTCGGAATAATCTTATCTCTGAAATCATCCTCCATCGTATCCCATTCATCCTCATCTTCATAAGTCTTTAGGATATCTATAGGAATCGGGCGGGCGCCATTGCACCAGCGGCTGTACATCGTCGTGTCATCTGCGATTAATTCCGAAGCTGTCAGAGTATCATCCAGATATGCAGAGAACAGACTGCGTACAAGCTGGTGCTGCGGGTAGGTTTTCTTTTTATTTTCCAATAATACACCAATCACATTGGCGAAGGTCAGTCTGTTTCTCATCTGTGTGCTCCTTTCAGAGAGGATTTATCAATCCCGCTATCTATCTTATCTGTCTTTCTATATTTTCATTCTTTGAAAAGTTTCTATGTCAAGTCGCGGTCAAGTGACCGTCAATTATTTTATTCTCTATATTTTACTACAATTAACTTACAAAACGTAGCCGGGCGGCATCAGAAATGAAGCAAATCGGCTACAACAATCATAACACAAAACAAACTTATGTTCTACAAGAATATCGAAATGTTTTAACTGTACATTGAAAACTTCATGAGTTGTATTCACAGTCAACGGACTTTGCGATGATACTTAAAGCAATTTAAGCGGAGCAAAGAACAGACACTTCCGTCAAGGGTGGGAGATGATCTCGCGCAGGAGAGGCCCACAGGCAGGTCTCAGTAGTGAGAAATCGGTGTTAAAGAATCCAGACAGTGGATACGTAGAAAACCAAACTAAGAGTACTGGAACAATCTTACTTTAGGAACCGCTTATTGCGGGTAGGAAAGAAGGTGGTTAATGAGAATATTACGAGAGGAGGCAGGACTACCATGAAAACAGAACTTGATACAAGAGCGTTATTAAATGTAAAGGAAATGTGTGAGTACCTTGGTATTGGACAGACGAAAGCAAGAGAATTGCTTTCCAATCCGGCCAATGGTTTCACGGTAAGAATCGGTAACAGACTATATGCTCATAAGGGCAGATTAGACCACTGGTTACTGAATCAGATTCTTTCATAAATAAGAACACGGAGGAGTTTCAAAATGAGAATTCAATTTTTGAAACGGATTGATAATTGTAAGGTTTTATGGTAGAATAGGGACGATATTTGGAATCCTTCCTATTCTACACTTAGGAAGGAGGCATAAATGGGTAAATCCCTTAATGGTAAAGAATTAGGTAAAGGCTTATCACAGAGAAAGGATGGTCTTTATCAGGGAAGATTCGTGAATCGTTTTGGCAAGAAGCAGACGGTTTACGCAAAGACGCTGAATGAGGTAAGACAGAAGCTTAGAAACGAACAGTATGAGGATGAAAAGGCACTCAATGTTGTTGCGAAGGACACATTCTACTACAATTTATATGTAGTGGCAATCGACACAGGAATGCGTATTGGTGAGTTGATGGGGCTTCAGTGGTCTGATGTAGACTTTGAAAAGAAGGTTGTACACGTCAGACGTTCCTTATGCTATTTCCGCAAGGATGGCAAATATGTCTTTGAATGGCATGATACCAAGACGCATAACAGCAAGAGAACCATTCCCTTAACAACAAGAGCTATGGAAGCTCTGAAAAAACAAAGAGTTCGCGGGCAGGAGATTCTGCTTAAGAACGCACAAACAGCACAGGACGAATACAAGAATCTGGTTTTCGTAACCAGAAACAATCGACCTACACAGCAGTTCATCGTACAGGAATGTATGGATGTAACAACGAGACGAATTCAGAAGGAACACCCGGAATTTGAGAGGTTCTCTCCTCATTGTTTCCGTCACACCTTTGCAACAAGGGCAATCGAGAACGGAATGCAGCCTAAGAGCGTGCAGAAGCTTCTCGGACATGGCTCCTTACAGCTGACAATGGATTTGTATTGTCACGTAACAGATGATACCTTGTTTGACGAGATGAGGAAGATGGAAGCGGTGTAAAGTGTGTAAAAAGTGTGTAGTAAAGCAATTTGAGACAATAATAAAGGCGTGAAAGCCTTATAAACAGGAGGTTTTAAGATAAAATGGAACAGTATAAGCAGGAATTTATAGACTTTATGGTGGAGAGTGACGTGCTGAAATTTGGTGATTTCACATTAAAGAGCGGCCGTAAATCACCATTTTTCATGAATGCGGGAGCATATGTGACAGGCTCACAGCTTAAGAGACTCGGAGAGTACTACGCAAAGGCAATCCATGCAAACTACGGAGATGACTTTGATGTATTATTCGGACCTGCATACAAGGGAATTCCGCTTGCAGTGGTAACAGCCATCGCATACCATGAGCTCTATGGCAAAGAGGTGCGCTACTGCTCAGACAGAAAAGAGGCAAAGGATCACGGTGCAGACAAGGGAGGCTTCCTTGGAAGCAAGCTTAAGGATGGCGACAGAGTAGTCATGATAGAGGATGTCACCACATCCGGCAAATCAATGGAGGAGACAGTTCCAAAGGTAAGAGGAGCTGCAGATGTTACAATCGTAGGCCTTATGGTGAGCCTTAACAGAATGGAAGTCGGACAGGGCGGCAAGGTGAGCGCGCTCGACGAAATTCATGAGAAGTACGGCTTTGAGGGCAGGGCAATCGTTACAATGGAAGAGGTCACAGAGTATCTCTACAACAGAGAGCATGATGGCAGAGTAGTCATTGATGACACAATCAAAGCAGCTATAGATGAGTACTATAAGCAGTACGGCTGCAAATAGGAGAATATAAATTGCTTGGCAGAAGAAAACGTAACAGGTATAAGTTTACGGAAAAGAAGCAATCTAAGAGGGGGATAGCTGCACTTGTTGTGGCTATCCTCATAGAGATTGTATATATAGTTTTTTTGAATGCGGCATTCAGAGGAGATGGCAATCTGTCTATGTACTATGGCAGTGCCGGTATACTGATGCTTGGCATATCTCTGGCAGATTTCGGGTTTGCCATCAGAAGCCTCTTTGATGAGGAATCATTCATGACATTTCCACGATTGGCAGTGTTTTTTGCACTTATAGCGGTGCTCAGCTGGGGTGGGACGTATGCTGTCGGCTTTATTATTTAGCACATATTATATCAATAGTGCGATAAAACTGTCATGAACATTTGAATTATAAAATAGAAAGATTATAGGGATATATGAGTTATAAAGAGATTTATGAGCTCTCCAATGAGCTTTACGCAGAGCGATTAGAGCTTGTGGAGGAGCGTATAGAGCAGATCGTCAGAGAACCTGCGATAGAGCCGGCTTTTGCAGATTATTTCAGAAGTGCGGCAAAGTGCATCAACACTATAAAAAACCATAGCGCAGATAAGGAATTTAACGATTTATTCTATTCACAGTTTGATAAAGAAAATTACGAGAAAAGCTATGCCAACCCGGCATATGCCGTAAAGGTGCTCGGAGATGAGTATGGTCAGCTTTTATCGGCTGTATATGCAAAAATTGCCGGAAGCATCACGCATATCTTTCAGGGAGATATAAAATATCTCTGCATTTATGCAGAGCTTATTGTAGAGCTATACAATTATTTTGAGAATGCCAATGAGCTGAGTCCTGATGAGATAAGGGGCTGTATATATTCGTTCATGCATGATTATGAGGAGATATTTGCAGAGGATGACAATAGAGCACTCCTTGACCCGGCTTATGATTACTATACAGAGCTTGTAAATGAGGCAGATTTGTCAAATGATGATTATCTGTATTCCTACGGACTGTATGTCGGAGAGAATGAGCGCGCCGGCAGAGCACATCTGGCTTCATTTTCAGATGAGGAGATACAGGCCATGGCAGATACCTATACAGAAGGATACCGCATTGGCTTTATTACCTGCAACAAGGATATCTCAAAAAAGTCAGTGGTTCAGGTGCTTTATCCGCTTGGCTTTGAGCGTATGATAAGAGCAGCATTAAAGAATTTTGAGAAAATGGGTATGAAGCCTGCCATGAGACCATTTTCCACATCGGTCAATAAGCAGTTTGACTATGACCACAAGGAGGATATGGCACTGTGGCTTGACAAGGCATATGTGGAGTATCGTCTTGAGTGCATGCACAATGCACTTGAGAGAATGAAGGATGTAGCATGTAAATGTGGAGGTCCTGCTGTCATAGAGATATTTGGCGAGGAGCCATTTGCTCCGGTTTCAAAGAAGGAGGCTGCGCACTTTAACGATGAGCAGCAGAAGCTTGTAGTCCATATGACAGGTGTGCGTTCACGGTATATGAACAGCTATATACACAGCGAGGACAGAAGCTTTACTATTATTGCCTATCCGTGTGCTGCAATCGGATCTGATTATAAGGAGATTTTTACGGAAACTGTAAAGATTAATACGCTTGATTATGCACTTTACAGGGATATGCAGCAGAAAATCATAGATGTGCTCGATACGGCAGACAGGGTGCACATCGTCGGTACAAACGGCAATAGGACAGATTTGTATGTCAAGATTCATGAGCTTAAGGAGCCTTCAAAGGAGACGGCTTTTGAAAACTGTGTGGCTGATGTAAATATCCCTGTCGGAGAGGTGTTTACTTCACCGGTGCTAGAGGGTACAAACGGCAAGCTGCATGTCAGTCAGGTATATCTCAATGAGCTTAATTTCCTTAATCTGGAAATTGACTTTAAGGATGGCATGATTGATAAATATACATGTACCAATTTTGAGAATGAGGAAGAGAACAAAAAGTATATATCAGACAATGTGCTTTACCATCATGACACACTGCCTATGGGTGAATTTGCCATAGGCACCAATACTACAGCCTACCGTATGGCGAGAGTATACGATATCGCGGCAAAGATGCCTATTCTCATAGCAGAGAAGACAGGACCGCACTTTGCGGTGGGTGATACCTGCTACACATACGATGAGGACAATATGACATACAACCCTGACGGAAAAGCAATCATTGCCAGGGACAATTCAGTTTCCATCCGCAGGAAAGATGATATATCAAAGGCATATTTCAACTGCCACACGGATATCACAATACCATATGATGAGCTTGGAGCCATCACAGTTATTCGACACGATGGCTCAACATGTGATATAATAAGAGATGGCAGATTTGTGCTTGAGGGCGTAGAAGAGTTGAACAAACCGCTCGATACGCTTGATGCAGAAAGTAAATAATTGTTAGACATATAAGGAGGATAAAATGGCAAAGGTTGGAATAGTTATGGGCAGCGACTCAGATTTAAAGGTGATGAGCAAAGCCGCAGAGATGCTTGAGGAGCTTGGTATAGAGTATGAGCTTACCATCATCTCGGCACACCGTGAGCCTGATGAGCTTATTGAGTGGACCAGAGGCGCTGAGGAAAGAGATGTAAAAGTAATTATAGCGGGAGCCGGAATGGCAGCGGCCCTTCCGGGCATGTGTGCAGCACTTTTTGCGCTTCCTGTTATCGGAGTACCGCTTTCAGGAAAGAATCTGGATGGAATGGATGCAGTGTTCTCAATTATGCAGATGCCACCTGGAGTGCCTGTTGCCACAGTTGCAATTGATGGTGCGAAAAATGCAGCAATCCTTGCAGCAAAGATACTCGCAGCAGGTGATGATGCAATCCTTGAGAAAATCAAAAAGTATACAGCAGATATGAAGGCTCAGGTTGTAGCAAAGGATGCGAAACTGAAACAGGTTGGATATAAGCAGTATCTTGCTGAAAAATAGATTGTATTGTCATCTATAGGAGGGTTTTTATGGGTATATTGCAAAAGGCAGACAGATGTATGGATGAGGCAGCAGCCTTATTTGGCGAGAATAAGCTTTTTTTGGCAGAGAAGAAGGCACAGGAGACAGCCGGTCTTTATAAGAGCTGTGGCGCATATGAGCAGATGGCAAAGACTGTCAATCTTATGGGAGTCATATATGCATCTATTGGAGATGTAAGCATGTCGATTGACTGCTACCTGGAGGCTATGGATGTAGCTGTGGAGCAGGGCTCAACAGAGATAATAATGCTTGTTAACAATAATATAGGCTCACTCTATATGGAGCTTGGATTGTATGAGAAGGCTGTCAGATATTTTAACGAAGCACTGGAGCTGTGCAAGCCACCGCTGCATGGAGAGAGGGATAACTATTATCAGGAGCTTCTCATGCTTCATCTGAATCTGTGCATATCATACACAGGAATTAATGAGTTTGAAAAGGCAGAAAAGCATCTTTCTGACGCGATACTCCTTAATGATATAGCTGGCAGTGATAAAAACAGATTTCTGATAGACATGTCACAGGCACATATGCTATGGAAGATGGGAAATGAGGATGAGGTCAGAGATCATGTGGAAGAGCTGGTTGAGGGTGCGATAAACAATATCAATTCTGCCGATTATGTGCTTGAGATACTAAGCCTTTGCAATTTGTTTATGAATATGGGAGAGTTTGATGCATGGAAAAAGGTTATTGTGGAATATGAACGCTTTGCTACCGAAACAGAAAATCTGTTTTTCCAGAAGACCTGTGTCAAGATGTGGATGAAATATGAGAGAGCCATGGGTGATACAGAGGCATACAACAAGCTGTGCGTATATTACGCAAATCTCCACTCTATGCAGGTGAAGGAGCAGATAAAGCGTCTTGGTGATACAATCGACCTTAAGCTTCAGCTTCAGGAGACTGAGTATGAGCGCCGTAAGGCAGTCAGACTCAACTACACAGATATGCTTACAGGCATGGGCAATAAGTTCAAGATGCGAAACGATTTTGAAAAGCTTGTGAGCAAAAATCAGGATTCAGATGGTGTAGGAATCACGTTTGGAGTAGTGGATATAGATTTCTTCAAGTCATTTAACAGAAACAGTGGCAGAGTCACTGGTGATGCAGTGCTAAAAGAAGTGTCATCCATAATAAATGAGAGCATCAAAGATAAGGGAATGGGGTATCATTTCTATGGCGATGAATTCTACATAATCCTGCAGGAAACGGATGAGGATATCATTAAAAATATAGCCGAGCATATAAGACTTGAGCTTGCCAAAAAACAGATACTTCATGAGAGCTCTAAGGTGGATGAGTATCTGACTGTATCACAGGCATATGTTACCGCCCCGGATGTAAAGGTGCCGGATGAGTTTTCTAGGCTGTTTAAGACGGTGGATGAAGTGCTCAATGATGTGAAGGAAAAGGGTAGAAATGCATATAAGATAGTCTGATGCTTTAAGTGTATAAGACAACTATAAAATGACACGCAGCGTAAAACGTTGCGTGTCATTTTTGATGGATCTATATATACAGTTATAGTTATATTTGTACTTGTACTTATATTTATAGTTATATTTATA
>OJNU01001648.1_pt1 | contig 10546 bp, 4 predicted proteins | sample 1597941 | NCBI WGS metagenome assembly OJNU01 (sample SAMN01915228, study PRJEB22387) | human gut metagenome | isolation source: stool | host: Homo sapiens | place: USA | reverse complement strand
TTATGGATAAGCTTATGGGAAAGGTTGATTTCATTGTTACGGATGCCCCACTGCTTTTAAATACCATTTATCTTAATTCTCCCGATAAAACAGCTTATACAAAAGAAATATTAGACAGATTCAATAAATATGATAATTTTTGCTTTGTTGTTGAACGTAATACGGCAGTCTTTGAACAGGAAGGCAGAATTCAAAATCTGGAACAGTCAATTGAAAAAGACAATGATATTACCAAACTGCTCAAAGATAATAATATATATTTCAAAACATACAATCATGAATCTTTGAATAAGGTTGCTGAAAATGCTGTACGTACACACGAACGCATTACAGGTATAAAGAAAGAAATTCCCATCGGTGAAAGAATTCAATCTGCTAAAGCTGTCGGGGATATTATCGGTAATACTCCGTACAAGGCAATATCGGACAAGTCTTATTTGAAATACTCAAATGCTATTGCTTCTCAGATTGCAGATAAGCTTCAGCAAAACGGTATTTCATTCTCCGGAAGAATTTATTCAAACCTTACAACATTCACAGTGAATAAAAAAGACTTGAACAAGCTTCGCAGTATTGCAGAAAATTTAACCAAAAGTTTTACCGACAGACACCGTCCGCAGCTTATCCTCTCTTTTAAACAGCAAAAAACTATCCAAAAACAAATGACCGCTGCACCACTGCAGCAGTCACATAATCATGAGGTTTCATTGTAAATTAATCTTCATAATGACCTTTACAAGCTATTATATGCACAATATCATTACTTATATAATAGACAATCCTATTACCGTTGTCATCAATTCTCCTACTCCATAATCCACTTAGATTTCCCTTCAAAGGTTCAGGTTTTCCTATACCGTCAAAAGGATTTCGACTAATATCCATTAAAAGTTTGTTGACACGTTTCAATGTTTTTTTATCTTGTCCTTGCCAATATATATAGTCATTCCATGCTCTGTCTTCCCATAACAATTTCATTCGTCAGTTACCTCTGCCAATTGATGTTCTGAAAAATTTGCCGTACCTTTATTTATATCGCATACAATTTTTTCAAGATAACGTATATTTTTATCAGAATAAAACGGATCAGCTGTTATTTCAAATGGAATACGCTGTTCATTTCCAACTTTCACCAAAAACATAGTAATAGCTGAAGACATTGTCAGACCCATTGCTTTTAATGCTCGTTCTGCATTTTCTTTTACTTCTTCATCTACCCTAAAATTAATCTGTGTCATAATATCACACTCCTTTGTTTTTATTATATCATATAGTATATACAATGTCAACAGTTTGCTATACATTTTTATTAAAGAAAGGAACTCCTTATGAAACTAAAAAAAATATTAACCGTTATATCCACCGGAGTAATAATACTCTGCTGTTCATGTTCAGAAAACAGCAAGAAACAAGAAAAAGATATGAGCTTTGCTGAAAGTCCTGAAATCATGGTTTGCAGGGTAATCGACGCTATTGCTTCAAATGATGAAGCTGCATACAACAACTGCTGTTCAGGAATTGAAAATTCATATAATCAGTCGTTTGATGACATATATGAAAAATACGCCATGCAGTGCCGTGAATTCGGTATTGATTATGAAACAAAGCGCAGCGCTGAAGATTTTAATGTGTACATATACAACGATAAGAGGGATACCGAAGGTTTCGTTTCATTCGTCGTATATCTTGAAAATTCAGAACTTGTTAAATTCCATATCAAAACTCAGTATGACATAAATAAAAAAGGGTACTGTATTGAAGAAATAATCCCCAGAAATGCAGGTGAAGCAGCTGCGCAGCAGTCATACATAAAGGAAAATTATAGCTCAGTCGATATTGACAATATAGATTATAAATGAAAGGTATGGTATAATGGAATTCAGAAGAATAAGAGAAATAAAAGAATCTGTCAAATCCGAAAAAGAAAAGCTTTCCGATACTCAGTACTGGATGAAATTTTTGCAGACATCTTCTTACCACTACAAGCATTCATTTGACGATCAGATAATGATCAATCTGCAAAACCCTCAGTTTACTGCATGTTCGGACGCACGTTCATGGCGAAGTCTCAGCCGTGAGCCGCAGGGACACGGTGTTCCTACATTACATAACGGAAAAATACGTTATTTATTTGACATCACCCAGACGTCCGCACCGAAAGGTACTTCCCTGCCTTGGGTCTGGGAAATCAATGACAGTCAGCTGAATATTGATTACAGCGAATCAGTTTCCAAACATCTAACTGAGAAATATAATCTGGATTCTGAAACTCTGGAGGAACAGCTATATGATATTACTCTTATGCGTACGGCAAAGTATTTAAATGATGATAAATCAGACTTATACAAAGTAGTTGCAGAATCTGCCGCATATTCGATACTTTACCGCTGCTGTCCGGGAGAAGCACAGCCATCGCCCAAAAACCTTACCGGATTAAGTAAATATCCCATTGAAGAAATTGGACAGGCTGTAACAGAAATTTCAAAAAGTATTTTTCTTGAAATTGAAAGTATTGTAAGAAACACAAGGCATAATGCAATTGAAGAAATCAGGAGGAACGAGCATAATGAAACAAGAGAAAATGATAGACGGAGTGAGACACGTTCTGAATCCCAAGACAGAGGAATATCTTCCGGATACGGAAATCTTAAAGGGATGGACGTACGTTTTGGACGAGGAGAATTTCCGGTATTATCCGATTTATCTGAGGGAAGTTCCTATAGATCAGATATCGGATCAGGAAAGGAAAGAATTTCTGGAAATGGTAGCGGAATCGGAAAGACAATCGGCGGAGGAAAAAGAGATTCTGGGATTCACGGAAGCGGAGTTCGACATAGTACCGGAAGAAATGAGAGAGAATTATTACAAGACGGCATTGGGGTACTGGAAACCAATTCCGGAGGAACTTCTTCAGGAGATCCCTCACGGGAAGTACGTAACAATGCGCAGGAATTATCTTCTCAATCAGGATCCCAAGGAATTTATATGGCTGAAAAACAGCGATCAACTGAACAAGCATCTGACAGCCGTCAATCTTCAGGCACACGAAATGGAAGATATGATAGTGGAAAAACTCAAGGAGAACAGTCAGGAATACAAAGAAGCGGAGAATCAGGGAGATTACCTGAAAACAGTGCAACTGAAAAACAGTTTTCTGAAAACAGCAGAGGAAGAAATTCTGACAGAACTGATATACAAATAATCGGCAATACTCCGTACAGATACATTCCGCAAAAGACTTACAGAAAGTATGATACCGATATTGCTGCCAAAATTGCTGATAAGCTTGGGGAAAGCGGAATAAAATTCTCCGGTAAAATTACCGCTGAAACAACAACTATTACAGTCAGCAAAGCTGATATTGAACGTCTGGAGGAGATTGCACACAGCTTTACAGCTGAAAAAGAAAAATTCGCCATTGGCGAATCACATAAGCAATCCCATGAAGTACAACTTTCCCGTGCAGAATTTATAGAATACGCTACGGATAAGCTAATAAACGACATAACAGTAAGAAATGCTCATGAAAATTCAGATTTAGAAAACTTTAATAATGAAATAAACAAAAGTATATCGGAACTTTTCACTGAACTTATTGTCGGAAAAGAACAGATTGAAAATTATACTATTAACGAAATTGCACCTCTATACGATAAATTTCAAAGCGATGAAGCTTTCAGGGCAGACATTTGCAATATCATTTCCGAAAATGTTGATATTTCTCTGACACAGCTTGAAATTACAAGAGATAAAGCCCAAGAACTTGGCATACCATTTCAGGTCAATGAAATTGTGGAGCTGCCAAAAAAAGAAAATCCAATGGATAAGGCTATTCGTTTTATCAATGAATACTGTGAAAAAGAATTCGGCTCTCCCGGTAACTTTTCAAATATGGATCACATTGAACTGGCATATAAACCGGATAAAGAAACCGGTCTTGCAGGTATTGAAGCCTATGCCGATCTTGAAACATTCCGTATCGTAAAAGAACAGGACGGTAGAGTCGTTGATGAACAGCTTTTTAATTCTCTTGATCATATGAATACTGTTCTTAAAAATCTTGATTTTGACAAACTTATTGAATTGCCAGATAACGATAAATCTGAAATAAAAACTACTGTCTTTGAAAACACAGAAAAGAAATCTCCGGACGTTTCTGAATTATCTGTCGGCGATGTGATTCTCTATGACGGTAAACGCAGAAAAGTTGAACAGATCAGTGAAAATAGTATCAGTCTGAAAGACCTTGACGCTCCCGATTTCGGCGGTATTCTGCTCGGTACTTCCGATGTACTTGCATATAACGGATGGCAGCAGGATATGAATGAAAAGGGATTTGAAATTCTGTCAAAAGCTGCACCGCAAATTACATCAAAAGATCACCAATATGTACCGTCACAGCTTTCTCTGTTCGGAGAACCTGTAGTTTATGAATCTGACGTAGAAGAAAAGGCAATCTATGCAGCTTTAATGAGAGGAAGCGGATTTGAGGACGGTAAATTCCGTATTGAAGAATTCTGTAAAGAAAGCCACTCTATAAATGAATTCGCCAAAATGCTTAAAGAGGAGTACGGTACAGGCGGTCATTCGGGAAATGAATTTTATGCCTTTGCAAATCACAATTCAAAAGGCATTGAAATTATTCTTAACCGTAAGTATGACAATGAGGAGGGCAGAAAAATTTATCTTTCCTGGAAAGAAGTCGCTGAAAGAATTTCAGAACTGGTATCCAAAGGCGAATATATTACCAAAGCCGATATAGATGACCGTATATATCATGCAAAATATATTTTGAAATACTACGATTCAGATAGTGAATCTGATAAAATACATACGGAAAGAGCAAAGAATATCCTTAAAGAATACGGCATTTTATCTGAAAACACTGAAAGCAATAAGGTCATACCTGAATCTGAAATAACATTTACAAAACCTGATAATAATTCCGATTTAAAAAATAATATTGAAGAATCAGATGCAAAAAATCCTGAAGAAAATAACAAGCCAGATATTCCGCAGAAGATTACTGTAGGTGACAGATTTCGTCATAAGATTACGGGTAATATCAGCGAAGTTGTTTCTCTGACAGGCGCATTTCCGTGGATAACCGACGAGTGTACGGTCACAAGGGACAGCGGCGCTTTTTCCGTCACTGAAAATATCTCATACAACCAACTGCTGAACAGCGATCTTTATGAATATATCGACCATACTGACAGAACCGTTGAACAAGCTAAAAAATCTATGAAGTCTGACATGAAAATTGAAAACTTCAAAATTACTGGTGATTTTATCATCGAAGGCGGCGCTAAATCGAAATTTAAGGCGAATTCCGAAGCTATCAGAACGCTGAAAATGATTGAAAAGGAAAATCGACCTGCAACACCGGAAGAACAAGTAATACTTTCCAGATACGTTGGCTGGGGCGGATTGTCCGCCGCTTTTGATTCAAAAAATGAACAATGGTCTGTGGAATATTCAGAGCTCAAAAATCTCCTTACTGACGAAGAATACAATGCCGCACGTGCTTCGGTTCTTGATTCCTTTTATACTCCCCCGTTCATTATTGAATCAATATATTCGGCTCTTGAAAATATGGGGTTTCACGGTGGTTCTGTTCTCGATCCTTCTACAGGCACAGGAAATTTCCTCGGTAAAATGCCGGGATCAATGTCAGACAACTCACGTATTTACGCAGTTGAAAAGGACAGCGTTTCTGGCCGCATTGCAAAGCTTCTTTATCCTGATGCTGACATTCAGATCACCGGCTTTGAAAAGCGTGACTTTTCAGACAATTTCTTTGACGTCACTGTAGGCAACATTCCTTTCGGAGGTTTTAAAATTTCAGACCGCAGATATGACAAATACAATTTTGCGGTCCATGACTATTTTATTGCAAAAACTCTGGACAAGGTACGTCCGGGAGGTGTAATTGCTTTTAACACTTCTTCCGGTACTCTTGACAAGGCTAATCCGTCGGTAAGAAAATACATTTCTCAGCGTGCAGAGCTACTGGGCGCTGTCAGACTTCCGAATAATGCTTTCAAATCCTATGCAGGAACGGAAGTTACCTCCGACATTATTTTTCTCCGGAAACGTGAAAAAATGATAGATATTGCGCCCGATTGGGTGTATACCTCAAAAAATCCAGACGGTCTGACAATTAACAATTATTTTATTGAAAATCCGGAAATGATTTTAGGAAAAGTTGTAGAGGGAAACAAGCTTTACGGCAAAGGTACTATGGTCGTTCCTTTTGAAAATTCCGATCTTAAAGTTATTTTAAATGAAGCGGTAAAGAAAATAAAAGGAAATTATACCGCTGAAAAGTCTGTTATTGCAAAACCCTCCGGAAAGAAAAAGGACAAATTTAAACCTGAAATTCTTCCTGCCGATCCGACGGTCAAAAATTTCTCATACGCTGAAATTGACGGTAAAATATTTTACCGTGAAAATTCTATTATGACTGAAATGTCGTTTACCGGAAAGAGATACGAGCGTGTAAGCGGAATAGCAGCTATTTCAAAATGTGTCCGTGAACTGCTTAATATACAGCTTGAGGGTTACTCGGACGAAGCTATTATTTCAAAGCGTACAGAACTGAATCAGCTTTATGATGATTTCACAAAGAAAAACGGATTATTAAATGATAAAACCAACAGAGACATTTTCCGTGAGGACGTTTCACTTCCCCTTGTTCTTTCACTGGAAAAGGTCAAGGACGGCAAGCTTATCGGTAAAGCGGACATTTTTACAAAACGTACATTACAGCCGCCTGTAAGGATAACGTACGCCGATACCGCCGCAGACGCTCTTGCCGTTTCCATTTCTGAAAAAGCAGGTGTCGACCTTGATTTCATGTCCGAACTTATGGACGGAAAAGAAAAAAGTGAAATAATTTCAGATCTTAAAGGCGTTATTTTCTTAAATCCTGAAACGTCTGCATGGGAAACCGCAGACGCATATCTTTCCGGAAACATCAGAAACAAACTTGCCGCCGCTAAGAGTGCAGCTGAATCAAATCCTGATTTTACTGAAAATGTTTCCGCACTTGAAGCCGCCATGCCAGACCGTATCGAAGCAGGAGATATTACTGCTAAGCTCGGTTCTCCCTGGATAGACGATAAGTACATTCAGGAATTTATGTATGAGCTTTTTGAAACCCCGAAGTTTTCCCGTGATCTGGGAATAGACAATAATTACATAGGAATTCAGCATAACCCTGCAACTGCTAAATGGAATGTTATGAATAAGTCTCTTGATAAGGATAATATCAAGTCTAATACTGCATACGGTACGTCCCGAAAATCCGGATACAGCATTTTTGAGGACAGTCTTAACATGATCGATACTACCGTTTACGATCCTGTTTACAATCCTGAAAAGGATAAAACAGAATACGTGATAAATCATGATGAAACTCTCCTTGCACGTCAGAAACAGGAGCTTATTGAAAACGCTTTTCGTGAATGGATATTCAAAGACCCTGAAAGAAGGGAATATCTGGTCGAAAAATACAATGTTTTGTATAATTCTATACGTCCCCGTGAATATGACGGTTCTCACCTGACTTTTGCAGGAATGAATCCGGAAATAACCCTTAAGAAACATCAAAAGGACGCTGTCGCACACGCCTTATACGGCGGTAACACGCTGTTTGCACACAAGGTTGGGGCAGGCAAAACCTATGAAATGATAGCCGCCGCCATGGAGGGAAAACGTCTGGGACTGCACAATAAATCTCTCCTTGCCGTTCCAAATCATATGACCGAACAGTTTGCAAATGATTTTCTTACACTGTACCCTAATGCAAATATTTTAATTGCACATGAAGACGATTTCAAAAAAGAAAACCGCCAAAAATTGTGCGCCAAAATTGCAACAGGCGAATTTGACGCCATTATTATCGGTCACTCTCAGCTTATTAAAATTCCCGTTTCAAAAGAACGTGAGGAACAGTTCATTAAAGATCAGATCAATGAGCTTATTAATGACATTGCTGAAATGAAAGAGCAGAATGCCGAGAGTTTTACCGTCAAGGACATGGAGCGCACAAAACGTGATTATGAAGCTAAGCTTAAAAAGCTTATTGAAAAGCCGATAAAGGACGACGTGGTTACCTTTGAGGAAATGGGTGTAGACAAGCTGTTTATTGATGAAGCCGACATGTTCAAGAATTTAAGCGTTTCAACTAAAATGCGCAATATTTCAGGAGTTGCGGCTAACAGAAAAGTTCAGAAAACTCAGGATCTATACATTAAATGTCAGTATCTTGACGAGCTGACAGGCGGAAAAGGTATCGTTTTTGCTACGGGTACTCCGGTAAGCAACAGTATCACGGAACTTTTCATTATGCAGAAATATTTACAGGCTGACTATCTACGTGAAAGCGGTCTTACCCACTTTGACGCATGGGCGGCAAACTTTGCGCAAAAGGTCACAAAGCTTGAATATGCTCCTACCGGTAAAGGCTTCAGGCAGAAAACCAGACTTTCAAAATTCAGCAATCTTCCTGAGCTTATGACCGCTTTCAAGGAGTGCGCTGACATAAAAACCGCCCAGGACTTAAATCTTCCCGAACCTGAATGCGAACGTCACATTATTGCTGCCGAGCCTACGGAAACACAGAAAAATTTAATACAGTCCCTGTCGGAACGTGCAGAAAAGATTCACAACAAGCAGGTCACTCCCGATGTTGACAATATGCTTAAGGTTACCACCGACGGTATTAAAATCGGTCTCGATCAGAGACTTATAAATCCTCTGCTTTCTGATGAACCCAACACTAAGATCAATATATGCGTAAACAATGTAACCGATATCTGGAAAAAGACAGCGGACGAACGTCTCACTCAGGTTATTTTTTGTGATTATTCCACGCCTAAGAAAGACGCTTTTAATTTGTATGATGATGTAAAATCCAAGCTTATCGCTAACGGAATCCCTGAAAATGAAATTGCTTTTATTCACGATTATGAGAAGCCGCAGGACAAGGAACGTCTTTTTGACAAGGTAAGAAACGGAGAAATACGTATTGTTCTGGGTTCAACGCAGAAAATGGGCGCAGGAACTAACATTCAAAACAAGCTTTATGCTATGCACCATCTTGACGCACCCTGGAAACCCCGTGACATGGAACAGCGTTTAGGACGTATGAAACGTCAGGGAAATCAAAACGACAAGGTTCACGAGTACATTTACGTTACAAAGGATACCTTTGACGCATACCGTTTCCAAACCCTTGAAACTAAGCAGGGCTTTATTTCACAGATCATGACAAGCAAAAATCCTGTGAGAGTCTGCGAGGACGTTTCACAGTCGGAAATGGAATTTGCAGAGGTCAAAGCGCTTTGTGCAGGTAATCCGCTTATCCGTGAAAAAATGGAAATTGATATAGAAGTTCACAAGCTTCAGACTTTAAAATCGGCATATCTGAATCAGCGTTACAAGCTTGAGGACAATGTTTTAAAGCATATTCCCGAAAGTATTGCAAAAGCAAAAGAAAATTTAAATGCCGTTCTGGCTGATTCAAAAATTACCGAGCAAAACCCTCTGAAGCGTGACGGTGAAGGAAATATTATATTCTCCGGAATGACAATAAACGGTCAGACTTATGCAGACAAAAAAGAAGCCGGAACTGCTCTGATAGAAGCTGCTGCAAAAGCGCTTACCGGAGACCCAAATGCAAGAACTGAGATCGGACAGTACAGAGGATTCAGGCTTGAGGTTTTCTTTGACGCACTGTCAAACGACATAAAAATGGACATTAAGGGTAACGGCAGCTACAGAATCACTCTTAGCAGCAGTGATACAGGAAATCTTACCAGAATTGACAATGCCATTAATCACATTCCCGAAAAGATCGACGAATACAAGTCTGAAATTGAAGCTCTTAATACTCAGCTTGAGAACTCAAAGGCTGAACTTGCAAAGCCGTTTTTAAAAGAACAGGAACTGAAAACAAAGCTTACAAGGCAGTCTGAACTGGACAGACAGCTTAATCTTGATAACAAGGAAAATCTTCTGGGTAAGGACAATGTGAAGTCCTTTGAACTGGAAACCGAAGCTGACAGGCAGAAACTTAACTCTTATAATTCCACGCAAAAGAAAAACAGCCAAAGTTATGATTTGGAGCTTTGATCAATTCGCCATTGGAGAATTACAAAAAAGGAAGTCTTACACAATTACGCAAGGACTTCCTTTTTTTGACTTTATTCGTCGAGTATGATATAATTTATATGCTGCCAACTCTGATCTGCTTAACCGTTGAGAGGAGGAGATAGCGGTGGACATAGTCACTTTAACAGTTTCGTTTCTTATTTCCGTTATAGCAAGCGTAGTTGCAAATATTATTTACTACTACATATGCAAGTGGCTGAACGGTCGAAAGAAGTAAAATATGGCAGCACAGCACAAAAACCCCTAGAGATAGCCGCTCTAGGGGTTTTTAATACTGTGAATCACGGTGGATTTCACTTTGTTTCGTTTCATTTTTATTATACATCACTTTCTTATTATTGTCAAGTATTGTTTTAACATTCGCCAA
>OJNU01001642.1_pt1 | contig 10579 bp, 5 predicted proteins | sample 1597941 | NCBI WGS metagenome assembly OJNU01 (sample SAMN01915228, study PRJEB22387) | human gut metagenome | isolation source: stool | host: Homo sapiens | place: USA | reverse complement strand
CACCTTAAACAATTTGGCACTATTTCCATCTCCATATTGATTGGCATCCGCATCCTCTACAACTAAGGATACAGGACCTGTTTGAGCAGGATTCAACGCATCTGTCTCAAACAAGGAATGTTCCGCCATCGATATTTTCGTATCATAACCATATATAAAATTCCCGGAAATTACAGAAGAACCCCGATTTAAATATAATCCGGAAGCAGATCCATCAAAAGAGAAAGTACCAACCTTTACCAAACAATGATTATGAAGTTCACCTCCATTCAAATGCATTGAGTTTACAGTAATTTCCGAATTCGTATGATTATAAATTGAACTATGTGGCGAAGGTAGAGTTTCTATTCTATTAATATCTACTTTACCCATATTAACCAATTGAGAATTTCCATCAATTTTCAGAACAGCCTTAGAGCCAATTATCTGACCTCCATGAAAAACTACAATTTGACTGTTTTTTGTCAATGGTGAGGCTGAAGAAGCTAAATCCAAGGTAGCGCCGCTAAAAATATAAAGAGTGTAGTTCTCGTTATCAGGGAAAACGACATTGTTGACCTTTCCGCTCGTAATTTTATAACTCTTATTTTTATCAAGAGTCATACCACTCCGTAGCTCTATTACATCTTTCATCTCAGCTTTTTTATCCAACTTCTCAATTTCCTTCTCCGAAAGCGGGGTGAGCCAACGTGTTATTTCTTGATCACTAATCCCGCTGTCACTACGCAAAAAAGATTTTGTAATAACTGGATCCGTATAATCCAATAATAAATCGCCATCTTTCACCTCTAAGCTTACAACAGTACTATACCCTTGTGCATCCGTTTTCTTAATATAAATATATTCTTGAGTCTTAGGTAAAGCCAAATCAACAATAAATGGATTCCTTGAGTTTGTTTTACCTCCAACATAGAAAACAGAATTAGGATCAGTGATAGGGTCCGAACCAAATACTTCTATCGTATAATAACGTTTCCCCTCATATTCATCCAAGACTTTAACAGTCAATTTATGGCTAGCCTTTGTTGAATAATCAAAATCATTCGGAATACCATTTGTACTCTCGTCCGGTCTCGGCTTTGGATCGGGATCCGGCTTAGGCTCGTACACGTCCGCTGTACATGCGGTCATCAGCACCGCAAACAGGAACAGTGCCATGAACTTTACTTTCGTAAAAATACATCTCTTCATATGCTTAATCATTAAATATTTCCCCTATAACATCATTAAAAAAAGAAGTTGTATATTTTAATCAACTTATTGAGTATTATCAACAGCAAAGGTAGATTTTATTATAATGCGAAGTTCTTAAACGCACAAATATTATCACATCAATTAACTATAATTAATAATACTCCAAAGAAAAATCCTTTGATAAATAGACAATATTTATTCCATGTCATGTTAAAAAAGAATAATAAAAGACTATTCACCCTACTCCAACCATTCAATCAGCTTATCAGCCAAAGTTACTGTTCCCGGCAAAGGTGGTTGGTGCCGATGTGGAGAAAGCCCCTAGCGATTTTCTCTTGGCAATAACATACCATCTGGCAATTTGACAAAATGAAAACTAAAGTCTCGGAGAATCGATTTTTTCGGGCAAAGGTACGGCTCGTTTCTAAATGCGAGAAGAAAAAGCAGCATTTGTCTCGTTGACAGATGAATACAGAAAAACAGCCTCTCGCTCCAGCGAAATTAATTCATCGTATCTCATATTTTGAGGCAAGAAAAGGGTAAAAGCAGTGTTACGATAGGGTTATAGCACGGTAAGAATGCCCATTCATGAGTACTCATAACCCTATGCGTGACCGCTCATAATGCCTAACGCGAGTATCGGCATTGGGCAATACGACCTATCGCAACAGGTTTCGCCACCTATCGTGTACAAAATCGGCCCCTTTTTCAAGAAAAAGCGTGTTTATTACCACGCCTATCTCATTATCTTGTCACTTTCGCACGAAGGGTATGTCAACATATTCGTATAATATGAAGCAAATAGTCAGAATAAGCTTCTATTTCGCAACAGACCCATCATACAAGCCAGAGGCTCCCAATAGGCCTTAAGCACTCACATAAAACACGGAATTTTCAATCCAACTGATAAATCTTCAGCTTATTGTAAAGCGTCTTCCGGTCGATGCCCAATAACTGGGCCGCACGAGTCTTATTATTGCCGCACTCTTGGAGGGCCTTACGGATAAGGTCACGTTCATGCTCCACGTTCTTAAGCTGGATGTTGGTGTGCGAAGAGAGGTTCTCCGTCAGTTCCTCCGGGAGTTCCTTGCGGGTGATGTATCGACCGGTCGCCAATAAGGTAGCGTACTTGATAACGTTCTTCATCTGCCGCAGGTTACCCGGCCAAGAATAAGATTGGAACAATTGCATGGTATCGTTGTCGAAACCGATGATATCTTTCTGGAGCTCGCTATTCGCCAGATCGAGAAAATGATTGGCGAACAAGAGCAAATCCTCTTTTCGCTCTTTCAAGTCCGGGATACGGATCGTGAACTCATTGATACGATGGTACAGGTCCTCACGGAAATCTCCTTTCTCGATCGCCTGCCGCAAGTTCTCGTTCGTTGCGGATATCAAGCGCACGTTGATAGCGATCTCCTGATTGCTCCCGATCGGCTTTACCTTGCGCTCCTGTAGGGCACGCAATAGCTGAACCTGTACCTCATACGTCAGGTTCCCGATCTCATCCAAAAATATCGTACCGCCTTGAGCCGCCACAAACGCCCCAGTCTTGTTCTCGATCGCCCCCGTAAAAGAACCTTTCACGTGGCCGAAGAACTCGGAAGCCGCCAATTCCTTGGGGATAGCGCCGCAATCCACGGCGACAAACGGAGCCTTGCTACGATTACTTTGCTCGTGGATCCGACGGGCGATATACTCCTTACCGGTACCGCTAGCGCCGGTCACCAATACCGACATATCCGTCGGAGCCACCAAACGCACATGCTCATAAAGCTGGCGGGCCGCTTGGCTCTGCCCCTCGATATAAAGATCCGGGGCCGAAGAAACCGGGACTCTCGCCGGAGCCTTCTCCTCCACGTACACAAGTTCCTTGATCTTACCCAGCAACTCATCCGGGTTCAACGGCTTGGCAATATAATCCGCCGCTCCCAGCTTCATCGCCTGAAACGCCGTTTGTATCTCCGCATAACTGGTCATCATGATAAGGGGTAAGGAAGGATGAGTGCTTTTCAGCCATTTCAATAAGTCGATCCCGTCACTATCCGGCAGGCGTAAATCCGATATAACCAAATCGAACGCTTCCTCCCCCAGCCTCCGTTTAGCATCGGAAACAGAGGACGAGGATCTTACGACAAACCCTTTCTTACCCAGCCATGTGGTAAGCATCAAGGAAAAAGTTATATCATCTTCAACGATTAGAATCGACAACATACCCACTCAGATTATTTATAGTAACCACAAAGGTAAATAAATAAAACGAATCAAGAAAACATCCACGTAGCTTTACGCCATACTCCCTCGAAAGGACCTTGTTTATGATGGGCTAACCACCAGTGGCAAAAACCTAGCTGGAGAATGAAAAGAAGGATTCCTACGGCGAAGCTAGCGGTCGTTCCCAGATCGTCATACAGGGATAAACCGTATCCGAAATAGATAAAAGAGCCTACCATCGATTGCGTGAGGTAATTCGTCAAGCTCATTTTCCCGTAAGGCACAAGCCCGTGAAGCACCTTTTGCGGCGCCTTCCACTGCCACAAAAAGATAAAGGAGGATACCAATACGCACATGAACGAGAAATTACGCAAGGAAGACACGATCGTACTCATCGGGCGAAGCTCTTCGGTACGCTCTAGCAAACCGGGTAGGGAAAGGGACAGATAATAGAGGGGAATGAAACAAACTACCCCGATAACAAAGGTCCTTGTCCAAAACGTCCGATGCTTCTCCGGATCGACAAACAATCCCTTGCGCCCCAACAACATGCCCAGCATAAAGAGAGCCGATGTCTGGAAGAAACGTCCATAGCTCCAAGCCCAGAGAAGGCTATACAGCTGCCCGTCCCACAGATTAGACTTGACCATTTCCCAAAAGCTAGCACCTTCCATATACGGATAGATCCGCATACAGTGCACCAGCCATTGTTCCTTGGATGCCACATATTCCGGATGCATCAAGGCATACATGAATTTACCCCATTCCATGGGCTGTAGCATCAAAAACACGGCGATCGCCAATACCATCTTATTACTCAACTTGCAAACCGGTATCAACACAATACCCAAGATCGAATAAAGCACCAATATCTCCCCCGGGAAGAACGAGGCGTTGAAGCAACCGATAAAGAATAGGAGCATCAACCGCCAGAAGAAACGAAGCCGGAAGTCCTTCCCTTTCCTCGCTTGGTTATCAAACTGGATGAAAAAACTAAAACCGAACAGCAGGGCGAAAATAGCGTATGCCTTCCCGGAAAAGAGGAAGAACAAGGTATCCCATACCCCTTTATCCAAGGCTTTCATAAAATCGGTAGTAGCCTCCGGAAAATTATACAAGTTAAAATGCTCGATATTATGCAATAGGATAATAGCCATAACAGCAAATCCTCGTAATGCGTCGACCACCTCGATACGAGGTCGGGATTGTAGCGCGTGTTCCATGATATGATTCAGTAGATTTTATTATTTCGTGGCAAAAGTAACGAAACTAAATAAAAAAAGCATCCTCGAAAGGATGCCTTTTTCTTTTGCAGACTTAAATTGAATACTCAGGACTTAATCTTTCGCCATGAATAAATTCATGACTTTTGTTTTTAACGGTTTAAATGTAGAAACGCCCACTTGCGATTTCATTAAATAGATAGCGAATATCGTGCCAAAGCCAGCGAAACGCACGACAATGAATATCTAACTACTTATCCTTTAACAAGTAATAGATAAATTTTGTTTCTATAAAGTAGAATTTTATTTCAAAAGCATGGGGAAAGGCATTCCACGGATGGGTATTTATTCCACACCGGATTCCACAAGATTACCCGATGGCGGACTCCGCATCCTTCACGATAGCAAGTGCTTGCTCGATTACCTCGCCCAGCAGGTGGTACCAGCCGGAATCGGTCAGTTCCTCATCGTTCTTCTCCAAGATCCGCAGGTGTTGTACCAATGAATTGGCCCCCAGCATCGTGAACAGGGGAATCAACTTATGAGATATCCGGGAGGCTTCCTCCCGGTCTTTTCCCTCTAACGCATCTCGAAGTAAGTCGATGCTCTTGCGGGTTTCCTCCGAGAAGGTTTTCAGTATAGAGGCTGAGGCCTCCGGATCCTCTCCGGCAAAAGCGGTCAACGAAGAGAAATTCAACTCGCTCCTTGCCTCCAGATGGAGTGTCAGCAACTCATTCAGCAAGGAGATTAATTGGGCGGCGGTAAACGGCTTGTTCAAGAAACCCGTGAAACCAGCCTCCAGATAATGCTCGTGCTCCTTGGCGATACTGGCAGATAGGGCGATCACCGGGATCTCATCCGTTCCGGGGATACCGGACGTACGTATCCGCTCCAGTAAATGATAGCCATCCAGCGTCGGCATCTGTATATCGGTGATAATGGCGTTGAATACGGTGTTCCGCAATAGCTCGAGGACGTTATGCGGATTCGTACAACCTACCACCTGCACGTGACTCTGCTTCAAGAGTTCCTCCGTCAAGGCCAGTTGTAGAGGATCGTCATCTACCAGAAGACAATAGACATCTTGCCCCTCAAACAAGGGTAAAGCCTCGGCCTCACCAGCATCCGGAGCCTCCGCCGTTACGTCCGGCAAAGATTGATTATCGGCCAAGGGAAGAGGTAGCAAGATCGTGAAATCACTGCCTTTCCCCGGGGTACTATCCAAAGCAAGCGTACCGTTCATCAAGGACAGAAGCTTACGGGTGATGGAGAGGCCCAGACCGAAACCTTCCACCTCTTCCGTATCGGCAAGGCGAGTAAACTCCCCGAATATCCGCTCTTGTTCCTCTTTCGGGATGCCCGGACCGGAATCGCTGACGGTAATGGACAGTTGATAATGGACAGCGGACAGTTTCTGTAAGGAGACAAGTAAAACGACTCGCCCCGCTTCCGTGAACTTGATAGCGTTAGATAAGAGGTTTCCTACGACCTGCCGGATACGGATCGGGTCGCCCATATAAACTTGCCCAGTCTCCTCCGGTTTCAGGTTCAAGACAAACCGTAAGCCTTTCGCCTCCGCTATCGGCTGGAAGCTGGTATAGATCTCATCGAACAAGGCCGGGACACGGAAGGGAACGCTATGCACCTCCATCTCGCCGGACTCCAACCGCTGGAAATCCAACAGGTCGTTCACCAAGGAAAGGATATGATCCGAGGAACCTTTCATGTTCTCCAGATAATATTGCTGACGCTCGTCTGGATGGCGGCGTAGCAAAAGCTCGATATATCCGATGATGGAAGAGAGCGGAGCCCGTATATCGTGGCTGATCGTCAACATCAGCTTCTCACGGCTTCGCAATAAGCTCTCGGCGACCTGTTTCGCCTTTTCCAGTTGCATACGGTAATATTTACTTCGTGAGATATCCCGTGAGATAAAGAAGAGGAACAGAAAGGCGATTACCACGGAGACGATCGCGATTCCGGCGATCAAATGGGAGGTCTCCCTTAATAGTACCTGCTTCTTATAGACCCTTTCCAGCGACGCCTCCATCTCCTCCTCCTCGATATTACGGAGCATCTGGTTGATCTCCCGGGTAATCACGCTATTGTTATACCGTAAGTTAGAGGCCCTTTCCAACAACTGATCCATCAGTTGTTGCCGTTGCCAAGCCACACTGTCTTGGATGCTTTTCAGCACGCTGACAATCGTATCGGTCGGATTATAAGCGTTCACCAACGTATCGGTAACGATCTCCCGGGTCGTGTTCACCACGATGCTGGTATCTTCCTTGCCGGGAGAGAACACGTCGGCCAAACGCTTGAAGAATCCTCGCTTCTTACGGGGAACTACCACCGTATCTTGCTTGACCTCTACCCGCTCTTGTACCTGCACCTCATTTACGATCGTATCCCGGACGGCAATTATTTTCTCGATATTCTCCGTATAAAGACGCTCCGTGTTCGCTTCCTGCCAAGTCTCAAGCAAGCGGCGGGTATTCCATCGCTTACGCTCCAGCAGTATGTCGATCGTATCTATTTTCAGGAGTTGCATGGAGTCCGTCACCAAGGTCCTCAACGAATCCATGTTATTATGGGCCTTATTCAACGTACGATTGAAGTGGCGGAACTCGTTCTGGGGCATGCCTACCAACTGCCCCAACGCCTCGCTTTCATAGAGCAGGGAGAGCGTATTGGTGACCAAGTACACCTTCCGGCGTGCCTGATGATCCGGCTCGTCCTCCTCGGCCACTTTCTCTACTATATTATAAATGTAAGCGACTGAGCAGACCGCAATGGTAATCAGCAAAATATAGCCTAATATCACCTTGCTAGTAATATGTCCGCTTTGCTCTTTCATATACGATTGAGATCAGTCTAATTCCTATCATAAGCGATATCCCATTTATCCATCATCTCAAAATCCTGCTTTTTTAAGCCGACTTTCCAAAATGGGATCGGGTCGTCATGGTCTCCCAGATACATACGGTCACGTACCTTGAAGGCACGATTCGTTAAAGCAAACGTGGAATCGGCCACCGGAGTCCGCACACCGGCTATATCAAGCATCGTATGGAATACGCTGTTCGTGCTAACCGGATAAGTCTCGTGTGCCTGCGCTTCCAGATATTTCTGGGGATATGACTCCCGGTAAGCCTTCGAGAACCAGATCACATACGGGATATGCAACTGGTAATAGGTCGGTATCGGAGAAGCATGCAGATAACGGGCTCTGGAATCATCGAAGATATCCTCTCCATGATCGCTTAAGTAAAGCATGGATGCCGGAGCATTTGTCTTCGCCAACATATCCACGATTTCCCCCAGCACGTAATCTGTATAGTGGATGGAATTATCATAAGCGTTCCGTAACTCCTTTTTATACGAGGCACGAATTCCCTCCGCCTTATCCGGCCTATAGAAACGGAACTCCTTCGGATAACGTTCATGGTAATTAAAATGCGAGCCATAAGTATGCAGTACTACGAAAAGATTACCGTCCTCTTTATCCAGTTCCTTCTTTAGATAAGGCAGGATCGCCGCATCGTGCAAGGAGGTTAGCGTAGAACCCGTATTAAATGCGCTCATATCGATAAAGGTATCTGCCTCCCGGTAAAAAGCGCCGATCATCGAGGTCGTTAGTTTCTGGTTGGCGATCACGAGCGTACGGAAACCAGCCTCTTTGAAAGCGGTCACGATACTTTTCTCGTCGTAAAGGACTCCATAATTCTCGGCGCTGGCAGCGGACAGGATAATGGGGACACTTTTATGCGTATTATTCGATTGCGTCACCACATCCGTGAAATGCACCAATCCGTCTAAAGCCTCCATACGGGGAGTCGTCTTGCGCTCGTATCCGTAAAGGCTCCATTCCATAGCACGGGAGGTCTCTCCCACTACCAAGACGTAGATCTCCCGTTTTCCCTCAGCTTGTTCCAGCTTAGTGGCGTCGAACTTAAAGTCGGCGGAAGTAATATGATACTTACGGTTCCTCTCCGCCTTATTTATGGCGAAATATAAATTGTATAGGGCGTTAGCCGGATACACATCGTCCTTCCATGAAAACCGGTGATCTTGCAAAGGAGACAGGAAGCAAAGGATCAAGCCCATGACAAACATGCCTAGGCTGATCTTGGCCCATTTCTTCCGGAAAGGATTTCGCAATTTCTCTTTCTGCCGTATCGAACGATAAGCGAGTATTAGAGTAGGCAATGTATAGAAAAAGAATACGCAACCGATCACCAAAATGATATTCCCCAATAATTCGCTAGCCTCGGAAGCGTTCGAGCTGGTAAGGTTCAAATACATATCAACCGCTATCACGGACTGCCCGAAAAGATACAGAAGCACCAACTGTCCCCCATCTAATATAACCTTCGGCAACAGGCACCAAACCACGATCCCCGGTTTACGGGCCACTAACAAAACACCCATCCAAAAGGCCAAAGGTATCAGCAACGAGGCGATACCGACCGTGACGGGAAGCGGTTCCGTAAAAAAGAACACACAGTTTGGGATGATAAATAACAGGGCAAATAAGAAATATAAATGCTCCTGTGAAGATATCCAGCGTATTAACTTTGTAAAATACTTCATTCAATAAAACTTTGCCAACTCTCAATCATTACTCTTCTCAACTAATACCCAGAACCTAAAATTCCGGTAATTGGCAAAGATAGGCGTTATTAAACACATACAAAGCGTATTATACACAAAAAATGTTATTCACAGTCATTACTTCTCCTTCATCCGTCGCCAATACTCCTTGACAGAGTTTTTCACTTCCCTATGTAACAGCAAGATACCAATTAAGTTCGGGAGAGTCATCAAAGCCACGGTGATACCGGATAATGTCAATACTACCACACAATAAAATTATATTTATCTCCTATATTTTCTGGAGGATAGCGATAAACCCATCATTCGTAATGTCTAGCTCCGGCTCTTTGTAATTGACATAATCCTCAAAATAGTCGCTGGCGATATCGGCTACGATCTCCCCTCCGTCCAAGCCATACGAGGAAACTAGTTTCTCCACCCGGTTACGTATCTGGCGAATCACCTGTAAACGATCCTCATAACGATCTGGCTTCTCCTGATCAGTGACGTGCTCATTCCGGGCGATCAAGTAAACTACCGTATAAAATTTCTCCATGCTCCCGAAAACAGGGACAAACAAGGATTTCTTCTCCTCGGGCAGATCTGCCAAAAACTGTTGTATCTTTGTCATAGCTCTTACTCTTTTACCTAATAAAAAAAACAATATACTTTTTGTTCTAAAACAATATACTTTCGTGTGTAAAAGTATATTGTTTCGACAACAAAAGTATATTGTTCTTCTCGAGTCTGTTAAATGATTGAATTCTTCTTCGTAAAATCCAAAATCTCATCAATATAGCCAAAAGCCAATCCTGTTACCGTATCTGCGCAGCCGTAATAGATAGCGATACGTTTCGTCTCCGGATCATGCAAGGCGGCACAGGGAAAGACTACGTTCGGAACGTCTCCCATGCACTCGTAATCCTTTTGCGGGGATAACAAATAAGGTCCGGAGCGGAATTTCACTTTCCAAGGTTGCTCCAAATCCAAGATAGCGGAACCGAAGCTATACACATACCCGTTGCAAGAACGAAGCACGCCGTGGTAAATCAATAACCAGCCTTCGGAAGTCTCGATAGGGATAGGGCCCGCACCGATCTTCGTACACTGCCAAGCGCTTTCCGGGAAAGGAGTCACTTTCATTACACAACGGTGTTCACCCCAATATTTCATATCCGGACTATAGCTGATGTATATATCGCCAAACGGAGTATGTCCATTATCACTGGGACGACTCAACATCGCATACTTGCCATCGATCTTCTGCGGGAAAAGTACACCATTACGATTGAAAGGCAAGAAAGCATTTTCGCACTGGAAAAACTCCTTAAAGTCAAAAGTATAGGCAATAC
>OJNU01001632.1_pt1 | contig 10629 bp, 10 predicted proteins | sample 1597941 | NCBI WGS metagenome assembly OJNU01 (sample SAMN01915228, study PRJEB22387) | human gut metagenome | isolation source: stool | host: Homo sapiens | place: USA | reverse complement strand
TTCCAAGTCCTTTGATTTTGTATTTGATATCACTAAATACAATGGTAAGTAAAAATGCAAGTCCGAGCTGTAATACGATATTCACACCCCAGATCCTTACCGTGTTCCAAAGCGCTCTCCAGAAAAATTTGTCTGTGAATACACGCTTGTAGTTGTCAAACCAGACCCAGGATGTCACACCGACTCCTGCAATCTTGGCATTTGTAAAACTGAAATATAAGGTTCTTAATACCGGATAAACACTAAAAATACAAAATACAATAACAAATGGTAAAACGAAGAAGTATCCCACGTTATCATATTTTTTCAAACCATTTTTATTCTTTCCCATATTCTGCCATTCTCCTTCTTCATAACTATCTCAGAGGATAGCCATTCTTTTCCTGTACTCTTTTGTCTTTTCTTACAGTCTGCACATTCACTGTGCAGACTGTAAGAAAAATGATTTTGGAGATATTTTTATCTGTTTACTGTGATTTCAGGATATGTTGCTTCAATTGTATCGTAGAAGTCAGAGATTGCCTCATCCTTTGTCTTCTCACCAGTTTTAACAGAAGAGATTGCATTGCCCCATGCATCGCCGATACCTTTGTCGTATCTTGTTACTTTAGAAGTATCAATGTACTGTGCCTGATCTAACCAGAACTGGTATAATTTCTCACCACCGTAAATCTGGTTCTCATCATCTTTGTGTTTATCAAGAGCTGATTTCAAAGAAACTGTATCACCCTGTGAGTATTCAATCCACCAGTTAGCTGTATCTTCATTTAATGTACAGAATTTTACGAATTCCCAAGCTGTGTCTTTTCTTTCAGACTGAGAAGAAATACCGATATATGTACCACCGTCAAATCCTGCTGCTGGTCCAGAGCAAACGCCCCATAATCCAGATGTCTCGCCTACGTTATCTCTCATAGTAAGTACACCCCAGGAAGGAAGACCAAATGCGAATACAGTTGTTGTATCAAGTCCTTTTGTTGCCTCTGCGAACTGATCTGCATCCCAAACGTTAACGGAATCATCTGCATTAGACTGGATATCTGCTGTTAAGATAGGTACCTCGCCAGCCATAGCCTGATACCAAGGTGTTGACCACTGGCTTGCATATGCTGTTAAGTCATTCTGATATAAGTCAACGCAAAGATCCATGTAATCAATTCTGGACTGGTCAACATTTAATGTTCCATCTACTACCCATGCACTATCACCGGAGAATACGTTCATCTCTGCATCAGAAGAGAAGATTCTGTATCCAGCATCTTTTAATGTCTGAGCTGTCTCTAAGATAGTAGGATAATCTTTGAATAATTTTCCAACTTCGTCCGGATCATCTGTTCCGAATACTTCTTTTGCGATATCTCTTCTGTAGTAGATACCTGCTGGTGTGATCTGGTAAGAGATTGCTCTCTGGATACCATCGTCATCCTGTCCAACCTGCCATACATAATCAACGATCTGATCTGCATAATCCTGTGCATTGTATGGTGCCTGGTTTAAATCCTCGAAGAAACCTGCATCAAAGAAATCCTCTAACATCTTTGGCTCACCAACGATGATATCCGGTTCTTTTTCTCCTGCAAGTAATGCTGTCTGAACTTTTGTTGGGTAATCAGCTGGCTCGATAACCACTGTATCAACCTCTACACCAGTCTGTTCCTGGAATCTCTTACCAAAGTCGATCAAGTCGTTTGATAATGTCCATACAACTAACTTTTCATCGCTGGATGCATTTGCTGTGCTTCCCTTTGTCTCTGTTCCTGCTGCTGCATTATCGCTTGTGCTTGCTGTGTCGCCACATGCTGCCATGGATAATGTCATTGCACTTACGAGCAATACTGATACTACTTTTTTCCAATTCATATATAATCCTCCTTGTTTTACGAAGCAAAATCCGAACCCATTGGTGAGGAGAGGATTTTGCCTCCTTATTGTTCTGCAGAAAAGTGAATTTGCTTTCTGCTGTTACACAACACTTTGTTGTTTGTTGATAATTGAATTATAAGTTCAATCCCCTCTTGTAAAAATGCTTTAAATTTTAAAATGGTGTCTTTTTTTTAGGTGTCCTTTCTCCCATCAGCGCGGATTCTTTTTCTGTTTCTTCCCAGAACTTTTTGTTTTCGTAGTCCGTTGTGATAATTTTCATGCGATATTGTACTATGTGTGTCGTTCTTATCGAACATCAATCTCAATGGATGTCACAAGCCCCTCACGGACATCCACTGCTATTTTTTCTCCTGCAACGCCGCTGCCCACATTGGCAACGCTTCCATTCTGATAGATAAACTTCATGGAAGCAATCTCATAATGTCCCGGAATGTAGTCGGTGACATCTGCAAACTGATACGTTACCTTTGTCTTTCCAAACAGCATGGCAGATACTTTTCCATTTTCCGGAATCAGATATGCCGGTACCGCAGGCTGTGGCGTGAAATGCAGTTCTCCATTTTTCATGGATAAAATATGGCTGCCAAACATCATCTGTTTCCACATACTGATAAACTCGATGGTCGATCCACTTAAGCGTGCCACAAAACCTTTGCCGTGATATGCTTTGTTTGGATTTTTACTGCTTGCGATAAAGGATGAATTCTCATAAATACTTCTTCCATATACTTCCTTATCCAAAAATGGGATCGCAGCTTTGTGGAAATCCTCAAAAAATGCTTCATACATGCCATTTCGGATGAGTTCCAACAGATACTTATATTCCATATGAAGCCAGATGGATTCGTTTTCGAGCCAGCCCGGGGTAAATGCACGCGCACGCCCAAGTTCAAAAGAGGAATCCGCAAGGGAAGCATTCACCTTGTACATGGACAGTTCCCCGTCGTAGAGATCGCTCTCTTTGACCGCTTCGTACAGGGCACGCTTCTCGCCCTGCTCCACAGGCAGCTTCAGATAGCGCACCGGTCCCTCCAGAAAATACGGCATATTTTGGGGAACAAATTTTAACGGGCGGATGCCGCCGTCCTTTAACTTTTCATACTCCGGCACCTCGTAAGTAAAATACGTCGGGCAGATCTCCCCGGAGATCCGGGCCAGGTACACCGGCATCGCCCTGGAGAAGGCGGAGCGGCTGGAGGACCTCATCAACGAGTTCTTCGACATCACCCGCTTCAACCTCTCTCGCCTGGAGCTGGAGCGGCAGAGCGTGGACCTGACGCGGATGCTGGAGCAGGTCGCCAGCGAATTCCGCCCCATTTTCGCAGAATCGGGGCTGTCATGCAGCCTGGATCTGCCGCCCAAGCTGCACTATTCCTGTGACCCGGATAAGCTGGCAAGGGTCTTTGATAATCTCCTGCGCAACGCGTCTTATTATAGCCTGCCGGACAGCACGGTGGAAATTGCCGGACGGATAGAGGCCGGGAAAATCGTACTCACCTTCTCCAATGCGGGAAAGAACATCCCCCAGGAGAAATTGGACCGGATCTTTGAACAGTTCTTCCGTCTGGACAGCTCCCGCGCCACCCGGACAGGTGGTGCGGGCCTTGGCTTAGCCATCGCCAAGGAGATCGTGGAGCTCCACGGCGGGACCATTCGGGCGGACAGCACCGAGGATCGGATCACCTTCACCATCTGTCTTCCGTCAGACCATTCAGAAGCGCCGTAAGAAAATCACAAGAATTTCGCAGAAAACTTGCAAGGCATCCGTTGGTAGATAGACAAGTATGAAACGCCTGGTTCTGGTACCATTTCAGTATCAGAACCAGGCGCTTTATTTTGATTAGGAGGTCTTATCCCATGAAAACCATTCTCGTTCTCTTCGGCGGATGCTCCACGGAGTACGAAGTTTCTCTCCATTCCGCCTATGCGGTGCTGTCCCACATGGACCCCGCCCGCTATACTCCTTTGGCTGTGGGCATCACACGGGAGGGGAAGTGGCTCTGCTATACCGGCGACCTCTCCCGGCTGGAGGACGGTACTTGGCAGCAGGCGGCAGACTGTATCCCCTGCACCCCACTGGTGGAACGGGAGGCCCACGCTTTACTACTGCTGGACGGCTCCGGCCGCCGTCTCCTTTTTGACGCGGTATTCCCAGTCCTCCACGGCAAGAACGGCGAGGACGGTACGGTACAGGGACTCTTTGAACTGGCCGGGGTCCCGGTCATCGGCTGCGGGACATTGTCCAGCGCCTTGTGCATGGACAAGGACCGGGCCCACCAGCTGGCGGCCCTGGCCGGCATCCGGGTCCCCCGGAGCCACGTCTTTCATTCCAGCGATGATTTCAGCCGGATCGCCCAGGCAGCGGAGGAACTGGGATACCCGGTGTTTGTCAAGCCGGTCCGGGCCGGTTCCTCCTTCGGTATCACCAAAGTCTCCGGGCCGGAAGAGCTGCCCGCCGCCATGGAGGAGGCCTTCCGCCACGACAGCGCCGTGATCCTGGAGGAGACGATCCCCGGCTTTGAGGTGGGCTGCGCGGTCATGGGCAACGAGGAACTGACCGTGGGTCTGGTGGACGAGATTGCGCTGTCGGAGGGCTTTTTCAACTATGAGGAGAAGTACACCTTAAAGACCTCCGCCATCCACTGTCCCGCCCGCATCCCGCCGGAGAAGGCGGCAGAGATCCAGGCAGCGGCAAAAACCATTTACCGTGCCCTGGACTGCCGGGTATTCGCCCGGGTGGATCTGTTCCTCACCCCGGATGGGGAGATCGTCTTCAATGAGGTCAACACCATCCCCGGCTTCACCGCCCACAGCCGCTACCCCAGCATGATGCAGGGCATCGGCATTTCCTTTGGGGAGCTGGTGACCCGCCTGATCGAGTTGGGGGTGGCGGGATGAGAACCGTGTCGATTCCCCGGGAGCAGATTTTTCAGGGGCCGCTGGTCCTGGTCAACCGGGCGCATCCCCTGCATGAAAAAGAGCGATCTGCGCTGACCTCGGTGGACCCGCACCACCCCGACATTCTTCTTGAAAGCCGGGCACGGCAGCTACTGTCTGCCTGTATCCAAAAGGCGGGGGGACAGCGGGAGATCGTGCCGGTGTCCGGCTGGCGGAGCCAGCAGGAACAGCAGCGGATCTGGGACGACTCCATGGCGGAGCATGGGGAGACATTTACCCGCCAGTATGTGGCCCTTCCAGGATGCAGTGAGCATCAGACCGGCCTCGCCATCGACCTGGGAAAGGCTGCCGGATACATCGACTTCATCCGGCCTGCCTTTCCCTATGACGGCGTCTGCGGAAGATTTAGGCGTCTGGCGGCCCGGTACGGCTTTATCGAACGCTACCAGCGGGGCAAGGAGGAAGTCACCGGGATCTCGGCTGAGCCGTGGCACTTCCGCTATGTGGGGGCGCCCCACGCCCAGCTGATGGAAACCAACGGGCTGTGTCTGGAGGAGTACCGGGACTTTTTGCGGCAGGGTCCCCGGAGCGTCGCTCTGGAAAACGGCCGCATGGCCCAGGTGTTCTATGTGCCCGCCGCCGGAGCCGTCACAGAGGTGGAAGTGCCGGAGGGCTGCTGCCAGATATCCGGCGACAATGTGGAGGGATTTATCCTGACATGGTGGGGGGATACCCATGAGAACGGCTAAGAAAACCGTCCCGACTTTGGACCTCTTTCGTCTGGCGGCAGTCCTGCTGGTGGTGATGAACCACACCTCGCCCCTGGCGGATGTGTCTGCCATGGCTGATTTCTGGCTTACCCGGGTACTGGCCCGGGTGGCAGTCCCATTCTTTCTGATGACCACTGGGTACTTTCTGAGCCGGAATCACTGGGCTGGTGTGGGGCGGCAGCTGAAAAAGCTCTGCCTGCTCTACGGCGTCTGCATCCTTTTGTATCTGCCAGTGAATCTCTATGCCGGCAGCTTCACCGGTCCGGCGGATGTTTTGCGGAAACTGCTGGTGGACGGCACCTTCTACCACCTGTGGTATTTCCCGGCGACCATTCTGGGCATCGTCATCGCCCGGTGGCTCAGCCGGCTGGGCCTGCGGGTGGCTCTGCCTGTGGCGGCGCTACTCTATCTCATCGGTCTGGGCGGGGACAGTTACTATGGACTGGTTTCCCAGATCCCGCTGCTTCGGACCCTTTACGACGGCATTTTTACACTGTGCGGCTATACCCGCAATGGCCTGTTCTTTGCGCCACTGTTCCTTCTGCTTGGGGCCGCCGGAAGGCGGTGGAACCAAAAGCTGTCTCTGGCGGGCTTCTTCCTCTCTCTGGCAGCCATGAGCGCCGAGGGGCTGTGGCTCCATCGCATGGATGTCCAGCGCCACGACAGCATGTACCTCGCCCTCCCCCTGTGCATAGTATGCCTTTTTTCTCTGCTGCTGGGCGGAAACAAGGGCGAGTCCAGGAAAGTCCGGGAATTTTCCACAGCCATGTATGTGCTCCATCCCCTCTGCATCGTACTGGTCCGGGGAGCGGCAAAGCTACTGGGACTGGGAGAAATGCTCATTGAAAACAGTGTTCTCCATTTTATTGTGGTGCTGGCGCTCAGTGCGCTGCTCTCCGCCCCTTGCCTGCTGAGGCTTCAAAAGAAGCCCAGCCCCACCGCTCGGGCCTGGCGGGAGGTGGATCTGGCGGCCCTTGGGCACAACGCCCAGGTGCTGCGGAACACATTGGCCCCGGGGACAGAGCTGATGGCGGTGGTAAAGGCGGAGGCCTACGGTCACGGCGGGGCAGTGACCGCCCGCACCTTACAGCGAGCGGGCGTCCGGGCCTTTGCCGTGGCCTGCCTGGCCGAGGGGATTGCTCTGCGAAAGGCGGGCATCCGGGGGACGATCTTGATCTTAGGTTATACCTCCCCGGAGGAAGCTCCGCTCTTGACACGATGGCATCTGACCCAGACGGTGGCGGATATTGACCACGGGCGGGCCTTGGCAGCCAGAGGGCGGCGTGTCCATGTCCATCTGGCCCTGGACACGGGGATGCACCGGCTGGGCATCCTGGCGGAAAACCGGAAGGAGATCCTGGAGGCATTCCGGCTTCCAAACCTGGTAGTGGACGGTGTCTTTTCTCATCTATATGTCTCGGACAGCCTGGAAGCCGAAGATGTTGCCTACACCCAGGAGCAGCTGACCTTGTTCTATGATACGGTGGCCTGGCTCCGAACTGCCGGATATGATCCCGGCAAAGTTCATATCCAGTCCAGCTATGGACTTTGGAACCTCCCAGCTCAGCCCTGTGACTATGTCCGGGCTGGAATCGCACTCTATGGAGTTCGAAGCGATGATGCGCCTGTTCAGCGAAGCCTTGACCTGCGGCCGGTTCTGTCTCTCCGGGCCAGAGTGGCCAGTATCCGCACTGTGCAAGCCGGAGAGAGCGCCGGGTACGGGCGGGTCTTTCAGGCAGAGCAAGAAACCAAACTGGCGGTGGTCACCATCGGCTACGCGGACGGTCTGCCCCGGGATCTGCCTCAGCGGGGCGGCCAGGTGCTGATTCAGGGCCGGCGTTGTCCTATGGTGGGGCGGATGTGCATGGACCAGTTGCTGGTGGACGTCAGCGATCTTTCGGAGGTCGCTCCTGACGATACAGTGACTATTATCGGCCGGGATGGCGGTCAGGTGATTCGGGCAGAGGAACTGGCTGCATGCTGTGGGACGATTACCAACGAACTGCTCTCCCGGTTAGGCATGCGGTTACCCATTGTTTCTGGTTAAAGAGCGGTAGGGAATTTTACAAAGATTCCGGTTCGGATTTCAACATGAATATACCTTTAAACAGGAATAGCCACCAACCACGATGAAATGGTTGATGGCTATTCCCGTTTGGTCGACACCAAGAGATTCTCTCAATCGGTTTAATCTGGTGTTTTCAAGATGTCCTTATGAGGAGTCGCCCTTATCGTCCTCCTTTTCAATTCAGTTTATGCTGTCCTGGACCGCTTCTTCAAACCGCACGGTGAGATTCGGATTTTCCTCCGCGCTGTCATCGAGCACGCGGCGGAAGGCGTTGGCGCGGCGACCGAGCAGCTCGTCAAGCGCCGAAGTGCCGCGGACGATCAGCTCCGTCGGCTCATGCAAGTCCGTCAGGCAGTCGTGCAGGGCATCGAGATTGCCGCTGTACCACGCGGGAAAACGCAGCCCCTCCGCGAGCGCGCGGTGTAGGTCTTCGACACTTTCACAGGCGGAGACGTCTAATACAAAGCGCATGGTGCTCACTCCTCCCCGTACAGCAGTTCAAAGGACTTGTAGTGGTCTTCGGTGTAGTAAATGAGGCCGTCGTTTGAGAAGACGATGCGTTTGGCCCCGCGCGAATCCGCGCCCAGCGTGTCGATGTCGCATTCGGTGTAGGTGCGTCCGTCCGCCTCGGGCAAGAGACCTTCGTAGTTGCCGAACCGGCTGCCGCCAATGCACTTGCCCGGCGCGTAGGGATCGAGCGACTCGCCCGGCCAGCCGAGGGCCTGGGCATCTTTCTTGGTGATGAAGTTGTCCGGTAAATGTCCGTAGGTGTGGATATAGAGCGCGACGTCGTCCTTGGTCGTGTAGGAGCCGTCCTCGTCGATCTGCGCTGTTTCGTCCGGCATGCCGGCGTCTTCAGACGGTGCGTTCTGCGCAGCCTGCCGCTCCTGCTGCGGCAGGCTGGAATCGTCCTGCACCGGCGCATCCGCGCCACAGCCGACGAGCGAGAAGAGCATCACGAGCGCGAGCAGCCATGCGGTCAGTTGCTTCTTCATTGGGAATCCTCCTGTGGTGATTTTCTCCATCATAGCACGGCTGCGAGCAAAAATCCAGCACGCGCGGCGGTTGACTTTGCGCGCCGTTGTGCGTACGATAGGGGAAACGACCGGCAAGTCGGAATGGATCAAAAAGCAAAGGAGATAGAAACAATGACGATTGAAGAGCGCGCCGAGCTGGCGGTGGAAACATTTGCCGCGGGAAAGGGCAACTGCACCCAGTCGGTGCTGTGCGCGTGGGAGGATAAAATTCCCGTCGACCACGATACGTTGATGAAGCTCGGCGCGGGTTACGGCGCGGGCATGGGCTGCATGCAGGCCACCTGCGGCGCGCTGATCGGCGCGGTGATGGCCGCGGGCAGCGTGACGGACGGCAAGGGCACGCCGCGCACGGCCCGCAGCATCCTTACGAGCTTTCAGGAAAAGAGCGGCGCGACGATCTGCAAGGACTTAAAGGGCGTGGAGACCGGCAAGGTCCTCTGTCCCTGCGCGCAGTGCGTTCGCAACGCCGTCCTCGCCGCAGGAGAGATGCTGGGGGAGTAAAGGGAGAAAAGCCCAGTTCGCTGAGAACGCTGAGTAAAAAATAAAACCACCATCGAAAGATGGTGGTTTTATTTGGCGCAGCAGGAGAGATTCGAACTCTCGGTACGCTTTTGGCGTACACACGATTTCCAGTCGTGCTCGTTATGACCGCTTCGATACTGCTGCGTATCGGTGCGCTCGACAGCAAAAATGATTATACCAAAAATCACAGCAAAGTCAAGCACAAATTCGAAAAATGCGCGATTTTCTGAACGGCGCCTTCACTTGCAATTTTTGCCGCCATCTTTTATACTGACAAAAAGACCCTTTGGGGAGGGAGTATCATGAGCAGTAGCATCTATCGCGCCGTGAACACGACGCTCATTTATATCGAATGCGGCGGCGAATACCTGATGCTGCACCGCACGAAAAAGGAGAACGACTGCAATCGCGACAAGTGGATCGGCATCGGCGGCAAGTTTGAAGAGGGCGAGAGCCCGGAGGAGTGCGCTCTGCGCGAAACGAAGGAGGAGACCGGCCTCGCCCTGACCTCTTACCGCTATCGCGGCATCGTGACATTCGTGTCGGACAAGTGGGAGAGCGAGTACATGCACCTTTTCACTGCCGACGGCTTTGAGGGAACGCTCAAGGACTGCGATGAGGGTGAGCTTGCGTGGATCAAAAAGAAAGATCTGCTGGCGCTGCCCGCGTGGGAGGGCGACAAGATCTTTTTGCGCCTGCTCGACGAAAACGTACCGTTTTTCTCGCTCAAGCTGCGTTACGAGGGTGAAACGCTCGCGGAGGCGAAGCTCAACGGGAAAGCGTTGGAGGTGCGGCATGGATAAGCTGCTCGTGTCGGCCTGCCTTCTCGGCACGCCCTGCCGCTACGACGGAAAAAGTAAAGCGGACGCGCGCGTGCAGGCGTTGGTGGGAAAATATGAAATTGTTCCTGTCTGCCCCGAACAGCTCGGCGGTCTCACGACGCCGCGTGTGCCCAGTGAACGGCGGGGCGAGCGTGTCGTCACAGCGGGTGGCCGCGATGTGACAGAGGCGTACCGCCGCGGTGCGGAGGCAGCTCTCGCGCTGTGCCAGCAAAACGGCTGCGAGGCTGCCGTGCTCAAGGAAAAGAGCCCGAGCTGCGGCTGCGGGCAGATTTACGACGGAACTTTTTCCCACCGCCTGACCGAGGGCGACGGCGTGACAGCGGAGGCGCTCAAGGCACACGGTATCACTATATATGGCGAGAGCGATGTGGAGAAGCTGTAAACGCTGACGATATGGCCTGATATTTTATGCAGTTTACCGACAAAATTTTAGTTGTCTTTGAAAAGTGCAGCCGTTATACTATATAACCAGCATTGGACAGATATCATACGTGTATTGAATATGACCGGCGGATGACCGGCGGTCATCATAATAAAAAAGGAGGAGCACAACATGAAATTTTCCAGCAAAGTTGAAAAATGCGGCCTGTCTCCGATGCGCAAGTTCC
>OJNU01001626.1_pt1 | contig 10655 bp, 12 predicted proteins | sample 1597941 | NCBI WGS metagenome assembly OJNU01 (sample SAMN01915228, study PRJEB22387) | human gut metagenome | isolation source: stool | host: Homo sapiens | place: USA | reverse complement strand
ACTATGGATTTTTATTTTTTGATTAACTGTTCAAGTTCATTTTACAACTGACCACTTTATTCGGATATACAAAGAAACGGAAAGAAAAGGGAAGAGATTATGGATCCTGTTACGAATAAAGCGGCACAGACTGCTGCCGATGGAGAAATCAAAGACGTTTCCGGCACCCTCAATGCGGCAGCGCAGGCCGCGGCACACGCAGAGACGGACCGGGAAGGGAAGACCCCCGTGAAAAACCTGATGCTGCGCTGGCTCGGCCTGACCATCGGCGCCATCGTCTATTCCGCCGGCCTGGACCTGTTCCTGGTGCCGAACAATGTCATCGACGGCGGCGTCGTTGGTATTTCGCTGATGCTGCAGCAAGTGCTGGGCATCCCTTTCAGCGTGCTCGTCGTTTTGCTGAACCTGCCCTTCTTCTACATCGGGTATAAGCGCCTTGGCGCCGGGCTGGCGGTATGCGCGACATACGCCATCGTCATCGTGGCGTTCTGCAGCCATGTCTTCGCCACCATGCAGCCCTTTACGCGCGACCCCTTCCTGGCGACCATCTACGGCGGCATCATCATGGGTGTCGGTGTCGGCGTCGTCATCCGCAGCGGCGGGTCTACGGACGGGTCCGAAATCCTGGCCATCGTCCTGGACAGCAAAACGTCCTTTTCCGTCGGCGAACTGGTCCTGTTCATGAACATCTTCATCATGAGCTGCGCCGGCCTGGTTTTTGACTGGAACAGCGCCCTCTATTCGCTGGTGGCGTACTTCATCTGTTCCCGCATGATCGATACCGTGTCCGAAGGAATCGACTCTTCGAAGGGCGTGTTCATTGTCACGTCGGACTACAACGAAGTGTCCGATGCCATTGTTCACGACATGCACCGCGCCGTGACGCTCCTTCACGGGCAGGGTGGTTTCCTGAAGGATGACAAGGATATCCTCTACTGCGTGGTGAGCCGTCTGGAGGTGTCCAAACTGAAATCCACGGTCCACAGCATCGACCCGCAGGCGTTCCTCTCCGTGTTCGACGTCCAGGAGGTCCAGGGAGGCCGTGTGGTGAAACGCATTCCGTAACCAGGCAGAAAATGGCCCCGGCCGTCTTCCGGAACTGTACAAGCTGCAAGTCCGCAAGGCGCCGGGGCTTTTTTTGTCCTTATTCCGTTGTCAGGGCTGTCTGTCGAGGTTGTTGAAGAAGTGCGGCGAGTCACCCCATTCGTCCCAGCCCACGCGGTCGCCGATGGAGGCGACGCGGCTGGCGAGGCAGTTTTTGCACTCCTCCTGTCCGTCCTCGAGGCAGGGTTTGTTGTCGTAAAGCTGGTACTGGGTGCGGAAACGGGGCAGGGTCACGAGGGGCATGAGGATGTTGGCCCCGGCCTTGAGTGCCATTTCGCGCCCCAGGGGATGGAGGGCCTGCAGAGCCGTCGTGGCGGCGATGTTGACATCTTTCAGGTAAAGCCGCGTGGCGGCGACCATGTTGAGACCGAGGCGCAGCCGGCGTTCCCTGTCGGCCGGCGTGTCTTTGCCGGCTGCCACGACTTCGTTGCCGACGGGTGTGTTGTGGTGTACCACGTAGGGACCCATGCCGATCATGGCGATGTTCCGGTCTTCATAAAACAGGATGTCGCCGGCCAGGTCTTCCAGCGTCTGGCCGGGCAGGCCGATCATGACCCCCGTACCGACCTGCCAGCCCGTGCGGGCCAGGGCGTCGAGGCAGTCTTTGCGGACCTGCCATTCGTGGTGCCCGTCCTGGGGGTGGAGGGTGGCATACAGCGCGGGATTGCTGGTCTCGATGCGCAGCAGGTAGCGGTGGGCGCCAGCTTCGAACCAGCGGCGGTAGGTTTCCTCCGTCTGTTCGCCGCAGCACAGCGTGAGGCCCAGGGCCCCGCCGCCGATCCGCTTGATGTCGCGGATCAGCCCTTCGACGCAGGCGATGAATGCTTCGTCCTGCCGTTCGCCGGACTGGAGGCACAGGGACCCGTAGTGGTTCTCATAGCACCAGCGCGCCATGTGGAGGATATCTTCCCGCGGCGTATCAAAGCGCACGACCTCCGTATTGCCGCGCCGGATGCCGCAGTAGCGGCAGTTCTTGATGCAGCGGTTGGAGAATTCCAGCAGGCCGCGGTAAAAGTCCACATTGCCGATGTATTTCAGCTTGACGGCGTAGGCTGCGGCATAGAACGCCTGCAGGTCCTGGGGGTCCGTCAGGCCCAGGAGGAAGACCAGGTCTTCCTTATTCAGTTTGTCTTTGTGTAAAACGGTTTGCAGATCCATAAGCGGGAGGGGACAGTCATTCCGCCGGTACAATGGTGCCCTTGAAGGTGTCGGCAATATACTTCTTGACGCTGTCGGAGTGGAACAGGCTGGCAATCTTCTGGTAATCGGCGTTATCCTTGTTCTTGCCGTCGACAGCCAGGATCATGACGGCCAGGGGTTCGTTCTTGTCTTCCCAGAACAGGCCCTGTTTCTTGACGTCCAGGCCGCCGCTCATGACGTAGTTCATGGTGATGACCGCCAGGTCGACGTCCTTCAGGCTGCGGGGCAGCTGGGCCGCTTCCAGTTCCTTGAAGACGAGTTTGTGGGGATTGTCCACGACATCTTTCGGCGTGGCCTTGAAGCCGACGCCGTCCCTGAGTTTCAGGAGACCGGCCTTTTGCAGGAGCATGAGGCCGCGGCCGCCGTTGGTCGGGTCATTGGGGATGGCGACGGTGGCGCCGTCGGGTACGGCTTTCAGGTCCCTGACCTTGTCGCTGTAGATGCCCATGCGCATCAGGATGGTCGGCCCGATGGCGACGAGGTGGGCGTTGTTGTTCTTATTGAAGTTTTCCATAAAGGGCTTGTGCTGGTAGCTGGCCAGGTCCAGTTCGCCTTCGGCGAGGGCCTTGTCCGGCGTCACATAGTCGGAAAACTCCACGACTTTGACGTTGAGCCCCTGCTTCTTCGCTTCCTGGGCGACGGCCTCGGCGACCTGTGCGTGCGGGCCTGCCGTGGCACCGATCTTGATGACCTTGCCGCCCTTGTCGGGGGCGGCGGCCTTCTTGTCACTACCGCCACAGCCGGCGGCACCAAGGGCGATGAGGGACAGGGCTACGAGCGATACGATGGCTTTCTTGAATTGCATTTGACATTCCTCCTTGTTAGTGTGTCAGACATTGAATTTTGCAATTCCCGCAGGCACCGCTCTGCTCCACAACAAGGCGAAATATGGCAAAAGCGGTTATACCTACTGAATCACTGTGATTTGAGAACTTGTTCCTATCGTAATCGCTTTTTCCCGTCCTGTCAAAGTGTTTTTCCTTTTTGCAGCGCAATGAGGTAAAAAGAAAAAAATCCCCGGACCTTCTGTTCAGATTGAAACAGAAAGCGGGGATTTTGCGGCCGGCCGGGCGGGACATCGCCCTGAAAAGGGCTCAGTGGCCGAAGATGGCGATGTACCCGTTGACGAAGATGTAGAGTACGATGACCGGTAAAATATACGTGACGTAGAAACGGATGGACTTCGGGAACTTGAGGCCTTTGCCCGTGTCTGCTTCCTTGATGAAGTGATTCCAGCCCCAGCCGTAACGGCTCGTGCAGAAGGCCAGGTAGACCAGGCTGCCCAGGGGGAGCAGGTTGTTGCTGACGACGAAGTCTTCCAGGTCCAGGATGCCTGTACCGGGTCCGAAGGGCTGGAAGCCGCTCCACACGTTGAAGCCCAGGATGCAGGGCAGGGAAAGGAAGATCATGGCGGGTACGCCGCGGCGCACGATGGTCTTGCGGTCGAGCCCCGTCAGGTCGATGAAGCAGGCAATCAGGTTTTCGAAGACTGCGATGACCGTCGACATGGATGCGAAAATCATGAACAGGAAGAACAGGGATCCCCAGAAACGGCCGCCGGGCATGTGGTTGAACACATTGGGCAGCGTGACGAAGAGCAGGTTCGGCCCCGCACCGGGGTTGATGCCGTAGCTGAAGCAGGCCGGGAAGATGATGAGGCCTGCCATGAGGGCGACGGAGGTATCGAGGACGATGATCCAGACGGCCTCGCCCGTGAGGCGTTTTTCCTTGCCGATGTAGCTGCCGAAGATGGCCAGGGCACCGATGCCAAGGCTCAGGGTGAAGAAGGCCTGCCCCATGGCCGCAAAGACGACCTCGTTGAGACTGTAATGGGAGAGCTTGCTGAAGTCCGGCTTCAGATAGTACTCCAGGCCGGCTTCACTGCCAGGCAGCAGCACGGAGTTGATGGCCAGGGCGACCATGAGGAAAAGCAGGGCCGTCATCATGATCTTCGTGATGCGTTCCACGCCGGACTGTACGCCCAGGTAGCAGACGGCGCCGCCCAGGATGCAGACGACGCAGGTATAGGCCGTCATGGTGACCGGGTCGCTGACGAGGCCGCCCAGGATGGCGCCGACCTGCTTGGGGTCGAGGCCGATGAAGGCGCCTGCCGCCATTTTGTAGAGGTAATAGAACATCCAGCCGGAAATCATGGTGTAGTACATCATGAGCATGATGTTGCCGATGATGCAACCGTACTTATACAAATGCCATTTGGTCCCTTCCGGTTCCAGGATGTCGAAGGATTTGGCCGCACTGTGCACGCTGGCACGGCCGACTGCGAATTCGGACACCATGATCGGCAGCCCGAGGATGGCCAGAAAGACGAGGTAGAGCAAAACGAAGGACGCGCCGCCGTATTTGCCCGTTATGAATGGAAAGCGCCATACGTTGCCGAGACCGATGGCACAGCCCGCCGATACGAGGATGAAGCCCAGACGGGTTGAAAAACTGCTGTTTCCCATGATTGACTCCTTTACTATTATAATGTAAATCCATTATACGCCAGGCTGCCTGCTTATTCAACTTTTTCAGGGAGTTGACAAGGTTTCAGCGGCAACGGTAAAATAAAGATTACATTCCTGCCACAGAGAAATAGAAAGGCGGGAAAAAAGCGAAGGAAAGGGAGTTGTCCTATGGAGAAAGGAACTGCAATGGAGAAGGGGTGGGAAAAGGCGTGGCCTGCCCTTCGGGCAGCGTTTCCCTATACAGTGCCGATTTTGACGGGGTTCCTGTTTCTCGGCATCGGGTACGGCATTTTCGCCCACAGCATGGGCTTGCCCAAATGGCTGGCCCCCTTCATGGCGGCTACCATTTTCGGCGGCTCCCTGGAATTTATTGCCGTGACGCTGCTTCTGGCGCCGTTCAACCCCGTGCAGGCACTGATCCTGTCCCTGGTCATCCAGGCACGGCACCTGTTCTACGGTATCTCCATGCTGGATAAATACAAGGGGACGGGCTGGAAGAAGGTCTTCCTGATCCACTTGATGTGCGATGAAAGCTTCGCCATCAATTACACGGCGGAAGTTCCTGCCGGCATCGACAAGGGCTGGTTCCTGCTCTGGATTTCCCTCCTCAACTATTCGTACTGGGTCACCGGGTCGTTCCTGGGCAGCCAGTTCAGCACCCTGCTGCAGTTTAACCTGAAAGGCCTGGGCTTCATCATGACGACCCTGTTCGCCGTCATCTTCCTGGAGCAGTGGCTGAAGGAAGACCAGCATGTCAGCGCCAGCGTCGGCTTTGCGGCGAGCCTGGGCTGTCTCGCCGTTTTCGGCGCCCAGCGCTTCATGATCCCTGCCCTCGTCATCATCCTGGCCGTGCTGACGATACTGCGGAAACCCCTGCAGCGGCAGGGAGGAAGGGGGCAGTTCTGATGGACATGACGCTTATACAGCAACTGGTCACCATCGCCATGTGCGTCCTCGGAACCATGGCGACACGCTATATCCCGTTCCTCCTGTTCCCGCCGGGCAAACAGACGCCGCCGTACGTGCAGTACCTGGGCAAAGTGCTGCCTTCGGCCGTCTTCGCCCTGCTCGTGGTCTACTGCCTCAAGGACGTTTCCCTGACGGCGGAACTCCACGGCATTCCGGAGGCCCTGGCCCTGGTCGTGACCGGCGTCCTCCATGTCTGGCGGCGGCAGATGTTCCTGTCCATGGCGGCCGGCACCATCCTCTACATGGTGCTGGTACAGACCGTGTTCGCCGGATGAGGGGCGCTTCGCTTTTTCAAGGAATTTTATTGACACCGCCGGATATAGATGATTTAATAGTGACAGATATCACAACTGACCGTCAGTCTGCACGGAACCCGTTTTCCAGCGGCGCGGGCGGAGTTATTCCAGGAGGAAACTGTACATGGGAATGTTAAAGGAATTCAAAGATTTCGCGATGCGCGGCAATGTGGTGGACATGGCCGTCGGTGTCGTCATTGGCGGCGCCTTCGGTAAAATCGTGACAAGCCTCGTCAACGACATCATTATGCCGCCTTTGGGCAAACTGATGGGCGACGTGGACTTTTCCAACCTGTTCATCAACCTGTCCGACAAGGATGTGACGACCCTGGCCGAAGCCAAAAAGGCCGGCGCCGCCGTCATCGCCTACGGCAGTTTCATCAATACGGTCATCGACTTCATACTGGTGGCCTTCGCCGTCTTCCTGGTCATCAAGCAGATCAACCGCCTGGTTCCCAAGCCGCCGGCGAAAGCAGCGCGCCTGTGCCCCTTCTGCAAGACCGAAATCCCCGATGACGCTACGCGCTGCCCGCACTGCACCAGCGATTTGACGGGAAAATAAGCATCGGATGCGCTTTCCGTTTTAAAATTCCTGTAATTTTTTTATTGACAAACTTTATACAGGGTGGTACATTAAAAACGAACCGGTTAGGTAATACTAACCGGTTCTTTAAAGACTTTGGGTTAGAGAAAGCTAACCCTATTTTTTAAAACATTGAGTTAGCAAATGCTAATGGTTTGTATGCCGGGGGAGGTGAAATCCTTGGTACCTTTGGTCATGGCGGAGGTAGGTGATACGGTCACCATCCGCAAAATCACCGGGAATGACCAGGTGCGGCAGCATCTGGCCGAAATGGGATTTACGGTGGACGCCCGGATTACGGTCGTCAGCCATTTGGCGGGCAGCCTGATCCTCAATGTCCGGGGAAGCCGCGTCGGCATCGGCGAGGCGATGGCCCGCCGTATCCTGTACTGAAGCGCCGGGGTTTTTCCCCTGCTATAGAAAACAAGGAAAGAAGGAGTTAGAACATGACACTGAATGAAGTGGCAATCGGCAGCCTCTGCAAAGTGACCCGGCTGACCGGGAGCGGTGCGTTGAAACGGCGCATCATGGATATGGGCATTACGAAGGGAACGGAAATCAAGGTAGTGAAAATCGCTCCCCTGGGCGACCCCATGGAACTGAATGTGCGGGGCTATGACCTCTCCGTGCGGAAAAATGAAGCAGCGACGGTGGAAGTGGAACCGCTGTAAGAGGGTCTGCTGCGCTGGATGTCATCATTTGCGGTAGAAACACAGGGAACATCCTTCCCGGCAAGTAGAAAGGATAGGTAAATGGAAATCAAGATTGCGCTGGCTGGCAATCCCAATTGCGGGAAAACCACGTTGTTCAATGAATTGACGGGCAGTACCCAGTATGTAGGCAACTGGCCCGGTGTCACGGTGGAGAAGAAGGACGGGCTGCTGAAGGGCCATAAGGATGTCATCATCCAGGACCTGCCCGGTATCTATTCACTGTCGCCATACACGCTGGAGGAAAAAGTTTCCCGCCGGTATCTGGTACAGGAACAACCGGATGTCATTTTGAACATCATCGACGGCACCAACATCGAACGGAACCTGTATTTGACGACACAGCTCATTGAAGTCGGGATTCCGGTCGTCCTGGCCATCAACATGATGGATTTGGTCGACGCCTGGGGAGACGAAATAGACTTGAGCAAACTGTCGGCAGCCTTGGGGTGCCCGATCTACAAAATCAGCGCCCTGAAGGGGGAGGGCTGCCTTGCGGCAGCCGAAGCGGCCCTGCGCATTGCCCAGGCCCGCAAGCCTCCGAAAGAGCCGCCTCATGTGTTCACCGGCAGCGTGGAACATACGCTGGCCCACATCGAGGAGTCCATCGCGGACCTGGTCGAGCCGCGCAACCTGCGCTGGTACAGCGTCAAGGTCTTCGAACGGGATAAGGACATAACGGATGGTATGGCCATTCCGCCGGAACTTTTGCGGCATCTGGACATGCACATCCAGGATTGCGAGCAGGAGATGGACGATGACGCGGAAAGCATCATCATCAATCAGCGGTATGAATACATTGAAAAACTGGTTGCAGAAGCGGTTCACAAAAAAGAGGCGAAACATGCGCTTACTACGTCGGACAAAATCGACCGTATCGTGACGAACCGCTTTCTGGCCCTGCCGATTTTCGTGGCCGTCATGACGGTCATGTATTACATTTCCGTGACGACCGTCGGCGGCTGGGCCACGGACTGGACGAACGACGTGTTCTTCGGCGAAATCGTGACGGACGCGGCCAACGGGTTCCTGGAAAGCATCGCGGCGCCGGACTGGCTGAGCAGCCTCATCGTCGATGGCATCATCGGCGGCGTCGGCACGGTGCTGGGTTTCGTGCCGCAGATCCTCTTGATCTTCTTCTTCATGTCCCTGCTGGAAGACTCGGGCTACATGGCGCGCGTCGCCTTCATCATGGACCGCATTTTCCGCAAATTCGGCCTGTCCGGCAAATCCTTCATCCCCGTACTGATCGGTACGGGCTGCGGTGTGCCGGCCATCATGGCGGCCCGCACGATTGAGGAACAGCGCGACCGCCGTATGACGATTATGCTGGCCACGTTCATTCCGTGCTCTGCCAAGACGGAAATCATCGGCATGGTGACGTCGGTCTTCTTCCCTGATTCGGTCTTCGTGGCACCGGCCATGTACTTCCTGGGCATCGCCATCATCATTCTCGGCGGCATCGCCCTGAAAAAGACGAAATTCTTTGCCGGCGAACCGGCTCCCTTCGTTATGGAACTGCCGGCCTACCATATTCCTTCCTTCAAAGGTGTCCTGATCCACATGTGGGAACGTGCCCGCGGCTTCATCGTCAAGGCCGGCACGATCATCTTCACGGTCTGCGTCATCATTTGGTTCCTGCAGGCCTTCAACACGAGCCTGGAGATGGTGGAGGATGTCGAACAGTCCATGCTGGCCGGCGTCGGCAACACCTTCGCATGGATCTTCTCGCCCCTTGGCCTGGGTGACTGGAAGAACACCGTCGCCGTCATTTCCGCCTTCATGGCGAAGGAACAGGCCGTCGGTACGCTGGGGATCCTGGCCGGCGCCGATCCGGAAAACGAAGAAGCCGTGTTCAAAGGTATTGCCGCCATGTTCACCCCGCTCACGGCTTTCACCTACATGGTCCTGAACCTGTTTGACCCGCCCTGCCTGGTCGCTATGGCTACGACGGCCCGTGAAATGGGCGACAAGAAATGGGCGGCCCTGGCCATCGGCTTCCAGTGCATGATCGGTTATGGTCTGGCCTTCGTGGTCTACAACCTGGGCGGCTGGGCCTTCTATGGCACGCCGTTCGGCATTATGCAGGGCATTGCCTGTGTCCTGGTTGCCGTGGCCCTGTACTTCATCTTGCGCCCGGCTGCACCGTACCGCAAGACGGTGGCGGCGGCACAGGGGACTGACTGAAAAACCCATACCCTGCCGGTTGCCGCAACCGGCAGGGTATGGTAAACTGAAACAGTAGAAAGGAGTCTGTATGAACTTTCTATCTGCCGTCGTGCTGGCGGCTGTCATCATTTGCTTCATCATGGCATTGCGTCATGTCGTCAAGAACCTTTCATCCGGCTCCTGCGCCCATTGCTCCGGGTGTTCCGGCTGCGCTGGAGCCTGCCCCAAGTGTGGGGCCGCGTCCTATGACAAGAAAGGGAAGACCGGCAATGCCTGACCTGTTTGAAAGGTTGACATCGCCATGTATCTGCCCTTGGAAGTAATCCGTGGTATTCTGATCCCTTTTGCAGGAACGGCGCTGGGCGCCGCCTGCGTCTTCTTCGTGCGGGGCAGCCTGCACAAACCGGTGCAGCGTGCCTTTACGGGATTCGCTGCCGGTGTCATGGTGGCAGCTTCCGTCTGGAGCTTGCTGATTCCCGCCATGGATCAGGCGGAAGCTTCAGGGCAGCCGGCTTTTGTCCCCGCTGTAGCGGGGTTCTGGGCCGGTGTGCTCTTCCTGCTGCTGCTGGACCATATCATTCCTCATCTCCATATGAACAGCGAACACGCTGAAGGACCGGCCGTACGGATTTCCCGGACAGCCAAACTGGTCCTCGCCGTGACGCTTCATAATATTCCCGAAGGCATGGCCGTCGGCGTAGTCTACGCAGGCTATGTACATGACAGTGTGACGATTTCCGGGGCAGCGGCTATGGCCCTGTCCCTGGGCATCGCCATCCAGAACTTCCCGGAAGGGGCCATTATTTCGCTGCCACTCAAAGGGGAAGGGGACGGTCGTTTGAAAGCCTTCACGTACGGTGTCCTTTCGGGCATCGTCGAACCTATCGGTGCCTTGTTCATGATTGCGGCCATCGAGTATATGCTGCCGCTGCTGCCGTATTTTTTAAGTTTCGCGGCGGGAGCCATGCTCTACGTGGTCGTGGAAGAGCTCATCCCCGAAATGTCGGAAGGGGAGCATTCCGATATCGGAACAATGGCCTTTGCTGCAGGTTTCTCCCTGATGATGGCACTGGATGTCATGTTGGGTTGAACTAACTCCTTGTTTGGGCGGGTGTTTCTTGACATCCGCCCCTTTTTTTGTTAATATTAATAATAA
>OJNU01001614.1_pt1 | contig 10731 bp, 13 predicted proteins | sample 1597941 | NCBI WGS metagenome assembly OJNU01 (sample SAMN01915228, study PRJEB22387) | human gut metagenome | isolation source: stool | host: Homo sapiens | place: USA | reverse complement strand
CGGAGGGCGTGGATAGAAATTGTTTCCCGCCGAGGGTAAAAGCCATGTCCACCAGGTCGCCCTCCTCGCGGAGGGCGTGGATAGAAATAGCATTTCCAGCAGATCGGCATCCCAGCCCGGGGTCGCCCTCCTCGCGGAGGGCGTGGATAGAAATTTCAAGACCGGCGTGTGGGACAACCAGTTCACTGGGTCGCCCTCCTCGCGGAGGGCGTGGATAGAAATTCCATCCGCTGCTTGCTCTTGTCGGTCGTGTCCGGGTCGCCCTCCTCGCGGAGGGCGTGGATAGAAATCGTAAATGACTTGGTGAACATAGACTTGTTCATGGGTCGCCCTCCTCGCGGAGGGCGTGGATAGAAATTCACTGGCCAGAGGGCAGCCATGCGCACTGCATCGTCGCCCTCCTCGCGGAGGGCGTGGATAGAAATAGTCAGGGAGAGGTGCAGGCTGCCAAAATGCTCAAGTCGCCCTCCTCGCGGAGGGCGTGGATAGAAATAGCTATGAGGTGGACACCAAGACCGGGCCGCTGACGTCGCCCTCCTCGCGGAGGGCGTGGATAGAAATTGGAGAGTCAGGAAAAATACTCCGTCTATCTGGGTCGCCCTCCTCGCGGAGGGCGTGGATAGAAATAGGTCACTGAAGGCAGACTTTACGGAGGACAGAGGTCGCCCTCCTCGCGGAGGGCGTGGATAGAAATAAGAAAGGCGTTTCCCTTATGACCCCCGAAGCTGGTCGCCCTCCTCGCGGAGGGCGTGGATAGAAATTTGATTCTCCATGCTTTTTCAGGGTTTTCAGTTTCGTCGCCCTCCTCGCGGAGGGCGTGGATAGAAATTGCTGAATTGTAGCTCATGGCTGCTTGCTGCTCGTCGCCCTCCTCGCGGAGGGCGTGGATAGAAATTCCCAGATTTGCAAAGACAGGGTAATAAAAATCGTCGCCCTCCTCGCGGAGGGCGTGGATAGAAATTTCCCTGTCATGGAAAGCAGCCCCTTGATGATGTCGTCGCCCTCCTCGCGGAGGGCGTGGATAGAAATTGGTCGTAAGTGCCAGCGTTCTTGGCCTGCACTGGTCGCCCTCCTCGCGGAGGGCGTGGATAGAAATTTGCCATCGAGATAAGTTGCCCAGTAGCGGACAGCGGTCGCCCTCCTCGCGGAGGGCGTGGATAGAAATTGTGCACCAGATGCTGCGTTGTCCGCTGCCAGAGTCGCCCTCCTCGCGGAGGGCGTGGATAGAAATTCCTTGCGGAGCGCGACCAACCGTTCAGAAAACTGTCGCCCTCCTCGCGGAGGGCGTGGATAGAAATTGACCCTCGCAAAGGCGCAGGCTGATGTTGACGGTCGCCCTCCTCGCGGAGGGCGTGGATAGAAATATCAATGAGGCCGTGAACCGCTACCTTGCGGAAGTCGCCCTCCTCGCGGAGGGCGTGGATAGAAATTATGCTGGCATGATGGAGAACCACGGGACCGGCAGGTCGCCCTCCTCGCGGAGGGCGTGGATAGAAATTGCCCATCAATGCCAACGAAACCGTTTACCACTTGTCGCCCTCCTCGCGGAGGGCGTGGATAGAAATTATACCGTTGAGGCGGAGCAGACCGGCGCCACCGTCGCCCTCCTCGCGGAGGGCGTGGATAGAAATATAATGTCGGCGAGGTCGCTGCTCCACGAGCTTGTCGCCCTCCTCGCGGAGGGCGTGGATAGAAATCGCTCATTGACGAGACGGGAGCAGCGGCAGGAGGCGTCGCCCTCCTCGCGGAGGGCGTGGATAGAAATTCGACGCGCTTGTCGGTAATGATGCCGCCTGCGGGTCGCCCTCCTCGCGGAGGGCGTGGATAGAAATTTCCCCAACAGCAACTCGCCGAGCAGCGATATACAGTCGCCCTCCTCGCGGAGGGCGTGGATAGAAATAACCCCATGGCATCGCAGCTGCGGCGGTTCTCCGGTCGCCCTCCTCGCGGAGGGCGTGGATAGAAATTTCATGGCGGAACCCACTGCATCCATGATGATGCGTCGCCCTCCTCGCGGAGGGCGTGGATAGAAATAACCTTGAAGAAGAATTTGTTGAAAAAGCAGTACGTCGCCCTCCTCGCGGAGGGCGTGGATAGAAATTGAACTCACTCATTGGGCTTGCCCTCACATACGCAGTCGCCCTCCTCGCGGAGGGCGTGGATAGAAATTACTGCACGGCGGTTGTCCTTTATGCAGAAGACCCGTCGCCCTCCTCGCGGAGGGCGTGGATAGAAATTGGTTCAAGAAGAAGATTTGGATGATTTGACCCGGTCGCCCTCCTCGCGGAGGGCGTGGATAGAAATCTCATAAGAAACGGCATTGTTACCATCAATGACGTCGCCCTCCTCGCGGAGGGCGTGGATAGAAATACGTGATAACGAAGAATTATTATCGTTTTCAACGTCGCCCTCCTCGCGGAGGGCGTGGATAGAAATATCCAGACGGCTCTGGATGAGTGCATAGATGTCTGGTCGCCCTCCTCGCGGAGGGCGTGGATAGAAATTTGAGCTCCGCGAGGGCTTTCTCTTGGAGCTGCAGTCGCCCTCCTCGCGGAGGGCGTGGATAGAAATACCAGCGCACTGCCGAGTCCGCAGAAAGCGGGAGAGTCGCCCTCCTCGCGGAGGGCGTGGATAGAAATGTCGAGTCTTGCAAGTCGTACCAGCCTGTAGTCGGTCGCCCTCCTCGCGGAGGGCGTGGATAGAAATATCCGTTGCGGTTCCGGTGAGATACAGCTCTTTTGTCGCCCTCCTCGCGGAGGGCGTGGATAGAAATTTCGAAGCTTTTAGTAAACATACTGCCGTTGTACGTCGCCCTCCTCGCGGAGGGCGTGGATAGAAATTTCGTCAGTCGGATACAGCATCCAGCACCTCCCGGGTCGCCCTCCTCGCGGAGGGCGTGGATAGAAATCTATATCGCTCTCGCCGGTTTACCATATCTCAGGTCGCCCTCCTCGCGGAGGGCGTGGATAGAAATCCGCTCCATTCTGGCATATACCGCCGCCAAAATAGTCGCCCTCCTCGCGGAGGGCGTGGATAGAAATCGCACCTGACGGTCAGTGATGCCCAGCCATTCGCGTCGCCCTCCTCGCGGAGGGCGTGGATAGAAATCTGGCTGTCCCCGAAACCGACCGCAAGGGTCAGGTCGCCCTCCTCGCGGAGGGCGTGGATAGAAATTTCCGGCATCAGGTGGGCAGTGCGTGCTTCCAGCCGTCGCCCTCCTCGCGGAGGGCGTGGATAGAAATAAACTGACCGGGCACGGGAGAATCGACTTCGCCCGGTCGCCCTCCTCGCGGAGGGCGTGGATAGAAATACCTACGACACTATCCAGAACGGCGAGCGCGGCGAGGTCGCCCTCCTCGCGGAGGGCGTGGATAGAAATCGAAATCTCGCGCACCTGAAAGCCAAACCGTTCCGTCGCCCTCCTCGCGGAGGGCGTGGATAGAAATTGGCAACGCTGGCCGCTATGAGCATGGCTCCTACGTCGCCCTCCTCGCGGAGGGCGTGGATAGAAATCGTCATGCGTTTTGCCAAGGCTTTTTTGAACGTAGTCGCCCTCCTCGCGGAGGGCGTGGATAGAAATAACCGTGCTACTATGCAGCCACAGCAAGCGAGCGTCGCCCTCCTCGCGGAGGGCGTGGATAGAAATCCGCTGTTCCTTGCTGGGCTTCGTGGTGTACTTCGTCGCCCTCCTCGCGGAGGGCGTGGATAGAAATCTGTTCTGCTCTCCATCCCACGGTACAAGCCCGGTCGCCCTCCTCGCGGAGGGCGTGGATAGAAATACAACCAGCTGGACCCGGTCGAAGATGCGCAAATGTCGCCCTCCTCGCGGAGGGCGTGGATAGAAATGCAAACGAACTTTGCGAGGTCCAAATTGATAGCAGGTCGCCCTCCTCGCGGAGGGCGTGGATAGAAATTTGGTACCCGAATGCCTGTTCGTCGGTCGCCGTGCGTCGCCCTCCTCGCGGAGGGCGTGGATAGAAATTTCGAAACTCTTGGTAAACATGCTGCCGTTGTACGTCGCCCTCCTCGCGGAGGGCGTGGATAGAAATTGCCAGTGTCTGCGGTGCCTCGGTAAAGTCTTGGGTCGCCCTCCTCGCGGAGGGCGTGGATAGAAATCTTGTACTGATACAGGACAAGCTGGAACTTCTTACGTCGCCCTCCTCGCGGAGGGCGTGGATAGAAATACCCTCATTGATGAGGACATCCCGGTTGAAGATGAGTCGCCCTCCTCGCGGAGGGCGTGGATAGAAATAACCGTTACGCCAAACGGCTTTTGTGCCAGCTGCGTCGCCCTCCTCGCGGAGGGCGTGGATAGAAATTATTATACCCGATAAATTCCCTCGCTCGGACAAGGTCGCCCTCCTCGCGGAGGGCGTGGATAGAAATCTGATCCAGCGGTGGCCGTCCGGGTAAACGTGCCGTCGCCCTCCTCGCGGAGGGCGTGGATAGAAATTCATTCAGCCAAGAGCATTCGTCGAGGACTACGCCGTCGCCCTCCTCGCGGAGGGCGTGGATAGAAATCATGCTCATCCAGCAGGGATTCCAGCGAGGTTGCGTCGCCCTCCTCGCGGAGGGCGTGGATAGAAATCTCGTACCGCCCCGGAACCCGCAAAGGCTATATGTCGCCCTCCTCGCGGAGGGCGTGGATAGAAATACCTTGGAGACATCACGAAAATCCACGGCAACCAGGTCGCCCTCCTCGCGGAGGGCGTGGATAGAAATATGTCAATGCGGTCCGCATTCATCGTCCCCAGTGTCGCCCTCCTCGCGGAGGGCGTGGATAGAAATCGCCTCAAAACCGTACTGGGCAGAAATGATGGTCGTCGCCCTCCTCGCGGAGGGCGTGGATAGAAATCGGTAAACCGCAAGAAGTGCAAGGTCATCCCGCTGTCGCCCTCCTCGCGGAGGGCGTGGATAGAAATAGCTTATCCACTGGCTCTTCATTATCCGGGTCGTCGTCGCCCTCCTCGCGGAGGGCGTGGATAGAAATATGCCGGGAATATCAACAAAGTGTGTGCTCTTGGTGTCGCCCTCCTCGCGGAGGGCGTGGATAGAAATATCATGGCTTGCGCCCTCCCCCATAAATCGTCGTCGTCGCCCTCCTCGCGGAGGGCGTGGATAGAAATAAGATCAGACGCTCTTTCAGCCGGTCGTCTTTGGTCGCCCTCCTCGCGGAGGGCGTGGATAGAAATACCACGGGACCGTCCATCGCGGGCGAGGCCGGAGTCGCCCTCCTCGCGGAGGGCGTGGATAGAAATCCAGTCCTGCCGTTGTCTGAGTCTACACCCCAGAGTCGCCCTCCTCGCGGAGGGCGTGGATAGAAATCTTGTGCTTGTTGGCTTTGGCCCAAGAAGTATTTAGGTCGCCCTCCTCGCGGAGGGCGTGGATAGAAATCGGGCCTCTCTGGGGTGGGCGCATCTGGCCGCACGTCGCCCTCCTCGCGGAGGGCGTGGATAGAAATCCAAGATTGCCTGCGCGATGGTCAGGCTGGCAAGGGTCGCCCTCCTCGCGGAGGGCGTGGATAGAAATTCGGTGTGCCACCGCCCCGGTTCTGCGCTGGATGTCGCCCTCCTCGCGGAGGGCGTGGATAGAAATTGGATTGCCCAGAAGATGCGGCCATACCTGAAAGGTCGCCCTCCTCGCGGAGGGCGTGGATAGAAATCTGTCCGCTGTTTCATCAAGGCGAATTTGCAGAGGTCGCCCTCCTCGCGGAGGGCGTGGATAGAAATTCATAATCATCGTCGTAACCCACTGCGGCAGTTGTCGCCCTCCTCGCGGAGGGCGTGGATAGAAATACGCCGTCAATGTAAACGTTGAAGCTGTTGACGGTCGCCCTCCTCGCGGAGGGCGTGGATAGAAATCGTCTGCCTTGTGCCATGTCCGAAGTAGAAAGTTGTCGCCCTCCTCGCGGAGGGCGTGGATAGAAATTGGGCAATGTGTACAATGTCACCGATGCTTTCAGTCGCCCTCCTCGCGGAGGGCGTGGATAGAAATCTGCTGGCTGACTGCTGGGGCGTCCTGAATGTGGTGTCGCCCTCCTCACGGAGGGCGTGGATAGAAATAACGCGGTTTTTTGAGGGTAGACCAACGATATGTGTCGCCCTCCTCGCGGAGGGCGTGGATAGAAATGTTTCTGGTCTTGCGCTCCGTCAGTACCAGCAGCGTCGCCCTCCTCGCGGAGGGCGTGGATAGAAATAATTTGTTGCCGTACCGCTGCCACGCCTACCGGGTCGCCCTCCTCGCGGAGGGCGTGGATAGAAATCGGGATGCTGGTGACGCTGGTCCGTTCAGCGGACAGTCGCCCTCCTCGCGGAGGGCGTGGATAGAAATCAGTACAAGAGTAACACAGAAATGAAAAGAAGTCGTCGCCCTCCTCGCGGAGGGCGTGGATAGAAATAGCTTGTCCAGTGCCAGCACAAAGGCGGCGGCTTGTCGCCCTCCTCGCGGAGGGCGTGGATAGAAATAGAAAGAGGTGAAACGCTCTGACCTACAAGGAAATGTCGCCCTCCTCGCGGAGGGCGTGGATAGAAATGAGAACGAAAAGGAGAACATATGCGATGGCATTTGTCGCCCTCCTCGCGGAGGGCGTGGATAGAAATCCAAATCTGCTCCGCTCTCAGCATGATGTTTTGGAGGTCGCCCTCCTCGCGGAGGGCGTGGATAGAAATTTCGACGACCTGCGCACCGAGATCAAGCGCCAGGGGTCGCCCTCCTCGCGGAGGGCGTGGATAGAAATTCTTCGCATCCATTACTTTGTATCAGGGAAGCCGTCGCCCTCCTCGCGGAGGGCGTGGATAGAAATTGACTTAAAGGCAGATGTGAGCGCTTCCGCCCCGCGTCGCCCTCCTCGCGGAGGGCGTGGATAGAAATTGGTGGGTCACCTGATCGCGCCGACCTACGCAGGGTCGCCCTCCTCGCGGAGGGCGTGGATAGAAATCAGATAGGAGTCGATTTCTGCCTGTTGGTCAATGGTCGCCCTCCTCGCGGAGGGCGTGGATAGAAATAAAAAAAACCTTATTGAAAAAGAGTTATTGGACGTCGCCCTCCTCGCGGAGGGCGTGGATAGAAATTCGATAACTGCGTAATGGGATATATCACCATCTGTCGCCCTCCTCGCGGAGGGCGTGGATAGAAATACCCCGGAAGATAAGTATTTCTACATCTACCTGCGTCGCCCTCCTCGCGGAGGGCGTGGATAGAAATACCGTCGTTGACAACCGCTGCGCCGCCCAGAAGCCGTCGCCCTCCTCGCGGAGGGCGTGGATAGAAATAGGGTGGATGCCTGATCGGACGTGCTGCCGTAGGTGTCGCCCTCCTCGCGGAGGGCGTGGATAGAAATGTGACGGGCGTCGTATACGAACCTTTGGTCGAGGACGTCGCCCTCCTCGCGGAGGGCGTGGATAGAAATAAGCAGTCGAACACGAGCAGCAGCTTTTGGAACGCGTCGCCCTCCTCGCGGAGGGCGTGGATAGAAATTCCTTTATGTGTTGAGGTAAGCGAGGTCGTCGCGGGTCGCCCTCCTCGCGGAGGGCGTGGATAGAAATATGAGATGCTGGGACAGGCCGGGGACATCTGGGGTCGCCCTCCTCGCGGAGGGCGTGGATAGAAATCATGCTGGATGAAGTCCCGATGGTCGAAGAACTGCGTCGCCCTCCTCGCGGAGGGCGTGGATAGAAATGAGTGGCGGGACGATGTTGCCGCCGAGAAGTACCGGGTCGCCCTCCTCGCGGAGGGCGTGGATAGAAATTGACTTCCCAGCACTCGCAGGTGTCCTCCGGGTCAGGTCGCCCTCCTCGCGGAGGGCGTGGATAGAAATTCGAGAAGCGCGATTGGAGCGTCAGCAGCTACACCGTCGCCCTCCTCGCGGAGGGCGTGGATAGAAATGTTATGAAGCCCCGGCAGCAGCTTATTGTGGCACTGTCGCCCTCCTCGCGGAGGGCGTGGATAGAAATGTTGTCCCACCGGCCAGAGATTTTGTTGAGCGAGTCGCCCTCCTCGCGGAGGGCGTGGATAGAAATTTGAAGGAGACCAGAGAATTGATGTCGTACTCGAGTCGCCCTCCTCGCGGAGGGCGTGGATAGAAATTCCCACCGGTCGCGGCTCTGGGGGGTCACTGTCCAGGTCGCCCTCCTCGCGGAGGGCGTGGATAGAAATCGTACTGCGGAACATACTGGAAGCCCGTCCAACTGTCGCCCTCCTCGCGGAGGGCGTGGATAGAAATTCCATAGACTGCCACGCCCTGCTGCACAAGGCGGGTCGCCCTCCTCGCGGAGGGCGTGGATAGAAATTATGTTACAAGTGAATGCTAACGCAGAGACGATTTGTCGCCCTCCTCGCGGAGGGCGTGGATAGAAATAGGTCCCACACGCCATCCATGGCGCCGGTGTCGCTGTCGCCCTCCTCGCGGAGGGCGTGGATAGAAATACTATGAATCGTGGGCGGTCAAGGTATATGACGGTCGCCCTCCTCGCGGAGGGCGTGGATAGAAATGGACCCGTGAGTGGAAGAATCTTCCTCCCCAGTAGTCGCCCTCCTCGCGGAGGGCGTGGATAGAAATCCGGTGGGCCGCTTAAAACCTACATGAAAGCCAAGTCGCCCTCCTCGCGGAGGGCGTGGATAGAAATCATTGTGCGTGTCCTCCCTTTGCTGAACGTAGTAGTCGCCCTCCTCGCGGAGGGCGTGGATAGAAATATCATGGACACCGTCATTGATAACACGTCAGTAAGAGTCGCCCTCCTCGCGGAGGGCGTGGATAGAAATCTTGAAGGGCTCGGCATGGAGTTCTTACGCATTCGTCGCCCTCCTCGCGGAGGGCGTGGATAGAAATTTGAAGGTCAGCTTTCCATGCGTGGCATTCGGCCGTCGCCCTCCTCGCGGAGGGCGTGGATAGAAATATTCTGGGGTGGTTGTCCTTGATGGAGGTCAGCACGTCGCCCTCCTCGCGGAGGGCGTGGATAGAAATATGTGCGATGGTTGGCTGCATCCTCGCAAGCACGGGTCGCCCTCCTCGCGGAGGGCGTGGATAGAAATTGCCTACGAGGTGGTAATATACGCCCAGTAGACAGGTCGCCCTCCTCGCGGAGGGCGTGGCGCGGAGGGCGTGGATAGAAATGCTGAAAATTGCAAAGATGCGGGAGAGCGGAAAGAGGTCGCCCTCCTCGCGGAGGGCGTGGATAGAAATATCTCCCGCCCATTCACCAGCAGGGAGTTGATGGTGTCGCCCTCCTCGCGGAGGGCGTGGATAGAAATGGTTTCGGATCCGGCCTGCGGTGCGGGCGCACTGGTCGCCCTCCTCGCGGAGGGCGTGGATAGAAATAAAACGGACGCTCTCTGATGGCCGCCGATAATGGGTCGCCTTCCTCACGGAGGGCGCAGGTAGAAATCGACACAAAAATATGGTAAACTCTTATTAAGTTATTGCCATGCGCTCTCTAAGGAACCGAGTATTTTGACCTACAATTCCGTCTCTTAAAGACGTTGTTTGAAATCAGTTTGTGTTCCCCGGTGCATTCTTCGACTTGAAGTCGCTCCTATTTGAGGGGTGTGGATAGAATAACATAATAATCATATCGCGGTTCTCAAAGGCGTAACCAAGTCGTCCTCTTCACCGAGGACGTAGATAGAAATTGTCACAACCACGCCGGTCTTTTCAGCATCAAGGTTGCCCTCCCCGCAAAGGGTACGGATAGAAATCAGTTTCCACCTCGAATCGGGCATCGCCACAATTTTTCCAAAAAGGAGTTTTCCATGCATACCGTTCCCCTTACCCATCAGCTCGTCACCATCCAGGACGACTTTGACCTCGACAAGATCATCGAAAGCGGTCAGTGCTTCCGGCCACAGAAACTGGCCGACGGGCGCTACCGTTTTCTTTCCGGCGGCGCACTCCTTTATCTGACTCCGCTGGGCGCTGGGCAATACGACGCTGCATGGTATGGCTCAGATTGGGAGTGCTGGGCCAACTACTTTGATTTGGGCCGGAACTATGCCGCGCTGCGGTGCAGCTTGGCGGGACAGAGCAACTATCTGGACAAATCGCTCGATTTCGGGCAGGGCATCCGAATCCTGCATCAGGATCCATGGGAAATGCTCATCACCTTTCTTATCTCCCAGCGCAAAAGCATTCCGGCCATCCGCACCGCCGTAGAACGCCTTGCCCGGTGCTGCGGCGAACCGCTCAGTGCCGAAGGCGATGAAGTCTTCCTCTTCCCCACCCCGCAGCAGCTCTGCGGCCTCTCTGGGGCGCAGCTGATGGGCTGTAGTCTGGGCTACCGCACCCGTTACATCCAGAACGCTGCCGCACAGGCTTCCAGCGGCACACTCGACCTCGGTGCTCTGGCGGCGCTGCCCGACGACGCGCTCTTTTCCCGCCTCCTCGAGCTGGACGGCGTCGGCAAAAAGGTAGCAAACTGCGTCTGCCTCTTTGGCTATGGCCGTACCGCGATGGCTCCCATTGATGTCTGGATACAGCGACTCATTGATGAGGATTTCGGCGGCCGCGACCCTTTTCCTTCCTATGGTCAGCAGGCTGGCATCGTACAGCAGTACCTGTTCTACTACAAGCGCAGCACCCGCCGCAGCGTCGCTCACAAAAAATAAAAAAGTTATTGACAACTCTCCTTTTGACTGGTATAATAATATGCGTCGTCAGGAATGACACGTCAGCTATGGGGGATTAGCTCAGCTGGGAGAGCGCTTGCATGGCATGCAAGAGGTCAGCGGTTCGATCCC
>OJNU01001604.1_pt1 | contig 10805 bp, 6 predicted proteins | sample 1597941 | NCBI WGS metagenome assembly OJNU01 (sample SAMN01915228, study PRJEB22387) | human gut metagenome | isolation source: stool | host: Homo sapiens | place: USA | reverse complement strand
AGAAAATCTTACACTTCTTCCCAAGGCAACGAAGAATCCTGTTGAGGTGGAAAATGAACGCATTGCGCATATCAGAGACGGAGTTGCAGTTACAAAGTTCATATACTGGTTAAAGAAGAATGTTGGAAGGATTCCGATCACAGAATTAAGTGCAGCAGAAAAGCTGTATGAATTCCGTTCGGAACAGGAGGATTTCATAGATAACAGTTTTGATCCGATTATTGCCTATGGAAAGCATGCTGCTATTGTACATTATTTTGCAACACCCGAAACGGATATTCCTCTGGAACCATCCGGCTTTCTTCTGGCAGATACAGGAGGACATTATAAAGAGGGAACCACTGATATTACCCGTACTGTTGTCATGGGACCGACTACTGAGGAAGAGAAAAAGTACTTCACAGCAGTTTTGCGGGGAACTCTGAATCTGGGAGCTGCCAGATTTCTTCATGGCTGTACCGGTGTAAATCTGGATATTCTGGCGAGACAGCCGCTGTGGGAAATGGGAGAGGATTTTAAACATGGAACCGGTCATGGAGTAGGATATCTTCTGAATGTCCATGAAGGACCCAATAGCTTCCGATGGAAAATTGTTCCGGGTGGAAATGCAGTGCTGGAGGAGGGAATGATCACCTCTGATGAGCCGGGATATTACAGAGAGGATGGATTTGGAATCCGTCATGAAAATCTGATGGTCTGCAAAAAAGCTGAAAAAACAGAGTATGGTCAGTTTATGTGCTTTGAATTTCTGACTATGGTACCTTTTGATCTGGATGGAGTGGTGCCGGAACTGATGAGTGTCCGGGAACGTAACCTTCTCAATGATTACCATGCACAGGTATATGAGAAGATTTCTCCGTATTTGAACGAAGAAGAAAAAGAATGGCTGAAAGATGCTACCCGGGCAATCTGATAAAAATAAAAAAACATTTTACAAAATCAAAAAGAGGAACAGCCGTGATGGACAGCTGTTCCTTTTTGATTTATTATCTGGTTTGTTTTATTCAGAAACTTTTGCAAACTGGCTGTTATATAAAGTATGGTAAAATCCACCTTTTGCAATCAGCTCATCATGACTTCCCCTTTCAATAATGCGTCCCTGCTCCAAAACCATAATGCAGTCGCTGTTTCTGACAGTAGAAAGCCTGTGTGCGATAACAAATGTAGTACGGCCATGCATGAGCTTATCCATGCCGTCCTGAACAATACGCTCGGTACGTGTATCAATTGAGCTTGTAGCCTCATCGAGGATGAGCACAGGCGGATCGGCGATAGCGGCACGCGCAATGGCTAGAAGCTGGCGCTGGCCTTGGCTTAGGTTTGCACCGTCACCTGTCAGTACAGTATTGTAGCCGTCAGGAAGCTGGCGGATAAACGTATCGGCGTTTGCCAGGCGGGCAGCTGCGTATACTTCATCATCTGTGGCATCAAGCTTGCCGTAGCGGATGTTTTCCATGACAGTAGCTGTGAAAAGGTGGGTATCCTGCAAAACAATGCCAAGAGAGTGGCGAAGATCAGCCTTTTTAATCTTGTTTATATTGATGCCGTCATATCTTATCTTGCCGTCTGCTATATCGTAGAAGCGGTTGATAAGGTTAGTGATGGTAGTCTTTCCAGCTCCGGTGGTGCCAACAAAGGCAATCTTCTGACCGGGTGTTGCAAAAAGATCCACATCGTGCAGTACAATTTTCTCAGGCACATATCCGAAATCCACATCGTCAAATACCACATCGCCCTCGAGCTTTTTGTAGTCCACAGAGCCGTCAGCCTGATGAGTATGCTTCCATGCCCATAAGCCGGTGTGCTCAGGTGTTTCAGTGAGTTTTCCGTTTTCTTCCTTAGCATTTACCAGTGTGACATAGCCCTCGTCAGTCTCAGGCGCTTCATCGAGCAGTGAGAAGATACGGTCGCATCCGGCAAGTGCCATGATGATACTGTTGAACTGCTGGCTGACCTGCGAGATAGGCATGTTAAAGCTCTTGTTAAAGGTCAGAAAGCTCGCAAGCTTACCAAGGGTCAGACCGCCAAAGCCTGAAAGAGCCATAACACCGCCGGCAAGAGCGCAGAGCACGTAGCTTAGATTTCCAATCTGTGCGTTTACAGGACCGAGCATGTTGGAGTACATGTTGGCATTGTAGGCGCTTTCAAAGAGCTCATCGTTTATTTTGTCGAAGGCTTCAATATTTTCCTGCTCGTGGGTAAATACCTTGACTACCTTCTGGCCGTTGAGCATTTCCTCGATGAAGCCGTTAACCTTGCCGAGGTCGCGCTGCTGTGCAAGGAAATAGCGGCTGGAGAAGCCTGCAAATTTCTTTGTCACGACTGTTGTTACGATTACCATCACGATAGTTAGTATGGTGAGCGGAATATTTAATATGACCATTGAAACAAAAACGCTCACAACAGTGATAACACTGTTAAGTATCTGCGGAAGACTCTGGCTGATGAGCTGGCGGAGTGTATCGATATCGTTTGTATAAATTGACATGATATCGCCGTGCGCATGTGAGTCAAAGTATCGGATTGGCAGATCCTGCATATGGGAAAAGAGCTCAACACGCAGGTTCTTAATGGTGCCCTGTGATACGTAGATCATTATTTTGCTGTATGCAAACGTACTGATGACGCCGATGCCGTAGAATACGGTGACCCTTCCCATTGCTGCAAGGAGTGGTCCGTAGTCTGGATTTCCTGTCTTAAGCAGTGGTACTATATAGTCATCAATCAAATTTTTGGTAAACATGGTTCCCTGCACATTTGCAAGTACACTGACAAAGATACATATCACAACAATTATGCAGGCAGGTAAATATTTCTTGAAAATAAATCCCATGAGGCGCGCAAAAAGCTTACCGGGATTTTTAATTTTGGGTTTTGGACCTCGTGGTCCTCTTGGTCCTGGCATCAGGCAGCACCTCCTTCATCAAAGTCTCCTCCGCCGTTTGTCTGGGAATCGTAAACATCGCGGTAGATTTCATTATTTTTAAGCAGATTTTCGTGAGTGTCAAAGCCGTCCACTTTTCCGTCATTCATCACGATGATACGGTCAGCATCCATGACTGATGAGATACGCTGTGCGATGATGAGCTTAGTGGTTCCCGGTATTGTTTTTGCGAGGGCAGCACGGATTTTTGAATCTGTTGCTGTATCTACAGCCGAGGTGCTGTCATCGAGTATGAGTATCCTTGGCTTTTTAAGCAGAGCCCTTGCGATACACAGACGCTGCTTCTGGCCACCGGATACGTTGGTTCCGCCCTGTTCTATGTAGGTGTTGTACTTGTCAGGGAAGGACTCGATAAAGTCATCGGCGCATGCCATTTTGCAGGCCTCAATACACTCATCTGTGGTAGCGTTTTTGTCACCCCAGCGCAGATTTTCGAGTATGGTGCCCGAGAAAAGCACGTTCTGCTGGAGCACGACAGCTACCTTGTTTCTGAGAGTGTCCATGTCGTACTCACGCACATCGTGGCCTCCGACGATTACAGAGCCGGTGTCTGTGTCGTAGAGACGGCTTATCAGGTTTACAAGGGAAGATTTCGAGCTTCCGGTTCCTCCTATGATGCCGATGGTCTCACCGGATTTTATGTCTAGATTTATATCTGACAGAACCGGAGTTTCAGCGGTGTCTGAATATCTGAAGGTTACATGCTTAAAGCTTATGCTTCCGTCAGGTACATCGTAAAGCGGCTCCTTAGGATTGTGCAGTGTGCTCTGTTCATTTAATACCTCGCTGATTCGTCTTGCGGATGCGAGTGAGAGTGAAATCATTACAAACACCATCGAGAGCATCATGAGGTTCATCAGAATATTCATGCAATAGGTGAGAAGAGCCATCAGATCACCTGTAGTGAGAGTGCTGCTTACCACCATATGAGCTCCGAGCCAGCTTATTAACAGGATGCAGGCATACACTGTAAACTGCATGAGAGGAGAGTTGTATACCACAAGGCTTTCTGCCTTCACAAATACGTCGTAGATATTCTGTGCTGCCTTTGAAAAACGTTTCTTCTCATAATCCTCACGGACGTATGCCTTTACAACGCGGATAGCGGATACGTTTTCCTGTACGCTTTCATTCAGGTCATCATAGCGCTTGAAGGCTCTGTCGAAGTATTTCATGGCCGCCTTACTGATGAAAAGCAGTAAAGCTCCAAGCACAATGACAGCGATTAAGTATATTGTCGCAAGGCGAGGGCTGATGAAAAATGACATAGCCATCGCACATATTATGGACGCAGGGGCTCTCATAGCCATGCGAAGCAGCATCATGTAAGCATTCTGGATGTTGGTCACATCGGTTGTCATACGTGTGACAAGACTAGCAGATGAGAATCTGTCGATATTTGCAAAGGAAAAGGTCTGGATGTTGCGAAACATTGCAGCACGCAGATTTTTTCCAAAGCCCATGGCGGCCTTTGCACCATATTTTGCACCGAGACATCCTGTCAAAAGACCAAACAGTGCTGCGACAATCATCCACACACCCATGATATAGATATGCCTTGTGTCGCCCATATTGACACCGTTGTCGATTATTGATGCCATTAGAAGAGGGATTATGGTATCCACAGCCACCTCAAGCAGCATGAAAACAGGTGTCGCAATCGAAGCCCATTTGTATTCCTTTATTTGGGCACCTAGTGTTTTTAACATATGTTTTGTCCTTTCTTCTTATATTTCATATTTGATTAAAACAAACTTCCCACATTTATGGTAATGTGGTTAACTAAAAAAATACTTGCATTTAATTAGTTAGTGTGCTAACTATATTATAGATATACTTTTTTTATTGTCAAGAAAAATCTATGAAAGGATTTCAGATATGAAGGAGTTTACACCGGATAAATACTTAGGACACAAGATAAACCGCATCAGCAGGAGTATAGACAGATATTTTGACAGAAAAAGGTGCAGTAAAACAGAATGTATACCGCGAAGCCAGGGTATGATGATTGGATATATAATGGATAATCAGGGCCAAAATATATTTCAAAAGGATATCGAAGCAGAGTTTCATCTGTCAGGAGCAACAGTGACAAATATGCTTAAAAGTCTTGAAAAAAACGGCTATATCGTGCGCACACCTATGGAAAATGATGCAAGGCTTAAGAGGATTGAGCTGACGCAAAAAGCACTGGACCACGAAAACAGGGTAAGGGAAAATATAATGGTAATAGAGGAAGCCATGCACGAAGGCTTTTCTAAGGAGGAGTTTAACATGATGCTTGGCTTTTTGGACAGAGTGATTGACAATATGGAAAAGCTTAACAAGTAACAAAAGAATTACAGAGTTGAAAAAGTAGCATAAATATTGTGGCTTTTTTTGTGCAATAAGTCAAAATGCTACAAAATATTGTTGAGCGTATTGACATAGCAACAATATCTTGTATAATTTAGATTGTCATCAAAAGACAGATGCACAGATTGGTAATAAATAATATGGCATTTTATATGTAGCTATATTGTAATTGTTTGGTGAAAAGCCCGCTTTATATTGCAGGGCAGTGACATGGATTAATGATTACATCTCATTTATAGCTGCATATTTTGTGCCATTACACATGATAAAATACATATATATGGTATGCAATGTAAATAATGATACTATATATAGTGTAACGTATTTTGCAGCATTTAGTATACAGAGAGGAGAAATTTACATGAAAATCATCAAGCGAAGCGGCAGTGAGGACATATTTGATGCAGCCAAAATTGTAGCTGCCATTAGAAAGGCAAACAATTCAGTGCTGGACTATGAGAAGCTTACTGCTGATCAGATTGAGGAAATTGCAAGCAACGTGGAGACTGCATGTGAGAACATGAAGCGCTCTCCAAGCGTTGAGGAGATACAGGATATGGTGGAGAACCAGCTCATGAACAAGCGTGCCTTTACCGTAGCCAGAAACTACATTACTTACAGATATAAGAGAGCCATCGTCCGTAAGTCAAACTCTACGGACCAGCAGATTCTTAGCCTTCTTGAGTGCAATAACGAGGAGGTAAAGCAGGAAAACTCCAACAAGAATCCTACTGTAAACAGCGTGCAGCGTGACTACATGGCAGGTGAGGTGAGCAAGGATATCACACGCCGTTTCCTGCTTCCTGAGGATATAGTGGAGGCTCATGAGAAGGGGCTTATCCATTTCCACGATGCAGATTATTTTGCACAGCATATGCACAACTGCTGTCTTGTAAACCTTGAGGACATGCTTCAGAACGGCACAGTAATCAGTGAGACTATGATTGATACACCAAAGAGCTTTTCAACAGCCTGCAACATCGCTACACAGGCTATCGCACAGATTGCCAGCTCACAGTATGGTGGACAGAGTATCTCGCTTGCACATCTGGCACCATTTGTACAGGTCAGTCGTGAGAAGTTCAGAAAGCAGGTGCTAAAGGAATTCGAGAGCGTAGGCCTTGATTTGGATGAAGAAAAAATCAACGAGGTAGCAGAGCTCCGTGTCAAGGAGGAAATCAACCGTGGTGTGCAGATGATTCAGTATCAGGTCATCACACTCATGACTACAAACGGACAGGCACCGTTTATCACAGTATTCATGTACCTGAATGAGGTATCCGATCCGCAGACAAAGGCAGATCTTGCCGCAATCATTGAGGAGATGCTGCACCAGAGAATAAAGGGCGTAAAGAACGAAAAGGGTGTATATATCACACCGGCATTCCCTAAGCTCATATATGTGCTTGAGGATGATAATATCACAGAGGATTCAAAGTACTGGAATCTCACAGTGCTTGCGGCACAGTGCTCTGCAAAGAGAATGGTGCCTGACTATATTTCAGAGAAGGTCATGAAGGAGCTTAAGGACGGAGATGTGTATACATGCATGGGCTGCCGTTCATTCCTCACAGTGGACAGATGCTCACAGACAGCAGGCAATGTGGCACATGCCAAGAACTTTGATCCAAACAAGCGTAAATACTATGGACGTTTCAACCAGGGTGTTGTCACCTTAAATCTCGTTGATGTGGCATGCTCATCAGAAAAGGATGAGGAAAAATTCTGGAAGATACTTGATGAGAGACTTGAGCTGTGTCACAGAGCACTTATGTGCAGACATAAGAGGCTTCTTGGTACCAAATCCGATGTAGCACCGATTCTCTGGCAGAACGGAGCACTTGCACGTCTGAAAAAGGGAGAGGTTATAGACCCATTATTATTTAACGGATACTCAACAATCTCACTCGGCTATGCAGGACTTTGTGAGTGTGTACGCTATATGAAGGGAGTATCACACACAGAGCCAAAGGAAGGCACACCGTTTGCACTTAAGGTAATGCAGCGCTTAAACGATGCATGTGAGCAGTGGAAAAAGGAGTCAAACATCGATTTCAGTATATATGGCACACCGCTTGAGTCTACCACCTATAAGTTTGCTAAGTGCTTACAGAAGCGCTTTGGTATCATCAAGGGTGTTACCGACAAGAACTATATTACAAACAGCTACCATGTGCATGTAACAGAGAAGATTAATGCATTTGACAAGCTAAAGTTTGAGTCTCAGTTCCAGAAGCTGTCTCCGGGTGGCGCTATCAGCTACGTGGAGGTACCAAACATGCAGGACAATATCCCTGCAGTGCTTTCAGTAATGCAGTACATTTACGACAATATCATGTACGCAGAGTTGAATACAAAGAGCGACTATTGCCAGGTATGCGGCTACGACGGAGAAATCAAAATCGTAGAGGAAGAGGGCTCAGGCAAGCTTATCTGGGAGTGCCCACATTGTGGCAACCGTGACCAGAACAAGATGAGTGTAGCCCGCCGTACATGCGGCTATATCGGCACACAGTTCTGGAATCAGGGAAGAACCCAGGAGATTAAAGAGCGAGTGCTTCATCTGTAGAAGTTAAAGGAATTGTATTTGAGACAGACCATTCTAAAAGCACAACATAAAGCATAAGAAAAATAAAACCGTCGTACCGGACCTTAAATGGCAGGGTACGACGGTTTTACTTATGTGTTTTACTGAGTAATTATTTTAATTACTCATCAAACTTTTCGGCTTTATCGAAAAGCTCATAAACCTCTTTTGAAGGCTCCTTTGTGCAAAGTGTCACAACAACGGCTGCGATAAGTCCTAAAACAAATCCCGGCAGCAGCTCGTAGATTCCGGTTGATGTGAGGAATGCATACCACAATATATCAACGGCAGCACCTGTTATGATTCCTGCAACAGCACCCTTGAAGTTAAAGCGCTTCCAGAAGAGGCTGAGCATGATTGCAGGTCCAAAGGCAGCTCCAAAGATACCCCATGCATTGGAAACAAGTGCCATGATAGAGCCGGCATTAGGGTTTGAAGCGATGATGAGTGCTGCAACAGAGATTCCAAGAACGACAATACGGCCGGTCCACATCATCTCTTTGTCATTTGCCTTACCTTTTCTGATGACAGGCTTGTACACATCACTCGAGAAAGCAGATGAAGCAGCAAGCAGCTGGCTGTCTGCGGTACTCATGGAAGCGGCAAGCACTGCTGAGAGGAGTATACCTGAGATAACACCCGGGAAAATCTTTCTTACAATCTGTATGAAAACAAGAGAGTTTTCATTGATTGATTCGTCAAAGCCAAGGAAAAGTCTTCCGATTACTCCGATTAAAGTTGCAAAAAATACAATAAGCAGAGTCCATGTGATTCCGATTTTTGCTGATTTTTTCAAATCCTTCTGTGATTTGATGGACATGAATCTGATAATGATATGTGGCATACCAAAGTAACCAAGTCCCCATGCCAATCCTGACACGATATCCTGCCAGCTTGAGAATGGGTTTAAATAACCGCCCGGGAGTGCTGACGTAGATGATGTATCAAGCATAAATGCTGCAAAGATCGGTGCTATAAACATAGAACCAAGCACGAGCATGCCCTGAAAAAAATCGGTCCAGCATACAGCCGAGAAGCCTCCGAGGAAAGTATAGCCTACGATGACAACTGCTGCAAGATACATGGCAATCTGTGGATCCATTCCTATTACAGTGTGGAAAAGGGTACCGCATGCCTTTACGCTTGATGCCGCATAAATAGTGTATGCAACCAAAAACACAATTGCACATATCACCTGCAGTGCAAGTGATTTGGACAGGAATCTGTTGGTAAGATACTGCGGAATGGTGATTGAGTCGTTTGCTACAATCGAGAATTTTCTCAGTCTCGGTGCTTCAAGCAGCCAGCTTATAGTGTAGCCGATTGCAAGTCCTACAGGAATCCATACCTGACCTAAGCCCAGTGCATAGATAGAAGTAGGAAGTCCCATGAGTACCCATGCACTCATGTCTGAGGCTCCGGCTGACAGCGCCGCAACCCATGGTCCCATCTCACGTCCGCCGAGGAAGTAGGTCTTTTCTCCGCCGTTTCTGTTCTTCACGAAGAAGAAGATACCGATACCCAGCATGCACAACAGATAGACGATAAATACAATAATTTCTGATGTTTTCATTTGTAGTACCTCTTTAATAGTTTATTTAGTAACCATGCTACCACGTTAGCGTGATAAAGGCAAGAAAAAATTAATGATAAAAAAAATCGATAGGTATTTTTTTCGTGGACTGTTATTGACATAAAACGTGATTTAAAATAAAATGTCGAAGTTAGCAAAAACTAATCGAAGATAGAAAAGTGATACATAAGTTAGTGCAATATACGTAAGTTAACAATATATATTTTTTAGATAAGAGGTAATAAGGTGAAAAATAAGATAGCAGCTGCGATATTACTGACAGTCACATTGGCAGTGACCGGTTGTGGCTCAGGTGGAAGTGATGCGACAGAGAATACAACAGCTTCGCAGGAAGGAATAAATAGTGATTTAAAATCAGCAAATGAGTCCTCACAGGAAGTATTTGCAATGGATACATATATGACAGTGACTGCATATGGTAAAAATGCGAAAAAAGCGGTGGATGCATCTATAGAAGAGATAAAGCGGCTTGATGCATTGCTTTCAACAGGAGATGAAGACAGTGAAATAGCAAAGCTGAATGTGAATAAGTCAGCCACTTTGTCAGAGGATGGGGGATATCTCGTGCAGAGAGGAATTGAGCTTAGTACGATGACTGATGGAGCCTTTGACATAGCGATATATCCTGTTATGCAGGAGTGGGGATTTCCGACGAAGGACTTTAAGGTGCCGGATGATGCAACTCTAAAAGAGCTGCTAAAGCTTGCAGACGTTTCAAAAATAGATTACGACAATAAAAGCAGAGAGATTTCCTTTGAGGATGCAGGTATGGAGATAGACCTTGGTGGTATTGCAAAGGGATATACTTCATCAAGGATTATGGATATTTTCAAGGAGTATGACGTGGATAGCGGTCTTGTGAATCTGGGAGGCAATGTCCAGACTTACCGAACCAAGACTGATGGCAGCAAGTGGAGAGTTGCTGTGCAAAGCCCGGAGGATGAAAGTCAGTATATAGGAGTGGTTGATGTGAGCGACAAGGCGGTTATCACCTCCGGTGGATATGAGCGTTATTTTGAGCAGGATGGAAAAATCTACCACCATATCATAGATCCTGCTACAGGCTATCCTGCAGAGAGCGGACTTAAATCAGTCACTATCGTGAGTGATGATGGAACACTCGCAGATGGATTGTCAACATCGCTGTTTATCATGGGAAAGGATAAGGCGTGTGAGTTTTGGAAGGCACACAGTGATGAATTTGATTTCGTACTGCTTACAGATGATGACAGCATGTATATTTCAGAGGGGATAGCGGATGACTATTCATCTGACTATGAGTATGAGGTAATAAATGCAAAATAGAGCAGAGTAAAAGTAATATT